>Ga0209777_10005382_pt1 | contig 14779 bp, 13 predicted proteins | sample FrelakmetHBP12HB_FD_187147 | JGI IMG/M metagenome (GOLD analysis project Ga0209777, IMG submission 187147) | Freshwater lake sediment microbial communities from the University of Notre Dame, USA, for methane emissions studies -HBP12 HB (SPAdes)... | ecosystem: Environmental > Aquatic >... | reverse complement strand
GAAAAGTAGATGCTGGATACTTGATCCTAGATGCTTGATACTTGATATCAAGTGACCAGTAACCAGTATCCAGAATCCAGCATCCAGTATCGAGTATCCAGCATCAAGTGGCTATATATAGTATGAGGTGGAACCATGACCATAAAAGTTTTTCTCGCTGATGATCATACAGTCATTCGGGATGGGTTGCGTTTCATGCTGGAGGCTCAGGGTGATATCACCGTGGTCGGAGATGCGGCTGATGGTCGCCAGGCGGTAAACCAGGTACAGAAACTAAAACCCGATGTGGTAATCATGGACATCGCCATGCCGGAATTGAACGGCATTGAAGCCACACAGCAGATTCGTCATACCTGTCCCTCAACTCAAGTCGTCATCCTCTCCGTATATTCCAACGCTGAGCACATTTTTCGAGCACTGCAAGCCGGTGCACGCGGCTACTTGTTAAAGGAATCAGCCGGCAAGGAGGTGGTGTCTGCTGTTCGGGCTGTTCGTGTCGGCCGCCGCTACCTTAGCCGTAAAATCGCCGAGACAATGATTGATGACTATGTGCACCAGCGCGAATCTACTGAAGCGAAGAGTCCATTGGAGAGGCTCAGCTCTCGGGAGCGAGAAGTTCTACAACTGGTCGTAGAAGGCAAATCGAGCAAAGAGATCGCCAATATCATCCACCTTTCCCCTAAAAGTGTTGAGACCTACCGTAGCAGATTAATGCAGAAGCTGAATGTTAACGACCTTCCTGGTCTGGTGAAGTTCGCCATCCAACACGGAATCACAACCCTTGAATAGAATGCGGAATGCGGAGTGCGGAATTCGGAATCAGAAATAACACGGACTTAGACAAGTAAACAATGAAATGAGAAAGGAATAAGTATGAAAGAGTATGATTTAAAGGAAAGGACAAAAGGGTTTGCTTTGCAGGTAATTCAACTGGTTGAAAGATTACCAAGAAGGCGGGCGGCGGATATTATGGGAGGACAATTATTACGAGCAGGGACATCAGTGGGAGCTAATTATAGAGCTGCATGTAGAGCGAAATGATCTGCAGATTTTATTTCAAAGATGGGGATCGTTGAGGAAGAAGCTGACGAATCAATCTACTGGATGGAGCTGCTAATCGAGGCCGGGATTATTAAAGCCGCTGAATTAGAATTCCTGATGAGAGAGGCTAATGAGCTTTTAGCCATTGCTGTTTCTTCAATTAAAACAGCAAGGAGAAACAAAAGTAAATAAGTTGCCCCGCTTCTGCATTCCGAATTTAGCGAACGAATAGCTAACTTATTCCGCATTCCGCAGTCCGCATTCCGAATTTATCAAGCTTTCCCCACACAAATTGTCAAACATTCCCGATACATAGACAAAGTCCATATAACCTAAAATACCCACGGTGTATTATGACCACCAATAACCGCCCTCGCTTCAGTGGTCGGTCGTTGTCTATCGCTTTTAGAGGATTGGAGATGAAACAAACCATTTTGATTGTAGAAGATAATGATGTCGTGTGCAGTTCGTTGCAGGACTGGCTCGGCGTTACCTTTCCAGAATGTACCTTCATGATAGCAAAGAGTGGGGAAGAGGCGGTGGAAAAGGTTGCCAATTGGCCACCCACTATTGTCCTGATGGATATCGGGCTGCCCGGGATGAATGGCATTCAGGCGACCCGTATGATTAAGGCGGCTTCGCCCAAGACAAAAGTGGTGATACTCACCATCTACAACGATGTCGAGCATCGGGTGGACGCATCCGAAGCCGGGGCGAGCGCCTATCTATCAAAGAGCAAGATGCATAGTGAGCTCGTCCCCTTGATGAAGACGCTGTTGTCTTAGATGATAGAGCCGGTTGGGGATCGGAGCGAGAGTCCTATGGAAAACCGGATACTCATTGTCGATGATGAGAAGATGATCTATTCCGTCCTTGCACGGAGGCTGGCCAAGGAAGGATATGCCTGCATGATGGCCAACAACGGAAGAGAGGCCCTGGGCTACTTTTATCAGAACAATTTTTCGCTGATCATTTCAGACATCAGAATGCCTGAAATGAATGGTTTAGAACTCCTGAAAAATGTGAAGGCTGTGCGACCAAACATGATGTTTATCATCATGACTGGTTATCCAGAGATCGATATGGCAGTAGAAGCCGTTCGCTTGGGAGCGAATGACTTTATCATCAAACCGGCCGATCTGGACCTGGTGGTCTTCAGTGTGAAAAAGGCCCTTGAGCAGAAGAGGATGGAGGAGGAGATCGAGGTTCATCACAAGAATTTGGAGAAGTTGGTGGAGGAAAGGACAACAAAACTCCGAGAGGCATTGCTTGTCCTGAAGAAAACCCATCTCGATTCTGTCAAGGTACTGGCCGGAGCGATCGATGCCAAGGACCCATACACCCGAGGCCATTCGGACAGGGTGAGAAGGATGAGCATGAAGATTGGGATGAAGATGGCTTTTAGCGAGGAGAGGCTGGAGAACCTTGTCTTTGGAGCGCTCCTCCATGACATCGGAAAGATTGGCATCAGGGATGAGGTGCTCCAGAAAAAAGGGCAACTGAGTCCCGAGGAGTATCAGTGCGTTCAACAACATCCCTTGATTGGTGTGAAGATTGTGGAAGGGATCGACTTTTTTAAGGACAAGATCCCCATGATTCGCAGCCATCACGAACATTTCGATGGAGGTGGCTACCCCGATGGCTTGATGGGAGAGACCATCCCACTCGAAGCAAGGATCATTGCAGTATCGGATGCTTTCGATGCGATGACCAGCCTAAGGCCTCATCGCAAGGCCATGCCTGTGGAGGATGTTATTCTTGAAATGGAGAAGGGCAAGGGCAAGCAATTCGATCCCCAAGTGTTGGAGATTTTTCTGAATGAAAAAATCTATCAATGACAATGGATCTCTTAAAAATTGGAAATTGGCAATTGAAAATCGGCAATTAAGAAAAATGGGAAGTGTTCCTAATTTAAAGGGGCGTAACAAGATGTTATCTATAGGTAGATTTACCCTTAATTTTAATTCTGTAAACAACGACAACCTTTGCTTCGTCATCTATTGTATAAAGGATGCGATAGTCGCCTACCCTGATACGGTATCCTTCTTTCTCCGTGAGCTTTTTAGATCCATAAGGCCTTGGATTGGCAGTCAGGGAAAGAATAGCTTTGTCAACGGAAGTTCGATATTTTGCCGGAATTTTCTCTGCTTCCTTGCAGGCTTTTTTTTCGATTATGATTTTGTAGCTCAATTTTTTAGCCAGGTTTTTCGGAAATTATCGTATGGAATAAAAGAGGTTGCTTCTCTTTCCGCCCTGAGAAGGTCATTGGCATCTTCAAAGTCTTCAAGCAATTCAAGGATGTTTTTATATTCCTTAAGACTGAGGATAACAGCCTTTTTATTGCCTTTTTTGTTAACGATAAATTCAGGTTTAACATTTTCAACAACCTTGTGCATTTCTTTCCTCCTGTCAGTCTCAATTTTATTGATTAACAATATATCACAGAATATTGTCCAATACCAAATTTTTAAAGCCCCCGTTAGAAAAGAGTTTTCTAACGGGATGAGGAATTTAAGTTTTATTCATATCATTCCCACCATGATGGTGGGGCTTTCTAACGGGGTAAAAGTGGGGAGGTTTCAAGTTGTGTCATTAGAATCGCAGAAGAAAGTTGCGTATTTGCCGAAGAGATGAAAATGGGAGTTTTTTAATTGGAAATTGGCAATTGAAAATCGGCAATTAGAAATATAGGAGGTGTCCCTAATTAGATGTCCTTCTTGAAATGGGGAAAGGCAAGGGCAAGCAATTCGACCCTCAAATTCTGGAAATTTTTCTAAAAGAAAAGATCTATGATTTTTCAAAGGAGATTTAGTTTATCGATGATGAATATTTTTAAAGGGGCCACTCTCTTGGATATTATCTGAAAAATTCGAACAATAGGAAAAAGTCTTATGGATAAATCGAATCAACTCGTTGTCTTTGCCCTTGATGATCAGCTTTCCTAAAGGGGGATGAACAATGGCTGAAAGGCAAACAAAAATAGGAAAGGAGGTAACCATGCGTCAGAGGAAAAGATTTTTAGAGTTGGATCAATAGGGAAAATACACATTTGTTAATCCAACGTCTATATCGAGGTTGGACGCTTGATGGTCCTTGAACTCATGGGTTACCTGGTTTCGTACTACTGGAATCATCCCGTGGGTGTAGGAGTGTCACAGCATTAGGTCCGTAAGAGTTCAAATGCTAACCCAAAGAGCATGAAGGAGGAGGACAATGAGTAAAAAATATTTGCTAAAGCTATTCGTCACAGGGAAAACGCCAAGATCTGAGCTTGCAATCAAAAATTTGCGTCGTATCTGTGAAGAGGAATTTCCGGACGAGTATGAGTTGATCGTCGTCGATATTTTAAAACGACCCCAACTGGCAGAGGATGAGAAAATCTTAGCTACGCCAACCGTGGTCAAAGAGTTGCCTCCGCCCATCCGGCGCATTATTGGCGATCTTTCTGAAAAAGAAAAGGTTTTATTAGGGTTAGATATACAGCTGAAAAATCATTGAGGAGGAAACGAACAATTAATAAGAGAGAGAAACCAATAGTCGTTGAGAAGCTGGAAAAAGGTTTTATTAGGTCTGGATTTAGTTGGGCAGGATATGGCAAATAAGCAATCAAACAAAAAACCAAGGAGGCAGAAATGAAAGGCAAAATAAAGACATCGAGCGCAAGAAAAGGCGGGCTGGAAAAAATCCCCACAGGCATTACTGGTTTTGATGAGGTCTTAGACGGCGGGATTCCCAAGGGAAGAGTCATGTTGGTTACCGGCACAACAGGGACAGGTAAAACTGTTTTCCTCAATGAATTCCTTTATCGGGGGATAACACAGCTTAATGAGAATGGGGTCTATGTTACATTTGAGGAGAACCCCAAGGACATTATAACGAATGTCAGAAGCTTTGGGTGGAAGTATATCTCTTTAATAAAAAAGAGAAAACTTGCCTTTGTTGATGCGGCCCCTGCAGAAGAGATGGCATTGGAAACCGGGCCTCAGTATGACCTCAGCCCTTTAGTGAAAAGGATTGAATACGCAATTGGAAAAATAAACGCCAAGAGGGTAGTTGTTGACAGTATAGATGCCCTCTTTTCAAGATTCTCAAATAAAGATGTGGTCAGGATAGCTCTCTCCCAGATCTCTGCTAAGTTAAAGAAAACTGGGGCTACCGCTCTTATCAGCGCCGAGAAAACAGAAGAAGAGGAGCTTTCAAGATACGGGGTTGAGGAGTTTGTCGCAGATGGAGTTATTGAGCTGGCATTGGTTAAAGGCCAACAGCAGTTTCTTAGAAAGATATTTGTAAAGAAACTCAGGGGCATGGGTTACAGAAGCGGGGTAATGGAGTTTGAGATTGAAGAGTCTGGATTAAAGGTCTTCCCGAAGATTCCCGTGCAAAGGCTATTCGCAAAAACAAATTTTCAGATCAGGAAAACATTTGGTATTGAAAAACTGGATGAGCTTTTAGGCGGCGGGATTCCACAGGGGCATGTGGTAATGGTATCAGGCAATACTGGAATAGGCAAGAGCATATTGGCTATGCAATTTATAGTTCAAGGCATTAAAGAGGGTGAAAATGCTGTTTTTATGGCGTTTGAAGAACCGATAGAGCAGGTAAAAAAGACAGCCCTGGTGCACGGGTGGGATTTCGAGCAATACGAAAAGCAGGGGAAATTAGCATTTGTAGCCACATCCTTAATTGATATCAGTAATGACAAATTATTATACCAGATGTTAAATGCGGTAAAGCACGTTGGGGCAAAAAGGGTGGTGATAGATTCTATTTCAACCTTAATGTCTGCTACGATGAATGAGGAACAGACAAGGCAATTTCTAATTCAGCTCTGCAGTTTTTTCAAAGAAAAAGGCATTACCTGTCTAATGAACTACCTGTGCGGACCGAGTTTTGGGGCACTGAGGGGCCAATTATTAAGCAATCTTGTCACCAATGAGATGCGCCTAAGCTCTATTATAGATGGCATTATTATGCTGCTTTATGTTGAGCGGGGACAAAGTGTGAAAAAGATGCTGAATATCCTCAAACTAAGGGGAAGCGCGCATAGTAAAGAAGTCTTCCGCTACGAGATTGAAAAAGGCGGGGTTAAGATGGGTGAGAAATACGAAGAGTAGAAATGGAAGAAAAAGAAAAAGTCCTAATGAGCAATAAGGATAATAAGATTATAAAGGTCCTTTCGGTCGAGGATAACCCAGAGCTCGCCACCCTCATGCAGAAAGTGTTGTTCCAAGACAAGACCTACGCTTTTGAATTGGAGGCGGTTGACTGTCTCTCGTTAGGGTTGAAGCGACTTTCAGAGGAAAGTTTTGACATTCTTCTATTGGACCTTATTCTGCCGGACAGTCAGGGGCTTGACACCTTCATCAGGGTGCACGCTCAAGCCCCACAAATTCCGATTATCGTGCTGACCGGCCTCGAAAATGAAACGCTGGCAATGGAAGCTTTAAGAATGGGGGCACAGGATTATTTAGTGAAGGGAAAATTTGATATCTTACTTTTGGAACGCTGCATCCGCTATGCCATCGAGCGGTATGAGAATCTGGAGCAATTGAAACGCACAAAAGGTGCGTTAGCGCTTAGCGAAGTCCGCTTTCGCAATATGATAGAAAAGGATGCCGATGGCATCATTATTGTAGACAGCAATGGGGTAGTGCGTTTTGCCAATCCTGCTGCAGAAGTTCTCTTTAGCTGTAAGGCAGAGGAATTCTTGGGGCAATTGTTTGGGTTCCCTGTGGTGGCCGGGGAAACAACAGAGCTTGATATTGTCCATGGAAAGGCAGGGAAAATAATAGCGGAGATGCGTGTGGTGGAAATGGATTGGGAGGGGGAACGTGCTTACTTAGCATCGCTGCGTGACATTACTGAACGTAAGCGGATGATCGAAGAATTGGAACAGACTCGACAACAAGAACTGCAATTGAAGGATCAATTTCTCTCCCATGTCTCACACGAACTCCGCTCGCCCCTCAGTGTCATCCACCAGTTCGTCACCATTCTGTCAGATAGGTTAGCCGGCGATCTCAATGCCCAACAAGACGAGTTCTTGGAAATCACTCTTCAAAACGTCAACCAACTCCGAACCATGATCGACGACCTCTTGGATGTTACCCGTGTTGGAACGGGCAAACTGACCTTTGAACCACGGGTTATCTCCATAGCCGAAGTTGTTGCCGAAACTTTGGAAACATTCCAGACGACATCTATTGAGAGAGGCGTTATCCTTTTAGCTGACATTCCAGGGGTTCTCCCCCTGATCTTTGCCGACCCTCAACGCCTCCGACAGATTCTCATCAACCTGATCGATAACGCGTTTAAATTTACGCCTAAAGAGGGAACGATTACAGTCCGAGCGCAAGCATTCGATCAAGACCCTAACTTTCTATGCATGACGGTCGCCGATACCGGTTGTGGTATTAATTCTGATGATACCAAAAATATTTTTGATCGTCTATTCCAAGGATCGAACATCATTGACAATAGCCGCAAAGGCCTCGGGCTCGGCCTCTATATCTGCAAAGAGTTGGTCTCTCTCCACGGTGGACAAATCTGGGCGGAAAGCCAGACAGGGGGAGGGTCCACCTTTTCCTTCACTCTGCCGATATTATCACTGGCAAAGCTGTTTGTCTCTATCCCTAAAGATCTACTAACAGGACCTATGGCGCTTATTGCTGTTGAGATATTCCCAGCCGGGAAACGTTTATTAATGGGGGACGATGAACTTATCATTCAGGAAGTCCGGAATGTTCTAAAACACTGTATCCTTCTCGATAGAGATGTGCTGTTGCCAAGGGTGAGTAGCCCAAAATTTGGTGAGAATTTTTTAATCGTGGCGTGTACTGAGCAGAAAGGTGCAGAAGCGCTTGTGCGTCGGATTCGGGGGCAGATCACATACTGCGAAGGCCTTCAAAATACTGAATTCCACATAACGATTTCCTTTACCATGGTGAATATCCCCCCAAAGTACAATGCTATGCCGTGGGTGCATCTTGCGAAATATATCTTCAATAGTATCGAAGGCAAGATGAAAAATGGCAGAATAAAGGAGGAAATTATATGAATGGGAAAAAGATTCTCATAGTAGATGACGACAGAGACTTATTACGGGGGCTAACCTTTCGATTAAGGGCTAACGGCTATGAGACGGTCATCGCGACGGATGGTTACTCAGCAATTAGTGTGGCCCAAAAAGAAAAGCCAGACCTGATCATTCTGGATATCGGCCTGCCCGCTGGGGACGGTTTCACAGTTATGGAGAGAGTGGGAAAAAGCCAATCCCTTGCTTTAATCCCCATTATCGTTTTGTCTGCGAGAGATTCACAGATCAACAAGGAACGAGCTTTGAAAGCTGGGGCAATAGCCTTCTTCCAGAAACCCGCTGATAACGACAAACTCTTAGCTGCTATTAAAAAAGCGACGGGTTATTTAGGTGACCAGGTGGAAGAAAAAATTTGATATCTTTTTAAGAAATCTTAAAAGGGTCGAAAGAGAGGATTTACCCCGTTAGAAATAATGCCCCGCTGCTCCCTCCGGGCCAGGCTCCGCCCCGGAAGGGCTCATGCCCCGGAGGGAGGCCCTCTGGGCCGGCGGCTGCAGCAGGGTTAGATTTTAGAATAATTCCGGGTTCCGCCCCGTAGGGGGCTCCACCCCGGAGGGCGGGGTTTAATGCCTCGCTGGAATTTCTAACGGGGTTTACTAAATGGACGGAGTGTAGAGTTCCATCTGAATTCAGGTAGGTTGATGGTTAGGGCAATTGGAAGAGAAGACAGTAAAATATAACAATTGCGAATTGCAGATTTTGGATTGCGGATTTAAAGACAAGGGAACAAAAGAAATGAATCGTGAAGAAATGAAAAAGAGGACCAAAGTCGACTATTGTTGAAGAGGAAGCGGACGAAACTCTATTTTGGCTGGAGCTAATAATTGAGATGGAGGTTCTTGATAAAAGCTTACTTAATTCCTTAATGCAGGAGAATAATGAAATTCTGGCAATTATTGTTTCATCCATTAAAACAGCTCGGAAAAGCAAAAAATGAACTCAAAATCTGAAATCCGAAATCCAAAATTGATTTGATCCAGGAAAGAATAAAGTATCTCAGTGAAAATACGGATTTTGCTTTAGCACTCCTTGAGAGTCTCATCGGATACGCCATCATTGCTGCGGGTTTCGATGGCAATATTATTGCTTATAATGAAGGGGCTCAACAAATCTACGGTTATGCCCCGGAAGAGATTATCGGGAAAAAAAATATAGAGGTTTTTTTTCCGAAAGGTTTTATCGAAGCAGGGAAATTACCACAACTCATGAGTGAACTAATAAGCAAGGAGAGAGTCTCCTATGAAGGAGAAAAGGTCAGGAAAGACGGCAGTAGATTTCCGGCCCAGGTCCTCCTGGCACTTACAAAGGACAAGAACAGCAAGGTGGTTGGTTTTATAGAAATTGTGCAGGACCTTACGGAGAGCAAGCGAGCGGAGGAGATGCTGCAATCGAGTGAAGCGAATCTAAGGAAGGTCATAGAAAAGGATGCCGATGGCATCCTTATTGTAGACAGCAATGGGGTAGTGCGTTTTGCCAATCCTGCTGCAGAAGTTCTCTTTAGCTGTAAGGCAGAGGAATTCTTGGGGCAATTGTTTGGGTTCCCTGTTGTGGCCGGGGAAACAACAGAGCTTGATATTGTCCATGGAAAGACAGGGAAAATAATAGCGGAGATGCGTGTGGTGGAAATGGATTGGGTGGGAAAACGTGCTTACTTGGCATCGCTGCGTGACGTCACAGAACGTAAAAAAGCAGAAGAGGAACGAAAAAAAATGATTTTTCAGCTTCAAGATGCCCTGGAAAAAGTTAAAACACTGAGCGGGCTTTTGCCTATTTGTTCTTTTTGTAAAAAGATACGAGATGATAAAGGGTACTGGAATAAACTCGAAGCCTATATCGAGACTCGTTCAGAAGCGGAATTCACTCATACGATGTGTCAAGAATGTGCCAGAAAGCAATATCCAGATATTTACAATGACAAATCTGAGGAGGAATAATAGCTGCTCAGGTTAAGGTTCAGCCTATCGACATGGTAATATTTGATGCTGAGGCTTTATTGGGAGGAATCTTTCATCTCATTATAAATCATAGAGAGGTCTAACCCAATTGTTAACAAACTGAGTGAGAACGGGATGGTGATAACCCTAAGAGAACATTTTGGGAGGTAGACAAGATGAAAATTGGAGAAAAGGTCAGAGGGCAATAGATTAAAGAAAAGGAATACGCTGTATTGGATGCCATCGAAAATCATAAATGGTCAAGGGAGTTCAACGATGAAGGCACGAATGATTGAATTCATAATGATGATAAGAGCTGTCACCGAAATCACCGAGCGCAAGCGGGTCGAGGAAGGGCTCAGGGCGGCCAGCGATAACATGGTGCTGCGCGCCAACAATCTGCCATGGAGGAAATCATGAGAAAAAAGAGCAAGAATGCCAGGATGGATAATAACAAGGAGTCGGCAGGGGCCCTCGGTTCAAAAGCGAGCGAAACGCCAGACGACGTCGGTCAAGATTACCGCCCCTTTCCCATCGTCGGCATCGGCGCCTCCGCCGGGGGGCTGGAGGCGCTGGAACTGTTCCTGGGGAACGTCCTGCCCGAGAGCGGGATGGCTTTTGTCATTGTCCAGCATCTGGACCCAACGCGTAAGGGCATCATGGTGGAACTGCTCCAGCGCGCCACTGCCATGAAGGTCATTCAGGTCAAGGATCGCACTAGGGTCCAGCCGGACTGCGTCTATGTAATCCCACCGAACAAGGACATGTCCATTCTGCGCGGGGTCTTGCACCTGCTCGATCCGGTGGCGCCGCGCGGGCTTCGCCTGCCGATTGATTTCTTCTTTCGTTCCCTGGCGGATGACGCGGAGGAGCGGAGTATCGGCGTTATCCTTTCAGGGATGGGCACTGACGGCACGATGGGCCTCAAAGCCATTAAGGGGAAAGCAGGGGTGGTCTTCGTGCAGGAGCCGGCCTCGGCCAAATTCGACGGCATGCCCAGAAGCGCCATTGACGCCGGGCTGGCCGACGTTATCGCCCCGGTGGAGACGTTGCCCGGGAAGATCATCGCCTATCTCCAGCACGTTCCCCTCATCGCCAAGCCCGGTCCGGTTCAGGAAGACAAGGCCCATAGCGCCCTTGAAAAGGTCGTGATCCTGTTGCGGGCACAGACGGGTCACGACTTTTCCCTATACAAGAGGAACACCGTGTACCGCCGGATTGAGCGGCGCATGGGCATCCACCAGATTGACAAGATCGCCACCTATGTTCGCTTCCTGCAGGAGAACCCCAAGGAGCTGGAGATGCTGTTCAAGGAGCTCTTGATCGGGGTGACGAGCTTTTTCCGCGACCAGGCGGCGTGGGAGCAGTTGAAGGGAGAGGGCATCCCGGCGCTCCTGGCCGACCGCTCGCCAAGTCAGGCGCTGCGGGCTTGGGTGCCAGGCTGCGCGACAGGGGAGGAGGCCTATTCCTTAGCCATCGTCTTCAAAGAGGCGCTGGAGCAACTCAAGCCTGCCAGAAACTTTACGGGTCAGATCTTTGCCACCGACCTGGACGGCGATGCCATTGAGAAAGCCCGCGAGGGTGTTTTCCCGACCAACATCGCCGCGGACGTGTCGCCGGAGCACCTGAGCCGTTTCTTCGTCCAGGTAGCGCACGGCTATCAGATCGCCAAGCCCATCCGGGAGATGGTGATCTTTGCCCCGCAGAACATCATCATGGATCCGCCCTTCACCAAGCTCGATGTCTTGAGCTGCCGGAACCTGCTCATCTACCTGACCCCGGAACTGCAGAAAAAACTCCTGCCGCTTTTTCACTACAGCCTGAATCCCGGCGGCTTATTGTTCTTGGGGAGCGCGGAGACCATCGGCGGCTTTACCGATCTTTTCGCGCCGCTGGACGGCAAATCGCGGCTCTACCGGCGGCTTGAGTCCGCCCTGCGGGCGGAGGCGGTCGAGTTTCCCACCTCGTTTGTCTCCGCCCTGCCAGGCGCGCCGCCGAAGCCGAAGGCATTGAAACCGGCGGCCAACCTCCAGTCGCTTGCGGATCAACTGCTCTTGCAGCAGTATTCACCGGCGGCCGCGCTGGTCAACGACAAAGGTGACATTCTCTACATCAGCGGGCGAACGGGCAAGTACCTGGAGCCGGCGTCCGGCAAGGCCAACTGGAACATCTTCGCCATGGCTCACAAGGGGCTGCGCAACGAACTGACCGGCGCCTTCCAGGAGACGCTCCGGAAAAAAGGCGCGGTTAACCTCAGGAACGTGATGGTGAGGACCAACGGCGGGACACAGGCGGTGAACCTCACCGTCCAGTCCCTCAAAGAGCCGGAGGCGATGCGGGGTCTGGTGATGATCGTCTTTACGGACGTAGCAACGCCCCCTGAAACGAAAGTGTCGGGCAAAGCCAAACGGACCCCCGCCAGCGGTGCCCTGCTGGCCCAGATGGAGCAGGAACTCCAGCAGTGCCGCGAGGATCTGCAGACCACCCGCGAAGAGATGCAGACCTCGCAGGAAGAACTCAAATCCGCCAACGAGGAATTGCAGTCCACCAACGAGGAACTCCAGTCCACCAACGAGGAACTGACCACCTCTAAGGAAGAGATGCAGTCCCTGAACGAAGAACTGCAGACAGTCAACGCCGAGCTGCAGGTAAAGGCGGACGATCTGTCCAAGATGAACAACGACATTAAGAACCTGCTCGAAAGCACGTACATCGCCACCTTGTTTCTGGATAATGCGCTCCGTGTGCGGCTTTTCACTACCGGGGCGAGCAGAATTTTCAAGCTGATCCCGGGCGACGTGGGCCGGCCGATTACGGATATCGCCTCCGATCTGCTCTATCCAGAACTGGCTGAGGATGCGTGGGAGGTGCTGCGGACGCTGCTCTTTCACGAGAAACAAATCGCTGCCCGAGGCGGGCGCTGGTTTATGGTGCGCATCATGCTATACCGCACTCTGGAGAACATGATTGACGGTGTGGTGATCACCTTTACAGACATAACCGTTTCCAAGACGCTGGAGGCGGAGCTGCGGAAAACGCAAGTCGGTTTGGAAAAACGCATAAAGGGACAAACCAGGAAGCTGGGTCAGGCCGAGGAGATGTTGGAGGCTGAAATGCAACGCGGACAAAGCGAGAAGAAGGCCGGAACAATTCCGGGGTCTGATGAAACGAAGGAGACCACGCCATGAAAAAGAGCCAGGATAAGCCAGCGGATGCTGCTGAGCTGCGCCGCCGGGCGGAAAAGAGGCTGAGAGAGAGTAAGAAGGAAGAGGCCCGTCCCGGGACTAAGGAAGAAACGCAGCGGCTTCTCCATGAATTGCAGGTGCACCAATTTGAGCTGGAGATACAGAATGAGCAGCTCCAGCAGACCAGGCATGAGGTGGAGGCGGGGCTGGAACGGTATACCAACCTCTACGACTTTGCCCCCGTGGGCTACTTTACCCTGGAGCGCGACGGAGCGATCCGCCAGCTGAACCTCACCGGGGCGCGCCTGCTCGGAGTGGAGCGCTCCAGGCTGGTGAACCGTCGCTTCGGGCTTTTTGTTTCCGATGATTCCCGCCCCGACTTCAATGCCCTCCTGAAGAAGGTATTTGAGAGCCAGGCAAAAGAATCCTGCGAGGCAACGCTCCTGAAAGAAGGGAATCACCCGTTCGACGTGCACATTGAGGCCAGGGTCTCCGAGGATGGGCAAGAGTGCCGTGCCGCGGTGGCGGACATCACCGAGCGTAAGCGGGCAGAGGAGGCGCTCAAGGAATCCGAGAGGAGATACAGACAAGTCATAGAAAACGCAACAGAAATTATTTATGCCATTGATGAGAAAGGGAATTTCACTTATGGAAATCCTGCCGGGTTGAAGGTGACTGGCTATTCGCTTTCGGAACTTCGAAGTTTCAATTATGCGGATCTCGTCCTTCCTGAACATCGTGAAAGAGTTATGGAGATCTACATCAACCAGTTTCGCCAGAGGATACCGACGACCCATGTTGAATTTCCATTTTTTAACAAATCTGGAGAGACTATATGGTTCAGCCAAAATTCCTCCCTTGTGATTGAAGATGGAAAGGTAGTTGGGTTTCATATGATTGCCCGCGACATTACCGAGCGCAAGCAAACGGAGGAAAGGCTCCAGGAGCGCGAACGCTACTTTCGCACACTGATGTATACCTTGCACGAGGACATCGTTGTCATCGACTGCGACTACCGCATCACCGACGTGAACAACACCTTCCTCATTACCACCGGCAGCAGCAGGGGAAAGGTCATCGGTAAACATTGCTACGAAATATCCCACGGGTACGCCGAGCCGTGTGACCGCCATGGTGAGCAATGCCTCCTCGGCGAGGTCTTCGAGACCGGCAAATCGCGTAACTGCAAACACGTCCACATGCGTGGCGACGGCTCGAAAGTCCATGTGGACATCCTCCTTTCACCGTTGAAGGATGACTCAGGCAGTGTGACCCATGTTGTCGAGGCGATTCGCGACGTGACTGATCTCATACAGGCGTATGAGGCACTGCAGGAATCAGAAGAGAAATATCGTTTGTTGGTAGAGAATGCAAATGAAGCCATTTTTGTGATCCAGGACGGAATGCTTCGGTTTTTTAATATCAAAAACATAGAACTTATTGGTTACTCAAAAGAAGAACTAACCTCCACTCCTTTCATTAATTTTGTGCATCCAGATGATCGAGAAGTAACCTTAGGGCGT
>Ga0209777_10005381_pt1 | contig 14780 bp, 21 predicted proteins | sample FrelakmetHBP12HB_FD_187147 | JGI IMG/M metagenome (GOLD analysis project Ga0209777, IMG submission 187147) | Freshwater lake sediment microbial communities from the University of Notre Dame, USA, for methane emissions studies -HBP12 HB (SPAdes)... | ecosystem: Environmental > Aquatic >... | reverse complement strand
TGGCGAAGGCGATGTCTTCCTCGCGGACCGACTGAATGATCTCTTCCTTGTCCACAGCATAGTGCCATGATGCACCAGTGCCGTCGCAGCCGCCAGCACAATAAGCAGCAAGACGCCTAGCGGCCTTAGTAACCTCATTGCATTCCGCCGTGTGTATGCAGACCCAATCGACCTGAGTCCTACTTACTTTTCTGAAACTCTTCGCAGAAATGAACTCATATTGAGTCGGCGCAATGCTTGCCATGGCTGCGGCCCAATCTTCGGCGTGCACTTCACCTGTTATTGGCAAGCCACGCGCGCCCTGCCAGATCCTAGTAGCACGAGACGTGAGCGGCCCGAAGAACCCGTCGGCCGTGGCGCCAACGATCTTCTGCCACGCGCGAACATCCGTGCCACGAGAACCTATTTTTAGCTCTGCGCGATCCATGACGTGTCCTCGGGAACCCCAGGGTGCCTAGAGTCTTGAAGCGGTCCTTCTTTGGATACTAGCTGGCAGAGGACAGGATCTGACAACACTTGCTTTCTAGTCTTGTCGCCTTTGACTTTCCAGAGCCGTACGAACATTGCATAGTCTACGTGACCTAAGACCTTGCTCGTGCCGCAGTTATGCGCGAACGAAAGCAGCTGAATGTTCCTAGCATGTGGAGCCGTGCTTGGGTATGTTTTGATCCCCTTGTAATAGAAGTATCCGTCCTTCGGGTTCAAGGAGCAATCAACAGTAGGAACCTGCCAACCCTGCAAAGCAGCACAAAATGGCTTACGCCACAAATCACGAGCCAGGATCCAGTGCTTAGCAGCTGGAGCAAATAACTCGTTTCTTCCTCCGACCACGGTTACGATCGTCGCAGAGTGAAGCTCTACGCGCGACCAGTCGCCCATGTGCGCGTCAGCGGTCTGAAAGAAAGGCGGAAGCTTGATTGTGGCGTTCTCATAGAGAATGTCGTTGATACGTTCAGTCATGAGCGAAGCGTCAAAGTAGTCGGCAATGTACTGAGCCGTCCTCGACGTCGTCGCTACGAAAACTCCATCGATCATGACTGGATTCGAGACTTCGATGGTCAAGTCTGGTGACAAGACTATCTCGAACCACTCGATAGTGGCCTTGCCAGCACGAACAGCGTCGAGAATAGCTTGTTCTCGCGCTAAGCTTGGCGACTCTTCGAATTTCATGTCAATTCACCGATATACGATTCTATGCTACCGCCAAGATCAGACCGCGTCCATTTGACGATGTGATTCCCAGCGCCGCACTTGAGGCCCATGTCGGTCTTGGCTTCACCAAGATTCTGGTAATTGCCCATGACGATGTTCTGCGCGCTCCTCGCTGTGTACGGAAGCTCACCGTTATTTGTCCTCGTGATGTAACCTATGACAGTAGCCATTTCATTTCTCCGTGATCATGCCCCAGATTTTCGCGGCCCAAGAAGAGAGTTCGCCTAGAGTTGGTGAAGTCTCCTTGGAAGAGTCTCTTTTTCCAAGCCAGAATACTTTAGCTCCTAGTTTCTTGCAGTAAGCAAATAGTTCCTTTGCGGCTTGCTTGTCTTGTAACGGGTCCATGGTTAACAAGACAACCGTGGGGTGGTACGAATTCATCTCGGTTGCAAGCCAGCCGTTCCTTGCCCAATCGAAAACCTGAGTACCGTTTCTGATGTCTACGACAAGCTCTGTCCCCGTTGTTAGCGCCAGGCGCTTCATGGCTGGGACGAGGGGCGAGCCAAGCTCGTTTCCGGCCACCAAGAGCCTCAGAGCCGGCCGGAGACCCGTCCCCGAGCCGGCCGAGAGCTTCCTGACGACCACAACGCCGGCTGGGATCGCCAGGCCCTGGTAGAGCCAAGCGCGTTTGTCTGAATTGGTCAAGCTATGGTATGATACACCATCATGAGTTTGTGGTCATGGCGCACGACGCCCGCTGGATTCGTCGAGGTAAATAAAGGCAATGGCGTCTTTTCCAGACTAACTTGGGATCATGTCATCCCACAGCTCGAAAAGACTAAACAATGGATTCCACTAGCAACCGAGAAGTCTCAAAAGTACGGAGTGCCGGCTCACTGGATTCTTGGTGTAATTACTTCAGAGAGCGGCGGAGATCCTAACGCACATAACTGGTGCTGCTACGGGCTAATGGCTATTTACTTGGCTGTGCATAATAAGACAGCTGAAGAAATGTCCGACCCCGAGCAAAACGTTGATTACGGAACTAGTCTCTTGGCTGGCAGCGTTGCAAAAGGCCTAGACTTGCCACAAACAGCAAGCGTGCATAATGCTGGTGGCGGAACGTCTGGAATGCCGCATATGTCTAGTACAGACCCATGGGGAATGCGCGAGAACAGTGGATACATCGAAAACGTTGTCAAGTCTGCCAATTGGTTTCTTGAATTCCTAGGAACCTACGAACCAGTTCAAGAACCCATACCAACCAGCAAACCACTCGCAACTCTTGCCCTCATGGCGGCTGGCTTCGGAATAGGCTACCTAGGACTCGACGCAATACGAGAACTCGCAGACAGGCAAGTGAGAAGAACCTTAAAGGCCTGATTCGTCGAAGAACTTCTTCGATACGTTCTCCCAGCTCCATTCTGTCTTTAGATTCTTATTGTTCTCAATCAGCGCGTCTGTGAGTTCCGCCCAGCGCTCATAGCCTTCCTTTAGGGCCACAAAGACAGCTTCCGGCGAAACACTAGGCGCCATTGCACCTGGCCCGTCGTCAATTAGCTCTTCTGCGCCGTGTTCTACCACCACGGCACCTGGCGTCTTTGTGTCTAGAAACTCAGAATGCCCTGTACATCCTGTGGCCACAACCGGAACTCCACTTGCCATACTTTCATTTAATATCATGCCGAAGCCTTCTCCACGAGAAGGCTGACACACAATGTGGTGATCCTGGTACAAATCTCTTGTGTCTCGCTCAGACATGTTTTGACACGGAAGCAACTTGAAACTCCTCGTAAGTTCTTCGTCTCCGTCCGTGGCGTCTTTGATCGCTTGTAAAGCATACCCATGCGGCAGTGAAACAATAAGAGTGATTCCCGAGTCTGGCGAGATAACTTTCTCGCGCATGAGCCTAGTCCATGCAAAAATCAGCTGACTTGTGCCTTTGCGCTCCATGTGGGTCGAAGCCATATGCAAGACACGAAACACAAGTTTCTTGTCTGGCAAATCTTGCTTATACGTGTCTTTTAGATGAAACTCTTCGCTCACACCGTGACGCCATAAGAACACCGGAAGCTTGGTATAGTTTCTCAAGATCCCGCAGGCCCATTTTGACGGGCCAATAAGTCCTGTCAAGTCTTCAGCCATGAAATCCATGCAGCGCGGAAGCCAGGAAGAATTGGCCGCGATAATGGCAAGCCTATGCTCGTGATCTCCGCGATTTTTCACCACGGATACCTTTGACGGCGGGCCGATGAAAACACCCATTGGCGCATCAAAGCCATCGGTCAAGCACTCATACATGTCGTCCACGTCTTCTAGTGGATAGATCGACGCGAGACTGTCGAGATCCATGAGCCCCGAGGCCATACCCTTTGTGACCCTGGGCCACGAAGTGTTGCCTTTGGTGGAACCGTATAAGCGTACTCTCACTCTAATCCCCATTTCACTTTGTCAATTGGATTTGCCGAAACAAGAGCGTCATTGCCATGCGTACTCATCCCCCAGCCGAGATGCTCGCATAGGTCTATTTGCGCTACACGCATATCTCTTTCCTTGAGAGACATGCACTTTTCGTAGTCCTGGCCGAACTCCTCGGAAACGGGCAGGATCTTCTGCGCGTTTGTAGCTAAGAAAGTCCAGGCGCAGCTAGGGCACGAATCGCGCACGAGAGCTTTCACGCCGTTTCGTGTGATTGTTTCGCGCGGCGTGTTCCAATGCCACTCGGGCTCTAGGAGCCCGCAGAGAATTATTGGATCGTCCCACCTGAAAGACCAGAACTTCTTGAGCGTCTCGCCAGACTCTGGCTTCCAAAGAATGTCATCGTCGGAGAAAACCATGACATCTGGTTCTCTCGCGAGAATATGCTTGGAAAGCTCATTTAGGCCACGACCGGGGGTGTTTATTCCGTCCTCGGACTTATAGAACACTACCTGCCAGCCCTTGAAGATCTCCTTGGATTCGAGGATGAAATCTTCCGTGCCGTCTACCGAGCTATTGTCGAGGAGAATCTTTTCGCAACTAGAGAAAGCTATGTTTATGCTCTCCGCTGTTCTAATAAGAACATCTGAGCGTAGCCCGACAAGCACATTGTAGGTGACTACGCCAATGACTAACTTAGGAATTTGGCCCATCTTCAGGCTTTGCGTCCTTCAGCTTCTTTGCTTTGTCAAGGAGCTTTTTGTACATCAAGAATCTTTTGTCCACTCCCGACCAATTACAGTTTTGAACGCCGCCGAACAAAGACATTGCCCCGTGTACCGTGTGACAGCTTCTGAAACCTCGTGCGAGAATTCTCGTCGCCACGCGAGCTGCCGCAAATGTCGCTCGGTAGTCAGTGCCCACCATCGTGTGCCACTCTTGATCCGTGACGAGCCCGGTTTTTTGAATCTGCCAGGAAGTTCTTGCTCTGTGGTAGACTTTTCCTCCAACGTGGTATGGGTCACATTCGTCTTTTCGGCATTTTCCTTCGTGGACATTCTTCGCAAATGCACTTTCTGCGTAGCCGTTGGCTGCTAACAAAACAGCAAGATCTAGCGGAGAACCCTTCCAATCAGGCTTGCACTCCGGAGTTGCGTACTCGCCAGTGCAAGTGCTCTCATCGGCCGCGTCAGAGATAGCCGTTGCGACGGTTTGAAGCCTGCTCATGCGAGCTTCGACTGGCTCGCCGTCTCGTGGTGCTGGGAGTCCAAGAAGAATGGCCAGGATAGCTTCTATTGTGGTCATAGCCGGGCATTGTGCCGGGACCATCACATTGGGTCAAGAAGAAAGCCACCAAAATCCCTAAGACACCCTATTCATTGGTGTCTTTTCTCGTCTTGTCGCAATGCCAATCGCAGAAGTGATGTCAGTTCTCGTTTCTTCAATTACGGAAAAGTCAAATCCGAGGGCGTTTGCGTGCCTTTTGATATGCTTTTCGTAGTTAGTTTCGGTTCGGCAATCAGTGAATACGATGAATCCAGTTGGAGACACCAGAGTTATGATCCATGGAATATCTTCGATCCTATCGTATAATTGCGTCCAATGGTCTACAAAGACACAATCACAGCGGCCCTTGAGCACTTCATAGAAACTTGGACTCTTAAGCTTCCTGAACGTGTGCATGTCTTTGTACGAATACTCTTTTTCTAGGCATTTGAGAATATTCTCATCAGAGTCGCCTGTGATTACCCTGGCGCCTGATTTTTCAGCCCATGTCCTAAGCAAGATAGTCGAGAACCCACATCCTAGCTCCAGAACTATCCTAGCTTCGCGCTCGTCTAACTCTTGTAAGATGTAACTTGCATGTTGCGCCGTTAGGACAAGCTCAGGATCAAGAGCAAACCTGCCCTTGAACTTTTCTACGTAAAGTTCTCTTGCGCGTTCAATATGTTCAGTGTCCATCGCGACCGTTCTCCGGAAAAACAAGCACAAAGATAAGCAAGGCCGTGAATGTTATCGCCCAGCTAGCCCTTGATTCATTCCAGGGCTCTTGTTGGTAGAACATGACCGTCAAGCCAATAACACCCAGGAGCCCGAGGATGAATCTCGGGATTATGACGAACCAGCTTGACGGGCGAAACATGCCTCGATTCCGTTCTTTGCAAGAAGTTCTTCGATGCACTTACGCATCTTCTCGCCAACACTCTTCGCTGAGAATCTCTCTTGCAAGTATAACAAATTCTTTGGAGCTGCGTTCCCGCTAGTAATCTTGTCAAGGGCAACCTGAAACGCCGAGATGGCTGTTTCTAGGTCGTAGTCTATGTACGTCGCTTCCTTACCCCAGCGATAGAAAGCATGTGCCGGGATTGTTCCCGTCCTTGGGACGAGGATATCTCTCCCTAGCTCGGCAAAGTCCTGCGGACCGCCGCTCGGCGTGTAAATCATCATATTACCCGCGAGCTTGGCATCGAACGCCGGCATATCAAATCCCTCGCCACGCGACAGGGACACATAACAGTCGCCGACCTCATGAAACTTCACTACCTGGTCAGCGGGGAGCATTCTCTTGATAATCAGGATGTCTCTGTTGATTAGCGGAATGGTCCACTTGTTATTCTTCACTCTTTCATCCTTGATCCACTCGTGCATGCATGCTTCCACGCCTTGAGGATAGTCCTGGATCTTGGCTTTGAGGTCGGTAATTTTCAAGAACAACTTCGCCTTCCCTGGCTCAAATGCCATGAGGAAAGCGCCTATGATATTCCTAACTTCCTTGCGCGGTTCCCACTTTGAAATATGATAGAACCTCGGAGGCCCTGGCTTTCTTTGGCGCCCAGCTAGCTTGAGTAACGGATCGTCCGGGAAAAATGGCATGGGGACAACACGGATCTTATCCTCGCAGACGCCATGACGAAGATACATGGCTTTATTGTCCTCGCAAGCTACCCAGACCTGTCCAACCATGTTCAGGGCTCTCGCTGCCGCGTCTGAGATAGTCTGCCGTTCCCAGACGTTGTAGAAAATCTTCATCGCATTGACGGCAAGAAGCTGCTCTGGATCTAGAAACGCATTGGAAGCATTGAGCTGAAGAAGTTCATCTGACGGCACGAACATGTGGACTTGTGCTACGTACATGCCAATCGAAGCGTCAACGAGTTTCTTTACTTGCGCGTGAATTCTTTTCTCTTCGCCGTTAAGAGCCGTGTAGATTTTCGCGCTCATTGTCCTCAAGTGCACCGGGATCCCCGCTCCGTCGAGAGCAAGAGCATTTCTCCTCGCGTGTTCTGGGAATCCAGAAAACGGCTCGTCCCATGGCGCGAAAAACCCTACACCTTCTTTGTTCAAAGCTTCCGTTCCTTGTCTGTAAGACGGCAAATCACCATCGAATGGACTCTCACCCATGTAATCTAAAATGGTACCGGTTAGTCTTCTCTTCTCGGTCATTTCATAAAAGCTTTCTCAAGGATTCCCTCTGTCCTCGGCCATTTCTTTCTATACGCACGGCGCATTAGCTTCGGAAGAGTTCTGAAAACCACAAGCGCGTCCGAGCCGAACAGACGAATTAGCAGTCCAGCTATCTGCTCGTCGTCCGCGTCGGTTATCTTCTTCCGACCCGAATGTATCTCGCGCTTAATATCAAGATACTTGACAAGCAAGCGATCGGACTCTGTGTCTACAGAACTCATTATAGAGTTTCCGGCCAAACGCGATTCTTGTCGATGTGGGCTGCCCATCCACAGACAGGACAAGAAAATTTCTCAGAGTCCATTATCATCCCTGCGCTGTAGTACACCTGGCCCTCGAACATGAACCTCTGCGAGCCGACAGCCGGAACGAACTGAAAATTTCTATTCTTCTGTCTCAAGCTTATTTGCATCTGATCGTGGTGGCGTATCCCCAATTTTGCACACTTGTAGCACACGAGGATTAAAGCAAGCTCATTAGGATCGTCAGCCACGCCAATAAGCAAATCCGCGAGGCATCTCTCGCCCGTGTCCTCGCCTTGTGGCGTCAAGTATTTGAGAAAGATATACGCTTTCGGGACGTCTGGACTGTCCGTGAGCTTGTGGGTGTAGAGCTTCGCACCCCCCTCGTCGATGGGGATATTAGCGAGCCTTCGCTCTTCTAATGCCTCATCCCGGCGCTTTTCAGAGTCGCGGAACTGCTTTTCGAGTTCCTTGTCGTTGGCACTCGTGCTCGTGCCGCCACGGACGAAGCCTTGAATGCCCTGCAAAGAGAGCATGGGGTTATCCCCAGTGGCTTCGCTCGCCTCAGCTTCGGCTATGTCTGCGGTGTCTTCGCTCACGGTCGCGATCTTGGCTTCGTCGGTCATATTTCCACTCGCACGTCAAGTAGGCCGACGCAGTGTAGCGTATGGTAGCGCAGCTGCACAGAAAAATCTTTCCTAGAAAAGCAAAAAGGCCGCGGTTACGAAAACCACGGCCCTAATGCTAGAAACTAAAAGCTTACGCTTTTGGTGTTTCTGCTGGTTTTTCCTCGGGCTTCTTTTCTTCGATCACGACCGGAGGAACGTCTTTCTTCTCTTCGATGATCTTCGCAACCGCCTCGCCTACTACCACAGGATCCGAAGACGAACCGTCGGGGATGATTCGGTTTAGACCTGTTGCGGTCAAAAAGGCCATGATCCCGGCGACACTTGCCTCGAACCAGTCGCCGGTCTTCCAGAGGATCAAACCGAAAACAGGCAAGACCGACATCACTAGCGCGAAGATTCTTTTCCTCGCAACCGTCGTGAGAAGGTCTTTGATGTAAGGCGCGTTTTTGGCCCAACCGACAACAACTACGATCACAAGCGCCGCAAGAGCCGCGCCCTTATGGGTCTGAAGTCCTTGGGCGAGATAGGTTGAGAAGTCCATTGCGTTGGGTGCTTTCGGTTGCTAGGATTGAAGAATGAAAAGACTATTTGCCATCGCGATGCTAGTCATTGGTCAATCGGGGTGCGTCCCCTCAGAATGTGAAGATGCTTGTAATAAATACCTGAATGAAACATGCCCATCAAAAGCCCCAGATGACGCCGACTGTTCGTTCTATTGCGACACGTCTAAAAAAGAACAAAACTGCAAGACAGCCTTCGATTGTCTGAACAACAACAAGCAACTATGCGTCACCAGTGAATCATATTCAGACTACGGGGACGTATGTAACGAGTCGTATATTAAATGTATAGAGTCTAACTAGCGATTCTTTTTCTTCACCAGCATACGAACTAGTTCCCAGGCGAGATAGCTTCCGCCTGCCGCGGCGGCTGCTACCATAGCTATCTCAGCTCCCGATAGCCTACTTATACCAGTAAGGTGATCGGCTAGGTCTTTCTGAGCCTGCGTAGACAATTTTACCATCCCGGTCTTCGGGATGCTGATCAATCTCAATTTAGTATTGCCATTAGCCAGACCCGACGCTAATCCTCCCCCGGAAGTCCCGAAGTGAGCATCAATGGCTACGTCATAGTCAGAGAATGTCTTTACGAATCCAGATGACTTATCGAAGTCACCGATAATATCATATCCGGCAAATATACAGTCTCCGCTCCATGTCGCAGCTACCCCTGCGGCATTAGCCGAACGAGTACAATATGGAGCATGGAATTGAACCAAGTCCTTGAGAAACGGAACGGTCCAGTGCCCCGGAAGAGACTGCTTAAGCTTGGCAGACCTACGCGGGTTATCGTTACAGAATGACCATGTAAGGTCAACAAGAAGCGGCATTATGCTACGACCAGCATCGGCAAGTGGCGCCTGCGTGGCGCTCACCCTGGGGTCATTCACGCACTGGCACACCGCCTTTGTGAATTTCCAAAGTCTTCTCTGCACCTCTTGCGGAATTCCCAGTTGCTGGTCGTTGTACTTATTTCTTAGTACCTGAATGAAACTATTGTACTCTGCTCTGTTTTTCCAATAGACGCCTTCGGTTTCCCCGCCGCAAAGAGCCACAAATGGCATCGGCCCACACCACGGAATCGCAATGGAGCCGTTAGGTGCCGCCTTGGCTTCGTGTAGTGCATACGCAAATGGCCTAAACGTGTCAGCCACGCTCTTAATAACGGAACCGTTGTCGCTATTGTAATACGTGGCTCTAACATTAGAGCATCTGTCAAGCTCTCCCTGACAGGATGAGGTTATGCAGGCAGCAAATTGATCGTGAGCCGACTTATCAACCGCCTCTTCTAGTCCTGGAGGTATCTGCACTCCGCCGGATGCGTCACATATGGTTTGAATGATTCCTACAAATGCGCCGATAATTTGCCCTAGTACAGGTATGACGTCAAGCATACCTATTATCGAGGACACAATTGTAGACGTGAGCCCAGACACAACGGCGTCAATCGCTCCGTCAAGCACCTGGCCCATCATTCCAGAAACGGCCCCGGGTACATTTGAACCAAGCTGACCAGCTATGAGACTCCCAAGCGATCCGCCTGCTGTGCTTTCTATGAGGGCCTTTATCCCCAAGACAGACGACTGAGCCGGAGGCGTAAATGCGCTCTTCAGCTCATCTGTCCCCCATGTTACAGCGTAATTTATGGCACCACCCAGGGCCTGCGTGTACTGCGCTTCATTCGGAAAATGAAACGTAGACGGCGGGTTGATGTCAGTGGTGACATCGCCGAACGCTCTAGTGAGCCTTCTCATACGAATACCCACCAGAGTATGCCAGCGCCGACCACTGCCCCGGCTCCAATGACAGCTATCTTGGTAGCACTTACCCCACTACCCGCAGACAGCATTGGAACCCTAGACTTAATCTTGAGTGGTTTATTCTTTTTTGCCGCTACTAGCGTTAGTTTAATAGCAGAACCCGGCTTTGCTGGAGCGAACGCATCAAGAAAATCTTTGGTCCACGCTGTCGGTTCTATCTTTTCATTAGCTACACGCCAAAAATACTTAGACGGAGCCTCTGGCTGTAGTGTCCATGGCCAGAGCATTGGAACAGTGCCATCTGTATTCAGAACAGGACCAGAGCTACTCATCGCAAAGGCTTGAGGTGAACTGTCATAGTTGGCCCCACAACACGGACCAGAATATCTTGGAACTCTTTTGATTATTTCCCAAACTTGTTCCAGCCACGGATCTCTTTCAAATGCGCCAATGACTCTGCCAAAAATTCTAGTCAGGGCGCCATTCATAGCCGATGGATTCGGCCTTGTGCCCTCTTGCCATGTCTCAAACCAATAGTTGTGGTCTCCAGCCTGATCGCTACCCGATCCAACATGACATGTTACGACTGCGCTGTGTGGTACAACCTGCCATCTATCTGGCTGGAATATGTCGTTGAAGTTTCTTATGGCTTCGGTGCACCTAGTCAATAGATAGCTGTCTACAGACACATCAGAGCCGGGAGACAGGTCGTAGACGGCAGTCCCTATCCCGTCCTTGGTCAGCCACATGGCTATGTTTCGACGTGTGAAATCTTCTAAAAATACCAGCCTACTCGGCTCTCCACGGACACCCGTGTGTGCCGTCTCTGTCCATAATTCAAGTCTGTATAACCACTCGTAAAGTTGTCCATCGGAGCCCGTCGTTGAACTTTTTGGGTAGTCTGTCCCGCAATAAGAACGTGTTCCATTGTATGGATTGACAACCATGCACTCTGGTAAATTAGCTGGATTTGTTATCCCCCCAGGAGCGCTCGGGACGACTTTAGACGCAACTATACTGGCCTTAGGTAAGATGGCCCCAAATCCACTTGTAACAACGTATCCCATTACGCGAACCTGTAGTAAATCACAGCCGCAATAGCCGCGAGCCCAATCGGCGCCGCGATAAAGACCCAAGTGGGGAGTGAGTCAACGCCCTTTGGCTGCTCTACGGCGTACGGGTTCACGGTCTTAGTTGGAGCAATGTTCGCGAGCTTGAGGACCCCAAGGCCCTGGTAATTGCCAAAGCCAATGAGCCCGGGTTTGGTATAGATGTTGTTGCGGTACATAGTGACTCCTTAGATGTTACCATGTCTCTGTGAGTATCTGATCTTCTGAGTCACGTACCCCTTGTACAGGGCCCTGGCGTGCTTGCGAGACATCCCTCTCTTCACCATGCGTCTAATATACGTTTCTTGCTTAAGCCACTTGTTGGCCGTCATCGCAACCGCCTTCTTCTTCCCGAACCATCCCTTGTTATACGCGAAGAGACCGCCTGCCCCAAGGACAATGGCTCCACAAGTGATCCAGATCCACATGTTCGTGTTGTCCGTGGGCTGGACGATGGGAGCCGGCTGCGTATTGACAGGCGGAGCCGACGCCATTCTACAATCGTAGGCTCTGCTTGTTATGACGCCACACTTGTCAGCCGCAATCTTGCCTTGAGCGCAGAGTTGCTCCTGAGCGAAAGTGACCTGACAAGAAGCAACAGGAGCAATCGCAAGTTTAGCTGCCCCAAGACCATCAGGAGAAGCGCCGACAGCAATCATCGGAGGCCCCGCATGTTCTAGACTTAGTCCCCAACCGGGGACCATGGCTCCTCGGTCACTCTGAACGTACGGCCTAGGCTGATGCCAAAATGAAGATGCGTGATAGGACATGTTACATCCATCCCGTATGTTTTGCGATCTCGACCCCGCCTACGCCAAGTATAGCCAGAGCCACCGTATTGAACGTACTTGGAGACTTCGAAATCATTCTATACCCTAATGCCAGTCCAATCGCAGCAAGAGCATCTGGCCAAAAATTGTAAATGACAGCAGAATCAAAGCCGAGTCCCGTCACTGCCTGTACGTTAGCGTTAGGAACGCAACCGACGCATCCGAATTAGTTAATCATACTGCCGCCTTTGCATGCTTTTTTCTTGAAATGAGAATGAAAGCCGTAGTGCCGATAGCCGTCGCCGCGAGGATTCCTACGAGAAGGGCCCCGCGGTTAGTGGCCTTTGTCATGATCACATCGGCCTGGCCCGTAATAGCCCCGGTCTTTACGTCAACAAGACGCGAGACTTTGTTGACCTCTTCAGTGATATACGGCTTCGCGGCCGTCACCGCGGCCTGCATGATACTCGGAATCTCGGCGTAAAGTTTTTGCTCAGCAATAGGCCAGAGAGCATTCATCGCCATATTGGCGATGTCATTCATGGCTTGCTCTATTGGAATGCCAATAGTCTGATCGCCAACGGGCGTGGTAATAACTAAGTTATACCCGAAGGCCTCTAATGGCTTTGGAACTATCTTATAGCTCATGTCTTAGTCAGCCAGGTAAACGCTTCGTTAATTTCCTTGAGGATCTTATTGTACTTCTCACGCTGCTCGTCGTCCTTGGCTTTGTCGGGATGATACTTGACGGCGAGTTTTTTGTACGCGGTCTTGATTTCGTCTTCTGAATATTTTTCGCTTGGGTCGAGCCTTAGGCGTCGAAGATACTTCTTTTTGAGTTCCGCTTTGTTCTCTTCTGACTCAACAGGTCCAGGCCTGCCCCCAGACTTTTTGAAGTGTATCTTGGCTCCCTCGACGCAGGCTAGGCAGATGACGGTTCCGTCGGATTTAACTAGAGAATGGTCTAAGCAACAAGAGCCATTACAAACTACGCAAGCGCCAATGGCGGGAAGCTTGCAGGTAACTATGTCACCTGTGGTCTTGCCTCTGAGCCTCGTGTCACACTTGAATCCTGATTCTTGTACCGTGCTCCATTTACTCACACCCGTGGTCAAGAGTTCTGTCGCCCACGGAATGTATCTTTGTAGTTTTTGGTCCTGAAGATTGAGGTTTTGTACGGCCTGACCAACGAGATTCTGGAAGATTTTGTCGAACATCCTCGGAAGTTTAGCCTAGACGGAGAAGAGAATCAAGAACTACTTGACCCTGTCTTTTCTGTGAAGCGTCCTAAGTCTTCTTTCGCGAATTCGTCTATGAGCTAGCGAAACTGCCCGGCGCCACCTCTTTGCTCTTTGCGCCTTAGTATGCTTGACGTTCATCGCATAGATCCCACTTCTCTTTGGCTTATTCGCCACAACCGCGGCAACGAGGACAACCGCTGCTCCACCGATGAGAACTGGCCAGACCCAACCGGGGGTTGAGGTTGGTTGCTGTTGAATGACAGCAGTTGTTTGTGCGGGAACTTTTTCTCCGAGAACACCTGGACCAGGCTCACACCGCCCGTCGCTAGCTAAAATATATCCAGATGGACAAATGGTTGCTGGGTCGACGGTGGGCTTTGGTGTTACCGGAGCAGCGGTCCCAGTTGCGGCCGAAATCAAATCCGCTGGTCCGTCTACGATCGCATATCCACCTGCCGCTGTTGCATACTGCGAGATCACAGCGGGAAGCTTTGTCCCAATCATTTTCGGCGTGCTTGTAATCGGATACGAAACCAGAACTACAAGCCCCTGTTTCACAAGATCATTGAGCCACGTAGAGCCTACAGAGAAAGCGACGTAGTACAAGTCCCCGATGATAGGATCTGCGCCAGCGGAACTTGTCTGATTAGGAGACAAGATCTGAAGCGCGCCAATTACAACTGGCTTTTGTTCATCTGCTATTACCTGAATGCCATTTCTGATTGTAACATCCACGACGGACGGCATTCCTGGCAAGCTTAAATCACCAAACACGCCGTCTCTTCGTACAATTTTGTATGCCATCTTAGTACCCGAATATCTTAGGTCGACAGGAATTCAAGACAGGATCCCATACTCCGCCGCTAGCCGCGCAAACTTGCTGCCCAAAACCAGTTTGACTCGCCGGAATGCATTTGTTGTTAACCGGATCCCATACCCAAGCCGGCATTTTCTGCACGCACGAAACCGGGTCCGTCGGCGCTTGTTGCGGGAAGCCTGGGATTGGAATAGGTAGCTGCGGAAGGCTAGTCGGCCAAGAGAACCAGTCCCCAAGAGGCTTTCTTACAACGGAGTAGCTCATTATCAGATCCCAGTCTTCGCTCTTCTACACTTGCGGCCGTTCTTGTGGTGACGTCTGCGCTTACGATTCATCGCATAGCTCGAACTCTTCTTCGACTTCGCCATGCTCACCAAGGCTAGAATCCCAAGCGCACCCACACCAATCACTACAGGCAAAACCCAACCTGGCATTCCCGAGGTAACAGTCACAGCTGTGCTAGAACCAGGAAATGGACTAGTTCCTGGCGTGGTTCCTGGAGCCGTCCCTGGCGGAGGAGCAACCTGTCCGCCCTGCTGCGCCGCCAACGCTCCGGCTTGAACCACAAGAGCCTGCGGGCCATCAACGACCATGTATCCGCCAGCATCTGTGGCGTA
>Ga0209777_10005380_pt1 | contig 14780 bp, 13 predicted proteins | sample FrelakmetHBP12HB_FD_187147 | JGI IMG/M metagenome (GOLD analysis project Ga0209777, IMG submission 187147) | Freshwater lake sediment microbial communities from the University of Notre Dame, USA, for methane emissions studies -HBP12 HB (SPAdes)... | ecosystem: Environmental > Aquatic >... | reverse complement strand
TCTATCATACAATTTTTTTCTCCTGTCGCGTCCGTAAAGGGGCAGGTGAATGCCTGCCGCACGCGACAAAAAAGTAATGGTTTATCTGGAGAAAAAAGAGATGCGACTTTTCATCTGCGGGTCTTACGCTACGCTTCAGACCACGCAGTATTCCCAGTCGCAACTATAAAAATCTTAATATCACATTATCGGAGAATTATTAGCATGGTTTACACTCATGTTTTATACGAGTCAAATGACAACATGATAATCTACGATTCCATGCTTATTCTTTTCATCTCACCCTGGTATATCATAGGGTTTTAGTGCGGGATGCCAGTCAATAAAAAACCAAGGTAGTATTAAACTATAGGGCCACTTTGGTCCAATATAAACTGTGCCATGAATATGTATTGGAAATAGTCTTGGTCCCCACCAATAATTACGATAAAATGTATTATGAGAAAACAAAGGAACACGAATATCAAATCCGTTGCTGACCATAAAATTATTACAACAGATCTTGCAATTTCTACAAAAATCAAGAAGCTCAATAAAAGTATTAACCAGATTGTTGTATGAAAGTGTACTATTACAAGTGTTTTCAAAAGTTATTACGTTATTTAATATAGTACTTTCTCCTGTAAATGTATTCCTTGAAATAGAGATATTATAACAGTAACCGAAATCATATCGACCGATTTTAATAGGAGAAGTATTTATTGTATTATCCATAACCATGATGGTATCAGAATAATAAATAGCAATTCCCGCATCCGAACAGTATGAAATTGTGTTATTGATAATATGACAATTTGTTGAACCAAGCACTTGGATACTACGGGGTGAATGAGAAAAATTTTGGTTTTTTATTGTAACATTATCACACTGGATGAGTATAACTTGTCCAGCATCATAATCGAGTACTTTGTTAGAAGTGTTAACTAAAAAAACAAGAGGTTTGCCCTTCACAGTATTATTGGTTACAATGTTCCCAACTGAACCATACGATCGCAGACCAGAATTTTGAAATGTGTTATTAGATATTACATTTTTTGATCCATGAATATCTGATGGCCAACTTGCGACGATTAGGTTGTTATTAATGAAATTGCCATCTCCTGCTACCGAAATACCAGTGGCCGCGGAAAAGATACTATTATGTTCTATTCTATTATTTGAGAGAATCGAGTTGATCCCACAACCCAACCCAGTAAGCGGAATTCCGTATCCTGTTATATTATTATATAATATTGAATTATTAGAGGACTTAACCTCCATTCCATATGTTGATAAAATATTATTACCCTTAATAGTAGTATAACCCGAACCAAGACCTATTGCACACCATGTTGCTTCACCTTGAATAGTAAAACCTATTACGGTAACATTATCACGCTGAATAGTCATAGCATATATGTCGTGACTAAAGTTGTCAATTATTGTTGTCGTGTTTACATTTTCACCTATCAAATAAATTGCTTTATTTATCACAATATGTTCGTAATAAGTCCCATGAAAAACAAAAACAGTATCTCCATCTTGTGAATCATTTATTGCATCTTGAATCTTTGAGATGTTTCCCGGTCCGGAACCACCAACATACAACCAATTGCCACTTGATGTTGGCAAAGATGGTTTCTCTTTCTCTTGTGCAGTAACTGGAATGATGCTTGTCCCTACGAACAAGAGAATGATTCCAACCGCCAAATATTTCTTAATCGATGGATATTTATCCATACCTTCCCCTGTGTACAATTATAAAGTAATGTTCTCCTATAAGAAGGTTATTAATGAAGGAATTTACCTTGACTCATGATACATTAACATTTAAAGGGTACGATACGTTGAATTTTGAAAATACTCATTTTAATAGTTCCGGCACTCGTTTTAGTGTAAGTATTAGCGTTTAAAATAAGCCGGTACAATGGGTATCTATTCATTTAGAATCCATCAATCTTCATATTCTGATTACTGATAATTGATTGACATCTAAAATATATATAAAAATAGTTACTATCAATTATTCTCCATTTTTGAATTATCAAAAATATTGGCATTATTTTTCTAAATACCATTCGTAACATTAATACAAATCTGGAACATTTCAGTTTTCTTCATGTATTGCTAAATAAGTATTTGTACGGACGTTATAGGACAAAAAAGAATGTCGAATCATAAACATTGGATAAAATTAGGATTTCAAATTTGCAAACTTTATTTACAAAAGAAAAATAATCAACGAGAACTGACGATTCAAAGTTATAACAAAATATCATCAATTTATGATGAAAAATGGACAGACCATGTGAATAAATTTTCAAAGGAAATGATTAACAGAATCAAATTTCCAAAGAATGGTAAAGGAATAGACCTAACATGTGGTACCGGTTATGTCACACATTTGATGGCAGAACATTTAATGGGTGAAATCATCGGTGTTGATACTTCAGATGAAATGCTGAAAATAGCAAAGAAAAAATATGGGGATAACTGTCAATTTGTGTGTCGTGATGTTCTTGAATTTTTAAAAGATCAACCTTCTGAAAGTGCGGATATAGTGACATGCGCTTGGGGGCTTGGTTTTTCAAAACCATATAGGATGATTAAAGAGATTTCTAGAGTTTTGAAACCAGATGGAAAACTCGCAATTATTGATAATAGCTTATTCACAGTATATGAAGTAGTTATTTCTGGATTTTCCACCGTTGCAGAACATCCAGCTTCTGTGATTAATGTAATGAATGTAAGATGGCTTCCAACAAAAGGATCACTTATAAGAAAAATAAGATTATCAGGTTTACAGATTGTATCTTCATGGAAAGGTGATAAAACATATTATGCAAAAAATGAAAAGGATGCGACAGATTTTTTAATTACCACTGGTACTGCTGCCGGGTATCAATTTTGTATTGACACACAATATTCCGAGGTAATTAAACAACGATTTGGAGAAATATTTAAAAAATCATATAGAACTGAAAAGGGCTTACCTATAACTCATCGTTTTATTGCGGCTATTGCGAAAAAACCTAAATAAGTATTATCGAGGTGTTAATTTTTTATATATTTTTGGATAGGGAGATTCTTTATCTAATTTTGGTATCATTTTTTTACTCTCGTCTGGAGATAATGGAAACATATCTGAATCTATCATATGAGAGATTTCTCTCATTAAACAATCTGCTCTTGGTCTCGGAAAATATTCTTCCATCTGTTTCCAGATATCCTTTAAAGGAGTATCTTTAATATTTCCAAAACTCAGTGGCGTAAAATCACAGGGACATACTTCACCAGATGAATCGATAAATAATGTCTGATACCCTGTATTACAACCCATAAAATTTTCTGATTCATATTCCGCAAGTGTTGTAACAATTGATCCTGATCGTTTCTTACTGAGTCTTTTCCGTATACTTTTCAACATATCTAGTTCTTCTGCTTTTAGTTGCTCATTTGTACATCTTGCCCATTGTCCAGTAGCGATCGGAAAATTTAATCTCAGTTCTCCTACATCAAGCGAGCAGGCTAAATCATATATTCTTTCGAGTTCTCCATTGTGTATTCGTTCTCTTGTTGCTATGGTATTAATTCCAGTATAAATCCCTACTTCGTGACAGAGTTTTAGCGCTTTTATCCCTAGTTCCAGCGATCCTTTCTCCCCTCTGACTTTTTCTTGAATTATTGGATCTGTTGAATCTATACCAATAATAATTGATCCAATATGTGCATGATATAACTTCTCAGCCCGCTTTATATCAAAATTAAATCCAGTGGTATAGACAATTGTTGCTATCTCAGGAAAACAAGCAGCTACTATCTGTTCAAGATCTGATCGAATCATCGGTTCACCACCCGTGATTCCTAGTATAGCGGTTCCCAGATCCTTTATTTCTTGGATTAGTTGCAAAATATCATTTAAACTGAGTTCTTCCTTTTTGCGGTTACCATAGCTACAGTGTGGACAATGATATGGACACCTTGGAGTTACTGCAAAATCTATTGTATGAGGCAGTCGTTTTTTATTTTTGATAATATCGACGATTCTATCAAAGGATTGAGATGGATAAGGAGGAAACGCAGAATTAATTCGTATCTGATCATTAAACCAATGAGGTCGTTCATTTTTAAATTTTAACAATGAAAACCATTTAAATCTCAATGAAGTATCCTGCACGTATGGATAAAATTTTTTTATCAAGGTTCTCTTATTTACGTTTTTCATTTTTTACCTAAATAACATTTATTTTTCAGTGTAAAGTTCATAAATGAAATTATCAAGTTTACATCTAAATCTAGAGAGTTACTATTAAATATGCAAATTTTCAAATGCGAAACAACTTTATACATCTTCTTTTTTTAAAAATAAGGAAAAAAATGAAAGTTTTACTTATTCATCCCGCGTCTGGTGTGATGGAATTTGCAGAAAAATTCTATATTCCCATTGATCCTTATCTTCCCCCGTTAGGCATTTTATATATTGCCAGTATGCTTGAAAAAGATGGGCATATGGTTACTGTTGTTGATTGTAATGCTGAACAATTCACTAGAGATTCTTGTAAAAAAGCATTGAATGATTGTGATGCCGTTGGAATGACCCTCTATTGTGAACCAGTTGAACAAATCAATTCAATGTTTATCTCCAATGTTATTCGTGAAATTGATGCGGACATACCTCTCATTGTCGGTGGTCCGCATAGCACTCTTTTACCAGAGAAAGCCTTGGTAGACCATAAGGCAAATATTTGTGTGAAAGGCAGAGGTGAGACGGTAATTAATCCTATTATGGATGCGATAAAAGGAAAAAAGAATTTTGCCTCTATTCCTAATATAGTATATAAAAGTAAAAGGAATATAATTCATACGAAAACTGAAACTGTCAAAATGAATTTTGATGATCTACCATATCCTTCAAGACATCTTGTAAATAAATATGATTATGGCTATGTTAATGGTCATAAACTTGCAAAAGGTCGCTTAGCATCGATAATCACTTCAAGAGGTTGTACCAATCGGTGCAATTTTTGTAATTTAAAGGCACATATATCAGATTGTACTTTTCGGTCATTAGAACATATAAAAAAGGAAATTGAAGATATCTCAAATAAAGGATATAAAACTATCACTTTTGTTGATGATAATTTTATGATGAGAAAAAAAACAGTCTTAGGGATTATGAATTTTATTATTGATAATAAATTTGATTTTCGTATCTGGATATTTGGGGCGAGAGCTGCAGCAGCTGATAGGGTTCTCTTTAAAAAAATGCATGATGCTGGAACAGATATTATCAGCTTTGGAATTGAATCTGGAAATCAACAGATTTTAGATTATTATAATAAAAAATTAACAATTCCTGAAATTAACTTTGCCGTAAATCTTGCTAAAGAGATGGATATTTTAACCACGGGTACTTTCATTATTGGTTCCCCTATTGAGACACGAGATCACATTAACCAAACAATTAAATTTGCTTCGCACTTGCCACTTGATTCAGCGATATTTTTCATGTATAATTATACCTATAAATCTAAAATATGGCAAGATGCAGTGAATGACGGTAAAATACAGCCCGATGATTTTAGAGTCATTCCTGATAAAAGACGTGGATTGGGAAATTTTACTCCTGAAGAACTTTTTTTCCTTACGAAAATTGCAAATATTCATTTCTTCTTAAATCCAAAACGTTGGCTGAGAACCTTGATAAAAGCAGTTAAATCGAATGATTTTAGAATGTGTATCCAGGGTTATGAAATGGTAAAAAAAATAATCACTGAAAAATCATCGTGGCTCAGTTTTGATTATATATAACATTCCTAGTAAAAATTGAAGTTCCCTCCTGCTGAAAATGTAAAAATACAGAAGGAAGAGACTCTACCTTCAAGTTTAAATCTCATTCTTACTCTGGAGTTTAAACCTTACTCTTCCAATATAACGGAAGCGGGGAGAGAGATTCGGACTTCGTTTTACTAGTAAAAATCTTGGTTTTATATCTGTTGAAAGGTTTTTTTCATGCTCCCGTCGGAATTTAGGACCCACGGGTATAAATCCCCATGTGTCGGTTATATCTTTACAATTAATTATTTAGTTCGTATCTAAAGACGAAAAAGGTTTGTCCTTTCGCAGGAACAAGTCACTCATTTTTGTTTATTTTGATCGAACCTAATATTTACCATTGATTCATCTGTTGGAATATTTGTTCTGGGTTGTTCCGGACCGCCGTCCGTATCCCTTCAGCCATCCCGATCGCTTTCTCATAGTCGTCTTTTTGCAATGCTTTTATAACCGCGGTAGCAACCTCCGAGACCGAAATACCCCGGTCTTTCTGTCCCCTCCGATCCCGTGCACCCTTGTCCAAATCAGTATCTACGGTTGGGGGGATGATCTCAAACACCTTCACGGGGGTGTTCCGTAGTTGATGCCGTAGGGACACCGTAAAGGAATGAAGCGCTGCCTTCGTCGCGCAGTAGATCGGCATGACCGTAATAGGGCAAAATCCTAATCCGGATGTGACATTAACAATCGCAGCCTGTTTTCGATTCAGGAACCACGGGATAAACAGCTCACAAAGATGAATAGGTGCCTTCAAGTTGATTTCAATTTCATCCTCATCCTTTTTCCTGTTGCTTTCCCCGGTTTTGAGATTTATCATCCTTTGGATTCCCGCGTTGTTCACAAGGATGTTGACGTCATTGAAGGTAGAGGAGACCCAATGAAACAGTTCCTTTCGCTCCCGTTCTTTTGATATATCGCAGACTTTGATATGCAGCTGCGGGAGTTTCTTCTTTGCCTCTTTCAGATATGCTTCACGTCTCCCACAGATGACTACTTCATTATCAGCCTTTATAAATTCCTCAGCAAGCGCGAAACCAATTCCGGTCGCGCCTCCCGTGATTACAATCGTATTCCCGTTGATTTTCATATGATCTTCTCCTTTCTAAAAAAAGCATCATAATTTGTTTCCAAAGCGGTTATAGGAAGTAAAATCTTCAACATCACGACGCACCCGCAGGTAGTGAGCCAGCGCAGTCGCGTAGCCCAAACGGCAGGAAAAAGCAATTTTCAGGTTTTTGGGAATGTGAAGGATTCTCTTCACCTTATTTTCCGCTGGATCTGAGCCAAAAGCGCTCAGGATGTGACAGTTGATTCCCAGCGAATTTGCCATCAACCACATGTTTTCCATGACGCACCCGAGACTCATGATCCCGAGAAAATCTCCCCGGGAGGCAGGTGCCCTTTTGCCAGGGTCGTACACCACAACTAAGATCACCGGACTGGTCTTCACAAGTCTGCCTTGAAATGAGGATGTTTTCTCATCTGGTCTAGGTTTTATTTTCGGATTCCTCATGAACGTCGGAAACATCGTACCTAAAATCCCGACTTTTTTTCTCCGTAGCTCCTCTACTGAAAAGGATAGCTGTTGAAAATTTTCTCGGATAAACGTCTGAGATATTGGGGATTTGACATCCCCTATCTTCTCCAGGAGGCTTTTATCATCTACGACGATTATCTCGAAGTTCTGCATATTATGGGCTGTCGGAGCCCAACGTCCAGCCTCCAGAATCTGCTTCAAATCCTCCATATCAACGGGGCAACGGATGTCATATGGCCCCCGTGTTGACTGCCGTTTCTGCATTGCTTTTAACATTTCACTCATAATCGCCGCCCCTTACTTTTAAAGTGATTCATGTGCAAAATACATTCATTTATCTTTTAATAATGTTAGCTTCATTGAAATCCTTTTGGCAGATGGAAACAGGTTTCTTAGTTGGACCCCTACACCAAGAGCAACCTGAGACTATCGCTTACGTTCCCCTTTTTTAAATAATCATGTTAATAAATAGCATGCCCTCGTCGGGATGGGACACGAATTTACTAGTAAATGGTACCGCCATAATAATAGTTACATGAACAAACTAAGTAATCGAAATGCGATACCACCAAGAAGAACCGCCAATCCAATTTCTGAGAAGGTGATAAGAGCCGCATTTTTCCACCCTGTTTCTCGAGTTAACGCTGCAATTGTTGCAACACAAGGAACATAGATCATGATCACGAGTGCAAAGACGATCATTTGCACTGGAGACATTACTGCACGAATATCCAGCGTTCCTGCAGCAGTCGTCAACAATACGAGTGCTGCTTCTTTCCGTATAACACCGAAAATGAAGAGAAAACCGGTGAACGCAGGAAGCCCAAGCCAGACAACAGTAACCGGACTTAAGGCATTGGATACAAGAGAAAGCACATTCGTAATCCTCATCGCTTCAATGACGATGCTGCCGAGAATAATAAGCGGGAGAGCAGTCATGAGAAATGGTTTGAATCGATTCCATGCTTGTTTGGTTACTACTTTTCCTGATGGTAGTCGATAGGGTGGCATTTCCATGATGATGCCGACGGAAATGCCGGGAAGAAGCCGATTCAAAATTCTTCCGATGATAAAAATCAGAATGAAATCAATGACGTAAAGAGCAATCGCCCATTGTACTCCAACATACGCACCAACGAGCCCGAGAATGACAACCGTTCGTGCTGAACAAGGGACGAGTGTTGAGAGAAAGACGGTGATCAATCGGTCTCGTTTTGTTTCCATGATGCGGCATCCAACACAGGCTGAGACGTTACAGCCGAATCCGAGCAGCAGAGGTATGCATGCTTTGCCATGGAGACCGATGGTATGACATGGTCTATCCATGAGATACGCGATTTTAGGGAGGTACCCAGAATCCTCAAGGAGGCCAAAGATCAGGTAAAATGGTAAGATAAATCCAAGCGCGACAGAAAGCGTTGCATACAAGCCTACGATTCCACCATTCCACGCAAGATCTGGCCAGAGCCCGGTGATATGTGGATTGACATTCTCAAAGAGGTTTCGTAATGTTTCAGAAAGCCATCCTCCAAAGAGCGACATTAACATGAGAATGGAGAGCATGATGATGAACAGGAGGACATATCCCCACACACTGTGCATGCTGAGTGCATCTAATCGTTCACCCATCGAGGATTTCTCGGATTCCTTGAATGTTTGAACTTCTTGAACAATGCGCACGGCAACCGCATAACGCTCTGAGGCAATGACTGTTGCACATGGCTCCTTATGAATCTCAGATATTTCTCCAGCAAGGATGTTTGCAGCGATGATGATATCAGGGTTTTTTTCCTTGACTTTCTGAATGATTTCTGAGTCCTCCTCTAAGAGTTTGATCGCTGTCCATCTTAATGGATATCCGATATTGATGTCTGCAAGGACTCGCTCTAATTTTTCAATTCTCGTTTCAATCTCAGGACCATAGCGAATTACATTTTTGTATTCTTGGGATTTTCTTGTGGCTTGTTCAATGGCTGCATCAACGATTTCATGAACACCGATTCCTTTGGTTGCAATAGTGAGAACAATCGGGGCACCAAGTAACTGTCCAAGTTTATTTTCGTTTATTGTTATACCTTTTTTCTTCGCAATATCTACAAGGTTTAATGCGATAACAAGCGGAGTTCCCATTTCAAGGAGCTGCAGCGTAAAAAACAGGTTTCTCTCCAGCGATGTCGCATCAACCACATTAACGACAACATCGGGATGTTGCAGGGCAATAAATTCCCTTGAGACGATCTCCTCTTGAGAGTATGTTGAGAGAGAATAAATCCCTGGCAAATCAATGATCTTTATATGTTTATCATGGTGGAGGAGTACTCCCTCTGCTTTTTCCACAGTTTTCCCAGGCCAGTTCCCAATGATCTGTCCAAGGCCGGTCAGTTGGTTGAAGATGGAGCTTTTTCCAACGTTTGCATTTCCTGCGAGCGCGATAGTAAGATCAATTTTCATTTTTGGTCACGTTTTTTGTACGAAGATTTTTTCAGCAATGCCTCTGCCGATGACAAGTTTACATCCTCTGATACAGATTTCTATCGGACCTTGTAATGGTGCTTCTCGCAGAAGAGAGACCATCGTGCCATGTGTAAGGCCGAGGTCGCATAATCGCTGCGTCACACCTCCACCACCACGAACGAACACGATTTTTGCTTTTTCATTAGGTTGTAATGATGTGATGGCGACAATGTCTTTGTCTCGTTTGTCAAATGCTCCGATTACCTCTGCAAGGCATTGTTGGCAGTTTTTAACTTCAAGATTACACGGAGGTATTGGTGATCCATGCGGGCATTCGGTTGGTCCTTTCAGGGTCTTGCAAAGCGCGGTTTCGGTTTCATCGGTAAGCGTATGTTCCATTTTGCATGCTTGTTCATGGATTTTTTCTTTGGGGAGGTGAAGAATTTTAGCTAGAAATACTTCAAGGAGTCGGTGTTTTCGTTTCATCTTTGTTGCTACTTTGTAGCCTTTTGCAGTGAGGGAGACACCTTTGTGTGATTCATATCGTACTAAGCCGTTTTGTTTCATTCTTTGGAATGCTTCAGTGACGCTTGCTGGTGCATTATCGAGGCGCTCCGCGATTTCTGTTGTTTTCGCAGTGCCTTTTCGTCCTGCAATGTCATAGATTGCTTCGAGATACTCTTCGACATGTTCTTGGGGCATCGTCTCACTCCATTGTGTTATAGTACTTCTAGTAATATAAATATTTCGGTCGACCTAAATTTTATTTTAAGAGGATCTCATTTTTATATAAAATGAAAAAATAGTGTAGATTCACTCATATGTTCCTCATTTAAATCAAGAATGCGATATATTTAATAATAGCATCATTTATTCAAAATAATAATTCGGTTGAAGTAGTAATAAACAGGTGGAGATTATTATGGTAAAAAACAAAAAAATTTTAACCACAAATTTTGGAAAACCAGTAGAAGACGACCAAAACAGTATCACCGCAGGCGATCATGGTCCTGTGCTGATACAGGATGTTCATCTAATTGAAAAACTTGCTCATTTTAATCGGGAGCGTATCCCTGAACGAATCGTTCATGCGAAAGGAGCTGGCGCAGGAGGATACTTTGAAGTCACCAAGGATGTAACTAAATATACAAAAGCGAAGTTCCTCTCTAAAGTAGGAAAAAAGACTGAAGTCTTTGTCCGGTTTTCCACAGTTGGGGGCGAAAAAGGTTCTGCTGATGCGGAACGTGATCCGAGGGGTTTTGCAGTAAAATTTTACACTGAAGATGGGAACTATGATCTTGTTGGGAATAACACCCCAGTATTCTTTATTCGAGATCCTATAAAATTCCCTGATTTTATTCATACACAAAAACGAAATCCAGCGACGAACACCAAGGATGCAAACATGTTCTGGGATTTCCTGTCATTAACACCAGAATCCATTCATCAAGTTACCATTTTGTTTTCGGACCGAGGAACTCCGAAAACCTATCGTCACATGAATGGATATAGTAGTCATACCTACAAATGGTACAACGACAAAGGCGACTATTACTGGGTGAAATATCATTTCAAAACAGATCAAGGCATCCAGAATCTCACCAGAGCGAAAGCAGAAATACTCAAAGGAAAAGATCCTGATCACGCAACCCGGGATCTATATGATGCCATCAAAAGAGGTGATTATCCCTCCTGGACTCTTGAAGTCCAAATCATGAAACCAGAAGACGCTGTACATTATCGTTTTAACCCTTTTGATGTCACAAAAGTATGGCTGCATAGCGATTATCCACCAATCAAGATTGGCCGCATGGTCCTGAACCGGAACCCAGAGAACTATTTCGCAGAGGTAGAACAAGCTGCGTTTTCCCCAGGGAATTTCGTTCCAGGTATTGCTACATCACCAGATAAGATGTTGCAGGGGCGTCTGTTTACTTATCATGATGCCCATCGGTATCGCCTCGGTCCCAATTATCATCTGTTACCAGTCAATAGACCAAAAGCAATTTCGATGGAGAATTATCAGCGTGACGGGTACATGCGATTTGATACCAACGAAGGTGGAAAACCAAACTATTATCCAAATAGTTTTGGTGGTCCGGAACCATTTATTGATGCAGCGGAACCAGCTTTCGAAGTATCAGGGAAAGCAGCACGTCAGAAATATACTCATCCAAATGATGATTTCGTACAAGCTGGGGATATGTATCGAAAAGTCATGACCCCTAAGGATCGTGGTCATCTGATTGGTAATATTGTGACCCATTTGTGCAATGCAAATAAAGAAATTCAGATACGTCAAACAAAGATTTTCTATAAAGCTGATCCCGAGTATGGTCGTCGTGTCGCTGAAGGATTAAAATTAGATATGAAAGAATTTAAAGATATAGAAAAAATGGTAAAATAGTCTCACTTATTTGTCTTTAAACGATACGTAATAGCTGCAATTTGGATACAAATCTCACCCGAAAAAACAGCTGAAATTGGGCTGTTGCATATCATAACCTTCCTCAAGCAAATAAAAGTATTTATTTTAGATGTTCTCATCGGGAAGCGAACACGAATTTACCAGTAAATTTATTACGATTGATTCATGCGGGGGAAGTGATTTCAACTTCAAGTTCAAATCTCATTCATATAGGATTGTATGTGTGGTGATAATGCTCCCGTCGGGATTATCCGCTAAAAGTTCACGTCTCCCCGGAAAAGGGAAGCTAAGGTTAAGCAAAAAATCTCTTCGTGGGATTCGTAGCCAAAGATTCAAAGCCCCCGTTACCAATAACTGCGGAGGGGCGTGGGATAAAACCTTATAATAATCTACTCTGTTTCTGTTCATATGAGAATTGCACATATCTCTGATATTCATTGTTCGTATGGGACAGATTTCAATGAGAAAGTGTATGAAAAAGCAACAAAACTTGTCAACTCGCTTAATGCTGATTTTGTGTTTATTTCTGGTGACCTGACAACAGATGGTTTGCTCTCAGAGTATGAGTTGGCTCAGAAAAAAACTAAGGAAATTTCAAGTAAAATATTTGTCGTTCCTGGAAATCATGATGAGCGCAATCTTGGTTTCAAACTATTTCCTGAATTTTTTGGAGAAACGGATTTCATTTATTCTTTAAAGAATGTGACCTTGATTGGTCTCGCATCTAGTGAACCAGATGAGGATGATGGCAGGCTTGGACGTGGGCGTTATAGGAAAATCGCAGACTGCATTGTTCCAGATAAATTAACGATTGTTGGTTTTCATCACCATCTTGTTCCCGTTCCTGGCTCTGGAAGAGAGACGAATATTATTGAGGATGCAGGAGAAACATTAGATCTCATTCTACGAAAGGAAGTACCGCTTGTATTAATGGGTCATCGACATGTTCCTTGGGCAGTGAAAATCCATAAAACCTTACTGGTGAATGCAGGGACGTTTTCATGTAATAGAACCAGGGCCCATTATGGGTACACATTTAACGTGATTGATATCGAAGATAAGATCATCACCGTAAGTATCGTTGATATTAGAAAAGAACAAACAAGGAAAATGGTTGAGTTGAATCTCGTAGATGGATGTTGTACAAATCAGTATTATGATGCTTATGTAGAGAAACAATAATTGTTGGGAAAAATAGTTTGAAAAGTAAGGAAATTACGAGAGGGGAGAAAATATAAGATATGAAATTGCAGTTTGAGGGAGGCAAAAATGGGGAAAAAACCGTCCATACATTTTATAAAGAAGAAGACAAATCTGGTTACAACGAAGAAGACACATCTAGCAGAAAAACCATCCCTGATAGACGACGACATAACTGAAATATCTCAGAGGATTGTGGAAGAGCTTGAAACCGCAAGTTCCAAGGATTTATCTGACGCCAAGTATGCAAAAAAGATACTACAACTATCTGATCTTCATCATACAAAACGGCTATTACAAGAGATAAAAGATGTTTCGCCTGGAACTGAACAAGTTATCGAAAAAAGAGCTGTGATAAAGGCATTGCTGTTTTCTACGTGGCTGCAGAGACTCTATTTTATCATCAGGACCGCTATTATGTCACTCCTAGGCGCGACCGTTACATTCCTTTACATATCGTTCTTTGGTCAAATAGGTGTTGTTTTGGCAATTGTCATGGGCGTGATTACATTTACCGTTGGGTTAATGGTAACAAGATTATTTGATACACAAATAGTCGAAGTCACAAAATATATCGTCAGACTTTTGGGTAATCATAAAAAGATTAGGGAATTTATCATGAATCACTTTTAGGTGGAATGTAAGAGTGAGGCTTTTAACTCTAGTTCATAGAACCCCGTGCGGGATTTGGTTACCAAATCTTCATAGCCCCGTTACCGAAAGTTGTTGGAGGGGATGCTACAAAAGATACAAATCCCCTCCTGAAAAAACAGTTGAAACCGTGTCTTTCGATGTCATAATCTTCTTCAGACAAATAAAAGTATTGCTAAATAGACGGGGAGCGAGATTCAGACTCGTATTTGTTGACACATTTACTGTTTCTACATCTGTTGATCAAGTTTTTCTTTTTTTTTTGTATTCCCCTGTTTTATTAATCACAAATTATTTTATATGATTACGGATTTGATTTCAATATGTTTGAGGGCATTACAACATCTATCGAATTTCAGCTAAGTTTACTCCTTTTTGTAGCGTTAGCAGGGTATCTTATTGCTTCTAAAATTAATCAGTCTGCTATTGTATGGGAAATACTTGTTGGGATAGCAATTGGTCCAAGTTTGCTTGGGCTTATAACCTATACTGAATCTGTGCAGAGTTTTGCACAATTAGGTGCAGTGGTGTTGCTGTTTGTTGTTGGTCTTGAATTCAAAATAAAAGACGTATTCAATATCAAATATGGCGTTATTGCCTTGATTGGAGTAGTTATCCCTTGGATTGGTGGGTTTTTTCTTGCAGAATTTTTTGATTTTAATTTTGTCAGCTCAGTCTTTGTCGGCACTGCCCTTA
>Ga0209777_10005379_pt1 | contig 14783 bp, 10 predicted proteins | sample FrelakmetHBP12HB_FD_187147 | JGI IMG/M metagenome (GOLD analysis project Ga0209777, IMG submission 187147) | Freshwater lake sediment microbial communities from the University of Notre Dame, USA, for methane emissions studies -HBP12 HB (SPAdes)... | ecosystem: Environmental > Aquatic >... | reverse complement strand
TTAATTCGGCCGTACTTTATCACCTTCTTGTAACGCTCCAAATGCCTGAAGACCTGGGTGCCGCCGTCGTGGGTGATAAACAACACTTCACTGGCCATGCCCACCTTGTTCCCGATGGTGATCAAGTAGGGTTCCGATCCACAATCTGGGAGATTCATAAATCTACAATCTGCGCCGATGGTCAGTCCAGCCTTACACAATCGCCTAAGGCGGAAATTGAATAAAAGACGTTCGATGGTACTAATGATGCCCATGAAGTGGTCCTTATGACGGTAGACTATACGTCGTAGAATTTTGTGGTTCAAGGAAATTCGTGTCACTGAGTCTTGCTCAAATAACATTAGTGTACATTGGCTACAGATGAACGTTGCGAACGGTCGATCAAAGCACCAAAATTTAAGATAAGGGCTGGATCCTCGGTACCACAACCTATATAATTCTGAGGCCGGCCAGCCTAGGTCCATTCAGCATTGACTTACAATTGTTTGTTGCCAAGGGCACTATCAAGGGACACTCACACTGAGGTATTCGAGAATGGTTTCGGACATGAACTCCATAAAGCCGGCTATCCGCGACTTCATCGCGCGTAACTTTCTATTTAGCGACGATGGGTTCCAGCACAGTGACGAGGCATCCTTCCTTGAGGAGGGCATTGTAGATTCCCTGGGTATCATTGAGCTTGTGACCTTTGTGGAAAAAAAATTCAATATTTCCGTTGCCGACCATGAGCTATTGCCCAACAACTTCGACTCCGTGAGCAAGCTGAGTTCGTACATTTCGGGCAAATTGACCGATGGTTCTTGACGGGGCACCGAATGCTCGTCCACGAATTCCTGACCCGATCGACTTCCCGCTTCCCTCAGAAGGTCGCCTTGGTTTGTGGCGAACGGCGTTTTACCTATGCGGAACTGAACGAGATGTCGGACCGCCTCGGAAACGCCTTGGCACAGGGGGGGGTGAGGCGTGGCGACCGAGTCGCCATCCATCTCCATAACTCCGTTGAAGCCGTGGTCGGCATCTTTGCGGTGCTGAAGGCCGGGGGAACCTTTGTGTTCATCAACGCTTCGACCAAGCTGGAAAAGCTGACCTACATCCTGAACAATTGCCGGGCCAAGGCAGTCCTGATGGACGCCCGGACTGGTGGTGTCGTAGCTCTATTGGAAGCGGTTCCTTCTCTCACCCTTGCCGTGTTGTGCGGACCCAGGGTGGAGAGTGGAAATACCCACCTTCAGCACTTTGATGACATCCAGTCGACCCTTCCGGCTACACTTCTCCCAACCATCAACATCGACCTGGATTTGGCCTGTCTGATCTACACATCGGGGAGCACCGGCGAGCCGAAAGGCGTGATGTCCGACCACAGCAATGTGGATTTTGCCAGTACATCCATCATGACTTACCTGGAAAGCCGGGCCGACGACATCGTGCTTAGTGTCCTACCCCTCTCCTTCGATTACGGGCTGTACCAACTCCTGATGACCTTTAAGGCAGGCGCGACTCTGGTGCTGGAGCGTTCGTTCATGTACCCGGCTTTGATCCTCCAACGAATCCAGGAGGAACGCTCCACCGGATTTCCAGGTGTTCCTACCGTTTTTGCCATGCTGCTCCAGATGGACATGAGCGCCTTCGATCTCTCAAGCCTCCGCTACATCACCAATACCGCGGCTGCTCTTCCACCCAGCAAGATCCTTGAACTCCAGTCAGCCTTCCCCGGCGTCACCATCTACTCGATGTACGGCCTTACCGAGACCAAGCGGACCCTCTACCTTCCACCCAATCAACTCTCCACACGGCCTGGATCCGTTGGTATTCCTATCCCCGGCACTGAAGCTTGGATCGAAGATGAGTCCGGGCGGCGTCTAGGTCCAGGAGAGACGGGCGAGTTGGTGGTGCGAGGCCGGCATGTGATGCGTGGTTACTGGGAATCCCCTGAGGCGACTGCCATGCGGTTTCGCCCCGGCCCACTGCCTGGAGAGCGTCTTTGCTATTCCGGGGATCTGTTCCGGCAGGACGAGGAGGGGTTCTTCTATTTCATCAGCCGGAAGGACGACATCATCAAGTGTCGTGGAGAGAAAGTTGCACCCAAGGAAGTGGAGAACGTCCTTCATATGCTTCGCGGGGTCACGGCGGTCGTGATGGGAGTTCCCGATCCCACGGCCGGAGAAGTGGTGAAGGCGTTCATCGTGGCAAACGGAGACCCATTGACGGAATCCCAAGTGATCGCCCATTGCCGGGCGCATTTGGAGGATTTCATGGTCCCCAAATACGTCGAGTTCAGGACCGAACTGCCCTTGACCTCCTCCGGAAAGATCAACAAGCTCGGGCTTAATTAGATGTGCGGCATCGTGGGGATCCTCGATCTCATTGGCTCAAAGCGAGTGGAGGAAACATCCCTCCGCCAGATGCTGGGAATGATCCGCCACCGGGGGCCTGACCAGTTCGGGATCTACCTGGACGGGGGCGTAGGGCTGGGCAACGCCCGCCTGAGCATCATCGACCTGAGTTCCGGCCAGCAGCCCATTTCCAACGAGGACGGCACCCTCTGGGTTGTGTTCAACGGGGAGATTTTCAACCATCCTGAACTGCGAGAGGAACTGGAGGTCCTAGGACACAGGTACTCCACCAACTGTGATACCGAAACCGTGCTCCACGCTTATGAGGAGTACGGACCGGATTGCCTTTCTCGCTTCAACGGTCAATTCGCCATCGCCATCTGGGACACTCGGAACCGCTCCCTTTTCATGGCCCGTGATCGCCTCGGGGTCAGGCCCATCTTCTATACTGTGAACGACGGCATTCTGGTCTTCGGGTCCGAGATCAAGGCCATCCTGGCCGCTCCGGGTGTCACCGCTGCCGCGGATCCGGTGGCCCTGGATCAGATCTTCACCTTCTGGAGTCCCCTTTCGCCCCAGTCCTTCTTCCGGGGCATCAAGGAGGTTCCTCCCGGACACTGGATGCTCGTCAAGGAAGGCCAGATCACAGTGATGCCTTACTGGGAGTTGTCTTTCCCCGAAGAAGGTGATGCCCCTGTCCGGTCGAGGCAAACTTACGTGGAAGAGTTCCGGGAACTCCTCATCGACGCCACCCGCATCCGCCTCAGGGCAGATGTGCCCGTGGGCGCCTACCTGAGCGGGGGGTTGGATTCATCCACCATCACCGCCATCATCCGAAACTTCACGTCCAATCCCCTCGAAACGTTCTCCATCTCCTTCACAGACCCTGCCTTCGACGAGAGCAGCTACCAGAGCCGCATGGCCAAGGCCCTAGGCACGGACCACCATGTGGTTTACGCCACCCATGCGGATATTGGCAGGGCCTTTCCTGACGTAATTTGGCATACCGAGACGCCCATTCTGAGAACATCTCCGGCGCCCATGTTCCTCCTATCGGGCCTCGTGAGGGCGAAGCGGTTCAAGGTGGTCCTCACGGGCGAAGGCGCCGACGAGTTCCTCGCAGGTTACGACCTCTTCAAGGAGGCTAAGATCCGCAGGTTCTGGGCGAGGCGGCCCGACTCGAAGTTCCGCCCTGGGCTGTTCAACCACATCTACCCCTGGATCGCCGGTCTGTCCCGGGTGAACTACGTGCAAGCCTTCTTCGGCCTGGGGCTCACCGAGACGCAGGCCCCGGGCTATTCCCACCAGATCCGATGGCGTACTACGGCCAGGGCGAAGCGGTTCTTCAGCGAGGATCTGCAGCGCTCAATCCAGGAAGGCACGCAGAAACTCACGCCCTTCTACCCGGCGGGATTCGAGGCCTGGGACCCCCTTCACAAGGCACAGTACCTGGAGATCTCTATTTTTCTCTCCCAGTACCTGCTTTCCTCCCAGAGTGACCGTGTGGCCATGGGACATTCCGTGGAGGGACGGTTCCCCTTCCTGGACCACCGGATGGTGGAGTTCTGCAACCGCCTCCCTCCTACCCTGAAGCTGAGGGGGCTCACTGAGAAGTACCTGCTGAAGGAGGTGAGCCGAGAATGGCTCCCCGCGGACATCACCGACCGGCCTAAACAGCCCTTCCGAGCCCCGATCCACCGGGCCTTCTTCAACGAAACCCCCGCAGAATATGTGGAGGAACTCCTCTCCCCCTCGACCCTCAAGGCCACTGGCTTCTTCAATCCCCAGTCTGTGGACCATCTGATCACCAAGCTCAAGCAAGGCCTCACTTTGAGCGAAACGGACGACATGGCCCTAGCCGGTATCATCTCGACGCAACTGGTGGACCGGCAGTTCCTGTCGGGTTTCAGACTTGCCACACCCCTCGGCGGTTCAGATGATGTGAAGGTCGTCCGCGGGAAGGAACTATCCCTTGGAGTGTAACCATGCCCTTGAACAAGAGCGTCCTTGACATCGATGCGGCGGCGGAGACCGACCGGATCGTGAAGTGGCTGAGAGAGAACATGCGGGGCCTGCACCGGAGCGGCGCTGTGCTCGGCATCAGCGGGGGGATCGATTCCTCTGTGTGCCTGGCGCTGTGCGTCAGGGCCTTCGGCCCAGAGCGAGTGATACCGCTCCTCTTGCCCGAAAAGGATTCGGATCCCGCTTCTGAGGATCTGGCCCGGATGCTGGCGGCCCACTACGGGGCCACGCCGATCCTGGAGATCATCACGGGGGCCTTGGACGGCTACCAGTGTTACAAACGCCGGGATGAGGCCATCGCCCGGATTTTTCCGGAATACGATGCGAAGAAAGGGTACCTGGCGAAGATCGTCTTGCCTCCCGGCCTTCTGGACCAGGGAACCCTGAACATCTATTCCCTTACGATCGTCACACCCGAAGGGCAGGAAAAGAGTGCGCGACTGCCCCCCGCTGAATTCGCTCAGATCGTGGCCGCCTCCAATTTCAAGCAACGCACACGCATGGCGATGCTTTATTACCATGCGGAGCTCCGGAACTTCGCTGTCATCGGCACTCCCAACAAGAACGAGCACGATCAGGGATTCTTCGTCAAGCATGGCGATGGGGGCGTCGATTTAAAACCCATCGTCCATCTGTACAAGACCCAGGTGTACCAGTTGGCTCGTCATCTGGACGTTCCCGAGGTCATTCAGAAGCGCACACCGACCTCCGACACCTACAGCGCTCCAGCAACCCAAGAAGAGTTCTTCTTCCGCCTCCCCTTCGACATCATGGACATGCTCTGGTACGCCCAGGAGAATCATGTCCCACTGGAGGAGACGGCCAAAGCACTCGATATGACACCCGCCCAGGTCCACAACGCCTTCGAGGATTTCTCCAGGAAACAGCGATCGACCCACTACCTGCGGACCCCGCCCCTGGACATGGCTTCTCTTGGCAGTCCGGTGCCCCCAAGCCGCTAGGGTGAGACAGGTGCAGCCCACACGACTTTCGCTCCCCAAAAGGACCACGCCATGACCTCAATGATCCTCTCTTCGCCTGGCAGGCAATATACTGCACCCAATACTTCCATCTGGGCCTGGACCAGGGCCTTGATGTGTCTAGGGGTCCTTGTTTTTACCTCCTGTTCCAGGACGGCTTCCCCTCAATCTTCGAATTCCAAGGAGCATGCTATGGCACCTTCTGCCAAGAGCACGAGGATCGTCTTGCTACACCACAGCACAGGAGACGAAATCTGGAAAGGAGGCCTTCCCCAGTTCATTCAGGCTTGGAACGCTGCCCATGCAACGAATTACGAAATCAGCGAACTGACTTATCCCAGTTCTATAGGAGGACATACTCAGCTGAGTAGGATCCTTCCAGAACGGATCTTTCGGAAGGTGATCATTGATCGCTATCCATGGGACAACTACCCCTACGATTACTGGAATCTCTGGGTTGCACACAGCGGGGAGAACCGTGACAGGTCCGAGTTGAATCTTGAGGATCTCGCACGGTCCTACGATGTCATCATATTCAAACACTGCTACCCAGTAAGCCGGGTCAAGCCAGACGACGGATTACCCGACGTGTCCTCCCAGAAGCAGACTCTGGCCAACTTCAAGCTTCAGTACGAAGCTCTGAAGAAGCGCATGCACCAGTTTCCCCAGGTGCGGTTCATCGTTTGGACAGGACCTGCGCTTACCCAGGCCTCTACCAACCCGGAAGACGCGGAACGCGCGCGGCAGTTCTCCACTTGGGTGAAGGAAACCTGGAACGAGACGGGGGACAACATATTCGTCTGGGATTTCCGAGAGTTGGAGACAAACGGAGGGCTTTTCCTGAATCCCGAGAACGCGGAACAACCTAACGATTCTCATCCAGCCAAGAAATTCGCGATAAGGGTTGCGCCCCTCTTGGGGCGGCGCATCGTAGATGTCATCGAGGGACGAGGGGACAACTCAAGTCTCACGGGGCAGTGAAGGCTTTGAAGCAGGCAGAAGCACAGGGAGACAGTAAATTGAGCCTGTGGATCTACAACAACTTAAGGCTGAAGTGGTAGCAATCATCGTTATGAAACCTGGCGCCATAGTCGAGGAGGAGGCAGGTCGCCTCCTCGTTACAGTCTGGGCTATGAATCCGGGGAGATGCCAATTGTGGGCCCTTAGATGGGCTGGAAGGCGCGCTCAGGGGGTTCCAAATGACCTCATCATTGGCCGAAGATCCTGCATGAGTGTCGACCTGCTGGCAAAGGAAGATATAGGGGACTCCCGAAAGGAGAGGAAAATGTTGGGCAGGAAGTCGTCACTATTTTACGTGCCCTTTCACAGGAAGACCCTGACCGAGAATTCAGAAGTTCGCTAGAGGATGCAGATCGTGGAACCTCGCCTGCGCCGTGGCTGAGGCAGTGCCTCAAACCAAAGTAGAGATCTCGGACATAACCGCTGTTCCTGAAGGAAGGGGGAAGCTCCATGCTGGGTCCGGCCTAGGGCATGCCAGGATTGTCCAATCTCTAGTGGAGAGGAAGAGGTTCTGTACCGGAAACCTGTTTGCCTTAGACGCCAGTGGAAAACCTGGGGCAGTCATTCTCGGAGATAAATTCCCCGACTGTAAACCCCCAGAATCTTCCAACACGATCCCATCACTCCCATCACTATTTCTTTTTTTAATTAAATTACAACCCTCAGGTACTCTTTTCAAAATTGACTCTGAGCCACGGGAATTGAGGGGCGAAGGACGACAATCTTGGGGGTGGCTAGTTGGACGGCCACTTGGCTATTAATGGTAGGCGTGGGCTCCAAAAGGTGTTTTCCCATGCCTGTGGGGGAGGGGCAATAGGTGGGTACGAGCTGCATGAACCCTCGGAGGATCGCATGATGTCTTATGTCGTCTGGGAGGCTTACCGCTTCCCATAACGACAGGAGCACTCGATCCAGCATGGCTCGATTCTTGGGTTCTTGGACGGCTTCGAAAACCTTCGCATGGACATCCGACCTATTCTGCTCCTGGTCTGTGAAGAGCTCTTCGTAAAGCTTCTCACCGGGGCGTACGCCCGTGAACTGAATATCGATGTCATAGCCTGGGGTCAGCCCGGAGAGACGAGCCATGTCTGAAGCTAGGTCGACGATGCGGACGGGTTCTCCCATGTCGAGCACGAAGACCTTGCCTGTTTCACCCAGCATGCCGGCCTGGAGCACCAACTGGCTGGCCTCAGGAATGGTCATGAAATACCGGGTCATGTCGGGGTCGGTGACCGTGAGTGGGCCGCCATGGCGGATCTGGTCGTGGAAGAGCGGAATCACGCTACCACGGCTACCCAGGACATTACCGAAGCGGACACTTACATACTGTCCTTCTTTACCTTCAGACGCCTGAAGAACAAGAAATTCCGCGATGCGCTTGGTCACCCCAAGTACGCTTGTGGGGTTCACTGCCTTGTCGGTGGAAACATTGACGAATTTCTTTACTCCAACTGCCTTGGCAGCCTTGAGCACGTTTAAAGTGCCAAAAATGTTGTTCTCGACGCCCTCTTCCGGGTGTCTCTCAAGGTAGGGGACGTGCTTATGTGCAGCGGCGTGGAAAACGAAATCAGGATGCCACGCTTCGAAGGCTTGCTGCAGACGGTTGGAATTCCGGATATCGCACAGCTCCACTTCAAGGGTCAATTCGGGGAATATACGACGGAGCTCCCGCTCGATCTCCCACAAGCTGTTTTCACCGCGGCCCAGAAGAATGAGCCTGGATGGATGGAAGGACGCCACCTGCCGCGCAAGCTCGCTACCGATAGAGCCTCCTGCGCCGGTGATGAGCACCACCGAATCCACCAATGCTTGGTGAATGGCCCCAAGATCCAGCTGGATCGGTTCTCGGCGAAGCAGGTCCTCGATGGCGATGTCACGAAGTTCTGGCTTCCATGCATCCTTTCCCAAGAAATTTTCCATACTCGGCAAGGTCTTTACGCGAACACCTTGCCCATGAAGGATCTTGGCCAACTCCCGGATGCGGGAACCGGGAGCGCTGGGCATGGCTAAAATCACCTGAGTGGCATGGGATTCCTTGATGAAGGTGGAAAGGAGCCTTGAATGACCCAGCACGGGCACACCCTGGATCCTGACCCCCTGCTTCTCCAGCGCATCATCCACGAAACCGACCACCTTGCATTTCAGGTTCGGATTCACCTGAAGCTCATGGCAGAGTTGTGCCCCGGCCTGGCCCGCTCCCACGATGAGGGTAAGGAGCGCCAGGTCATTGGCGGACGAGCCATCGCGAGGTGTTTTCCGGCGTTCCACCGTCGGGCGGGGGGGATTATTTTTCAACTGCTGATGGCGGAAATGATCGACGGTAGCCGCGCGTGCCAGGACCCATGTCAAGGCTGTGAGTATGCTCGCAGCCAGAGTGACCTTCGGATGTTCGATCCCCAGATGTAGGTATCTATCTAGTACGAAGCACCCAGCAGTGACTGCGATCATCACCATCATGCTCAGCATGATCGACCGGACCTCCTCGAAGCCCGTGAAGCGGTAGTGCTGGCGGGTGTGCTGGAAGGAAACATTCACCACCATCGCAAATGCAACCCATTGAATGACGGAGAGGGGGTGGGGAAGGTCACTACGGATAAGGCTGAAAGCCGCCACCCAAGCAACGGCAGCGAGACCAGCGTCGAGCATCACCTTCACTGAATGACGAACGCCCGGACGGGTGCATGTCTGCTTCAACGGTTCGCGAATTTGAAAACGCACCGAGTTAAATTCAAGGTGCATGGGTGGCTCCATGGGTGGGCCTACGCGTCTGGAACGCCCAATGTCCTGAAGATAAATGATTGATTCTCAATGAATAATCCCTGGTGCATTACAGTGGTTGAAGAGTTATGGAACCGTTGCACGCGAAAACAGTTAACAACCCAACTAAAACAAGCTTACACTTGGAATAAAAGGGTGCTCTAGGAAGATCCAAAGTCAAGAAATGTTAATCAAATTAATATCTTAGAGTTGGCACGATTATTCCTTAAGACATTTATTTTGCTACCAGAAAATCATCATGCCGCTTTCCACCTCACCCTCATTGAGCACGGACTCGGTGAGGCTCCGATATACATATCGTCCATCTTGAATTTTCCTGAAGAGGGATTGGTGCTGACAGTCCTCGACCATGCGGTTGCCAATCCGCTTACGGTACTTATTTGGATGAGGCATGGTGCGGATTGCATGCTCTTATCCTCCTCCTGTGCATCCTAAGACCTCCAAGTATTTAATAGCCTACGATGCAATGACCCATGGACACTCTCTACCGACAGTCCCCTGAAGACTCGCACTGGGCCGGCCAAGGACGCCTTCGATCGTGATATCTTGCTCTGCCATATTCCTTGATGAGGGTCGGCAGGAAAAAAGAATAGATCACCTTTTTGGAGATCCCCCCAGAAACGGGTCAGGAATTCTGTTTGCCGCGCAAGATGGAGGATAGGTTGATGGAAGCAAACCTCTGGATGCAGTGGTCGCGTCTGGCCGAACAGGACCCGGCGAGGGACGCGATCATTCATTGGGTAGATGACCGGGCCGACTTTCGTTGGAGGCGTGACGACCTGCTTCGCGAGGCCACTCAGGCCGCAGCATGGCTGAAGGAACGGGGGGTGAAAGCTGGGGATGTCTGCGCCCTGATCATCCGCCATGAACCGCGTTTCTATCCACTCTACATCGGGGTTGTCCGGCTCGCCGCCATCCCTGCAGTTCTGGCCTACCCCAACGCCCGAATTCACCCCGACAAGTACGTGGATGGGCTGGTGGGCATGAGCCGCCGCTCCGGGCTCGATTGGGTGCTGACCGAACAAGCCCTGGAACCGGTCGTGGGTTCCCTGGTTTCCCGGCCGGACAGTTCGGTGAAGGGCATCCTTCTGCCCTTGGAGGGGGAATGGCCCGTTCACCCGGAGGACAGCCTGGAGCCCTTGGAGGTAGACCCCAGATCGCCCTGCCTGCTGCAGCACTCCTCAGGTACTACTGGCCTACAGAAGGGGGTGGTCCTATCCCACACCGCTGTGCTGGGGCATGTTCAAGCCTACGCAGAGGCGGTAAATCTCCAGCCAACTGACAGGGTAGTCAGTTGGCTCCCCCTTTACCATGACATGGGCATGATCGCCGCCTTCCACCTTTCCTTAGCCGCCGGCATCCCCCTGGTTCAGATGGATCCGTTCCAGTGGGTCTCGGCTCCGGGGCTGCTCTTCGAGGCAATCTCACGGGAAGGGGGGACCCTGACCTGGCTGCCCAATTTCGCCTACAACATCTTGGCCGATCGTGTGCACGGTGACGATCTGGCGGCAGTCCGTCTCGACGGGATGCGGTTGTTCGTCAATTGCAGCGAACCGGTACGGAGCGAGAGCCACCAGCGTTTCCTGGATCACTTCGCGATTGCAGGAGCCCGCCCCAGCATGCTTGGCGCCTGTTACGCCATGGCCGAGACCACGTTCGCCGCCACCCAAACCGAACCCGGGGTTCCGGCCAAGGTGCTCCATGTCGATCGGGACCAACTAGCTCGTGGCCGAGTGGTGCCAGCGGCGGCGAACGGATCCACCCGGACATGCGTGTCTTCAGGACAGCCCATCCGGGGCTGCGACCTTTTCGTGGTGGGAGATGACGGGGCCATTCTAGGGCCGGGGCAGGTGGGTGAGTTGGTGATTCAATCCGAATGGATGTTCGACGGCTACCGCAACAACCCTGAGGACACCCGTCAGTCATTGCGGTCCAATCAATACTTCACCGGTGATTATGGTTTTACATTGGGAGGTGAGTGGTTTGTCATTGGGCGTAAGAAGGACATCATCATCGTTGCTGGGAAGAACCTGTATCCAGAGGATGTCGAGGACGCCCTACTGGGAGTGCAGGGCGTATTGCCAGGCCGGGTGGTCGCCTTTGGGCTGGACGATGGAACCACTGGCACCGAAGAGGTCGCGGTGGTGGCAGAAACCGAATTCCGGGGTGAGAAGGAACGCAAGGCACTGAAGCGGGCCATTCTAATGGCCGGCATGGCGGTGGATGTGACCATCTCAAAGGTATTCCTGGTCGATCCTCGCTGGCTGATCAAGAGTTCTGCCGGAAAGCCTAGTCGGAAGGCCAATAAGCAGCGGGTCCTGGATGAACTTCTCACAACCCCGAGAGAAACCCATGATCTCTGAAACTCTGAAGAAAGTCATCCTGGCTGAACTGGACCTGGATGATTGCGAGTTGCGCGAAGAAACCGTAGCCAGCGAAGTGCCCGGCTGGGACTCCTTGAGCCACATAGGAATCCTTTGCGCGGTGGAGAAGGCTTTCAAGGTCCGGTTCAGTACCCTCGAGGCCCTGCGACTGAAGAACATGGGAGATCTCCAAGCGCTGGTCACCCAAAAGCTCAAGCAATTAAGCGATTTATCAGCCTAGGGGACCGGATCCATTTTCCTGAATTCAAGCGCCTTGAATCCATTATAATATCACCTGGTTTCAATAGATTTCATAATTCTAAACGTGCGAAAATTTATCCAACTGTATTAATAACAACCTTGGTCTATTTTAGGGAAAACAATGTCCTTCAATTCCTTGCAATATTTCTTATTTCTACCAATTGTTTTTTTAATATATTATTTTGTACATCAAGGCGCACGTTGGTCCATATTATTAGTTGCAAGCATCATTTTTTATGCTGCTCTCGGTACACCTTATTTATTGATTATTTTGTTAATTGTGACGGGATCTACGTACATTTTTGGCATATGGTTAGATTCGGCAAGAACTCTGACAATAAAAAGGTCACTAGTATGGGGAGGTATTTCATTTAATGTTTTGATACTTCTTTTTATGAAATACATACCCTTTATTTTCGATAATCTACGGTCGCTTGGTGCTATTTTTTCCATGCATGTCGACCTTCCACACACTAAGGTCTTGGTTGCAATCGGGGTTTCCTTTTACATCTTCCAGGCCATTTCCTATCTTTTCGATATTTACCTCGAAAATATTAAGCCTGAGCGGCATTTTGGGTACTTTGCATTATACTTGGCATTCTTCCCTAAGTTGCTTCAGGGACCGATCGAAAGAGCAGAAGATCTAATTCCGCAACTCAAAGAGACTTATACGTTCAACTATAGTAATGTTCGATTTGGACTTGTGTTGTTCTTGTGGGGACTATTTAAAAAGGTTATTATCGCAGATCGATTAGGGATGTTTGTCAATTCTGTATATAATGATGTGCATTCCTTTCATGGAATTCCTATAATCATTGCGACTTATTTTTATTCTTTCCAAATTTATATGGATTTCTCGGGTTACACCGACATGGCAATAGGTAGTGCGCGCATCTTCAATATTAATTTGTCACAAAATTTCAATAGCCCGTATCTTGCGATATCGATCGCCGATTTTTGGCGAAGATGGCATATCACTTTTTCAAAATGGATTCTGGACTATATTTTCAAACCATTACAAATGCAGTGGCGAGATGGAAAAAATTGGGGAATTTCTGCAGCTCTCATGATTACTTTTCTTGTATCTGGGTTATGGCACGGAGCCACTTGGGGATTTGTGATTTGGGGGGGATTGCACGGAATATTCTTGGCCAGTTCAGTATTTTATAAGCCGATTCAGAAAAAGCTGCATAAATTAATCAAACTTGGAAATCACAATTTCCTAAAACCGATTCAGATTATTATTACGTTCAACCTGGTAACCTTTGCCTGGATATTCTTTAGAGCCTCGAGTCTCGACGATGCCTTCTACTTGATTTCAAATTTTCTGAATTTCAGTAAACCGACTTTCATTGATCTCTCCGTTAAAGAATACGTAACCAAAAATATTTTCTTAAAACAATCTTCAAGAGAGTTTGTGGTTGCATTAGTGTGTCTGGGATTAATTATGTTGTTTAGTATTTTTAAACATAAAGATCCAAAAATGTCTCTCTCCCTTTTCCTGGACAGTAGTCCTCGATTGATTCGATGGGGCTTCTACTATGCCTTGTTCCTATCTATTTTATTTTTTGCAGTAACTGGATCAGGTTCTTTCATTTACTATCAATTTTAGTCTGTTTCGGAGCGCAATATATGACAAAATTATTCAAGAATTGTATGCTGTTTGTCTTTATTGGTGGCATACTTCTTGGGCCTATCTGTTTTCTATTTCAACATCTCTATCGTCAGACACTTGATGCACCTGCATTTTATCTCGGTAAGGATGTGACCACCCTCGTAGTTGGAGATTCTCACACACAGGGTGCTATTGACCCAGCGTGGCTCATACATTCAGAGAATATTTCGAAAAGCGCCGAAAATTATTTTTTTACCTATTATAAATTGAAGCATTTTCTAAATAAAAATTCTCAAATAAATCTCGTTATAATGGGATTTTCATGGCATAATTTTGCTAAAAAATATGAAGAATCATTCTTATTTGGGAAAGATAATAATGTGACCAGCGTTTACTATCCTTTGCTCGACCAGCAGGGGAAGTCCATTTTATGGTCCTGGGAGAATACATATTTATACCCTTATGGACAATATACCTTGGGTCTTCCTTTAAAAATTTATGATCAGCGGTTATTACAACGTAAATTATTTAGTTTGAAACTGAACCGCGATGATTTCGAATTTTTTGGTGGGTATGAAAAATTAACATCATCAAATACTAATAATATATTGATTGAAAATAAGCTAAATAAATATTTTTATCACCCCACTTCTTCTAGCGGATCGGATATTTCCGCATACATGACTCAATATCTGGAAAAAATATTGAATCTTTGTGAAGAACGAAAAATCAAGATAATACTAATAAATACACCAGTTTATGATGTATACCGCAGTGGCATTCCAGATGACATGGTACGTGTCCTGGACTCAATTCAAATTGAAATGCAATCTAGACATCCAAATCTTATATTTATTGATTATTCAAAATTAAAATTAGACAGAAACAATTATTATGACGGTGATCATGTAAATCAATTCGGGGCTGAAATAGTTACGAAGCGTTTGGCCGAAACTGTCTTGACCAAGAATTGAAAAAATACGATTCTTCAGGAGCAAACAGAGGGATTCAGACAGAAACATTATCCAAGGATAATAGAAGGCGAAAGATAATTTAAACAGCAACCTTTCAGTGCCCATTAGGGTCTTAGGAAGCAAAGCAAGAAGGTGAGAGCATGAAAGCCGCGCCATGCCTCATCAAAACAAGTACTACCAGCGTTCTAAACTTTCGGAGGCGATTTTCAGACGCCTGATCCGGTGCTTTGCGCTCGATCTCACGGCTACTGAAACTGCGCTTTTGGTGGGAATCAGTTTGCGCTCGGTGAATTCAATCTTCCTGCGGATTCGTCAGCGCATGGCCGAGGAGTGCGAACGCCAGTCACCTTTCCAAGGGGAGGTTGAGGTGGATGAATCCTACTTCGGGCCTCACCGGGTTCGGGGGAAACGTGGCCGCGGAGCCGGGGGAAAGACCA
>Ga0209777_10005378_pt1 | contig 14783 bp, 14 predicted proteins | sample FrelakmetHBP12HB_FD_187147 | JGI IMG/M metagenome (GOLD analysis project Ga0209777, IMG submission 187147) | Freshwater lake sediment microbial communities from the University of Notre Dame, USA, for methane emissions studies -HBP12 HB (SPAdes)... | ecosystem: Environmental > Aquatic >... | reverse complement strand
ACCAAAGACACCAGCCCTCGGCATAGTCTATATCGCCGCTATAGCGAAGTTCCCCGCCCCACCAGTCTGTAGCGTTAATGCGCCGCCCCGACGCGCCCACGATGCCCACAGACGGCTTTAAAAGCGCCTCCATGAATGGCCGCGCCCAATTCTCGGAACTAATCACAACATCGGAATTAAGGAAACAAAATATATCCGTCGTGGCTTCCGCCGCGCCGGCGTTGCAGGCTTGCGAATAAGAAATAGCATTTTTAAAAACAACCGTTTTAATTCCCGGTCTGTTTAACTGCTCGCGCATGACCGGCTTCCATTCGGCACACGAGCCGTTGTCAACGATGATAATTTCCGCGTTCGGGTTGTTTAAAACAATCCCGCGCAGCCAGGTTCGATTTTCCGCAATATCGGAAACGGTTCTTACGTGAAAAGGAATTATTAATGAATATTCGCTATTCATATCTTATGCCGTTTTCCGCCCCTTAAATTTCGCCGCAAGATGCGCCGAACGCACAGCGATTTCAACTGGCTGAATTTCCCTCATGCAGATATTGTTTTTTGTGCGTGAACAAAAATATCCCACATAATCCGCGCGCTGCCAATCGAGACACGGAATACACGGGGCTGCGCCCTCTTTCAAAATATATTCCACGTGCGCGCCATAGTGGTCATAGCGCGTTTCAAACGGCTGAGAGGACAACAGCGCAAGCGTCGGCACATCGAGACACGCGGCAAGGTGCGCAAGGCCGGTGTCCGGCGAAACTACCATGTCGCATTTTTGCATGGCCGCGCCCGCCTGCATGATTGTTGTTTTCCCATTCAGCGGAATCACATAGTCCAAATCATCGAACAGATGAAAATCCTCTTGGCTATCGAAAATCAATATTTTGTGTTCGTCAAAATACTCGTGTAGTGCTTCGCAGACCTCGTGCGCGCGCCACGGCGGATATGAACGATTCCACGCCGCCGCCTGAAAAACATAGCCGATGTACGGCCCCGGCGCGTGGTGGAGTAGCCCATCAATGAACGCCCTGTCTTTTTCAGAAACGACCGGCGCAATATAGTGTGTTTGTTTTGCGAATGCGGGAAGGCCGAGCATCAGCGCGAATGAATCAATGCGCCTACCGAGGTTGCGCGGAATATCATAATTTTCAAGACACCGCATCCAGTTAAAAACCGCATCGTGTTTTCCGTTCTGAAAATCTACGTCGTGAATCTGAATAATTTCATCCACGAGGCTGAGGCCATCAACGAGTGGGAAATAGGGTTTTAGCGTGGCGTATATAATATGCGCTTGCGGGAGCCGTTGCCGAATAGCCTGGACGGTCGGCAGGCTCATGAGAATATCGCCGAGACCCATGTCCCGAATCAGCAATATGTTCGCATCCGGCGCAAGCCCGTCCTCGATCTCCGAAAAATCGCCAACCGTATATGACGGCCCCACATAAATTTTGTCTTTGTTTAAAATCTGATATTCGGGAAACAGACGAGCAACCACGCCGGACGCCCTATCCGTATCCACAACGCGCGGAACGCCGCGCATGAATAAGCCATCAAGCCCGCTATGAACGTCGCCACAGAACGCGGACAGGCGCTTCCCCATATAAACCAGAAGCTCGGTTTCGCTTTTCTCTATCGGTTGTAGTTGCGCGTTCATTCACAACCTCGATTAATAGGTGTTTAGCGTTGCACGTTTCCATACATTGTTTGTCGTACAGACATAAATATAATTTGCATCATATCTGATTTGTCCCTGATAGCACGCCTCTGTATGGCCGGGCGTATATGCGAGTTCAATCCAGATAGTATTCGATGCCGTAATGATTTGGCTTTTCGCCCAGAGTGTCCCGTCTTTTTGTACAACGGTTAATGGATTTCCCGCATAGTCATCAGCCTCGATAATGTTGTTTGACTGCCACTGATTAGCAACAAACTCCGCCGTAATTTCATCCGAGGGGGATTTCACGCCGAATGCAAACGTGGGGTTATTTATCCCAACACCGACGCGGCCCTGACCATCAATAACAAATCCATTCAGGTCAACTGTTCCGGTCTGTATATTCGTGCGTTCACCGCCCGCGCCGTCGCCGCCCCACAGCGTTGCACCTGCCGCCGTTATATTGTTTAAATTCAGCGTATAGGCTGCTGTGAATGGCGCAGGAGGGTTGTTCGGATTAAAGCCAACCGGATGAGAATAAATCGAATAAATAATATCGTCTAATATGCCACCCTGCCCCTGTAAAAACAATACGAAGCCGGCAGTCTCCGTTGCCGCCGTAATGAATGTAACGGGATCGCCGTTAATCGTCGCGAGTATCGCATCAAGATCAACCGTTCCATCGAGGCCGCGTATACTCGTTATCGTAACTGGCTCCGGACTATTGAGCGCCGATTCGGTTCCAACGAACGTTGTCGAAACCCGGCTATCGGCGAACACGCAATATTTTTTATCCGAAAAACCCGCAGGCCCGGACGTATTAAAATCGGTTCCATTCCACGCTATAGCGACTGTCGTTACCTGCCAGCTATTCCCGCCGCCGATATATGTAACTCGCGGAAATGTTATCAGCGTGGATTGCTGCAAATCGAGATAGTTAAATGTTCCCGTCGCCGCCGTCACGCTCGCCGGGGCTATCGCCTGCCCGGTTATGGGCTGTCCACCGCTCCCGCCCGTGTTCACGTTCACGCTCGCGAATAACGGAATTGAGGAAACGATAAATGCCGCCGCGATAAGAATTTCAAGAATCTTTTTTCTTTTCATTTTTTATCTCCCATAAACCATCGTGATTGTGGCCGTTGCGATTCCGACATTACACGCGCTGAATGATGTAATTGAAACGTTGTCCGCGCCGAGACTCCCGCCGGCGCCGATTAGTAACCCCGTCAATATTGTGGCCGAGCAACCCGGACACACATTTATGTCTGTGGTTCCTGTCGCAGTCATAATAAACAGGCTCGATGTCGCAGACGGATTTAGCAACGTTCCTGAGCACGCATTCGCACCGATGCTGGCGCGTTTTGTTTCAAACGTAGAAACCGCCGCGCCGCCCGACGTTACGAGAAGCTGTCCCGATGCGTTGACCTCCGCAGGCCGGTTGCCGTCTGGAGATGTAATTGTGACCGGCGGAGTCACGCCCGCTTTTGCAACATACGCCGTAGTGAAAATGCCGAGGCCACACAGCATGAGCAGCACCGACATTGTGATTTGCTTTTTTATATTCACTCTGTTTTACCCCCTTCGTTTTGAGTTTTGAAAAGAGGGGCGGGGCGTAAACCCCGCCCGCTCATATTCATTAAAATTCAGTTGTCAAAAAGCAACGCAAAATTCCGTTAGTCCTGATTCGGGTCAATCGCGTCCTTAATGAAATAGCCGCAAAATTCCGAGGTCAATTTCTCATCGAGGAAATCGCTGCCGCCGTACCAGGTTTTCTGCGTGCTCACGTCCGGGTCACGCCATGAAATCATGGTGTAGGGCTTGTACTGGAACGTGAGGCCATAGGACATCATTTTCTTGCCGATGACCGGGTTGCGGTAAACCAACAGAACGTCCGGCCCCCACACGTCGCCCGCGCTGAACGCCTGGCCGAGATTCGCCGTATTAGCAATCGCGCCAGCGATGCAGACCTTCATATTCCACAGCACGGGCGGAAGGTCGCCGTTTACCAACAGCGACGGGTCTGTGTAGCGAATGAGTTTGAGGACGTAGGGGTCACGCGCCACAACCTGGGCTGTATGAACGCCCATGATAATCATGTTCGGAAGCTGGCCCGTGACGCTGCGCACAGTGCGCTTCGCGCGGTCAATAACTTTGCGGATAGCGTATGTGCCTGTCGGCGTGAAGCCAGAATCATTCCATCGTTCCGCGCCTGTGAGCGCAATGCGGTTTCCGCTCGTTGCGTATGTGTCCCAGTTGTCCGCGATTGCTGTTACGCGAGCTTCGCGCGCGAGCAACTGCATGAATGTGAGACCATACGTTGTACTGGTTGCCGGGTCAACGGCGGGGTCTGCATTTTCCGTGTCAATGTCTGTCACTTCGTCTTTCAGGCCGCGCTGTTCACAGAAAAAATTGGGCGTGGATTCAACCGCCCACGACTTGACCGTCGGGAATGTCTGGCCGGGCTTCACGAGGTTGTCCAGCACGTTCTGGTGCTGTCGTCCAAACACATAGTATTTGTCATACTGTTTGCCGGACGGCGTGCGCGGGAATAGCTCATCAGCAACAAATGTTCCCGCTATATCCTGCGTGTACATGAAAGACAGGTTTGTCAAACCCGCCTCAATGTGAACTTCGCCATGCTTTCCGGCGAAATCCAATCTTGCAAAATCGTCTTGATTCATATTCTGAAGCATTGTTTAACTCACCTGCCTTTAGCTATAGATTTCGACATTCAGCATGAGCTGAATGACGATTACGTCATTGGCCTGGCTTGCGCCAGTGCCTACGAGCGTGCCGACTATCGGATAGAATGCGCCGCCGCCCGGATGTTTTACGAGTCTTCCGTCTGTATCTCCGATAACGAGATACGTTGCCGTGCCTGCCGGTTCCGGGGTTATTGCCGCGCCTGCGAGAGCGTAGCAAATTCCAGCGGTTGTGAAGCCGCCCGTTTTTCCCGGAGCGACCGTCGCATCGGCAATACCCGCTATGCCGCCCTGGTATGCAGCGGTAGGCGATGTTACGCCCTTGCGGTCGGTCGGGTCGAGAATGGCCGCACAGTATTGATTGATACTGTTTATGAGTTCGTTATTTACCCACGTGCAACCGGAGATTTTGTTTTCACCGTCCATTAAATTTCACCTCGTCTCTTGCGGTAGTGGAAAATCGCAACCGCTTTTTCGTAGTCTTTTGTCAGCTTCGCATCGAGCTTTTCCTCCGTGGCGATTTTTTCAATCTGCGCTTTTTCATCATCGCGGTCGAGGTTTGCGGAATCTTCATTTTCTTTTCCGAATTTCTGCAACAGCGCGTGTTTGCTGAGGGCTTCCGCGCGCTTCTCGATGTCCGCGCGATAGGCGTCAACGCCCGTCAACTCCGTCCCGTCGGCCTTTTTAAATTTCACGACTTCCGGGTGTTTCGCGATGTCGATTTCATTCGCCATGAGCGCCGCGCGTTCCTGCGGGGAGAACTTTTCAGCGAGCTTCGCATAGAACTGTTCGCGCTCTTTTGTCGCGGACTGCTCGTTGATTTTTTTGAACTCTACGTTTTCGGTTTTCAGGGTTTCGAGTTCGGCCTGCATTTTATCGAGAAGCGCGAGGTCGGTTTCCGCTTTCGCGTGTTTCGCCTTGCCCTCTTCGATTTTCTTGTCCTGTTCGGCGGCCTTATCGTCGGCCTTTGCGAGCTTCTCTTTGAGCTTCGCGCTTTCCTCTTTTGCCGCCTTACACTCGTCCTGCAATTTTTGAATTTCTTCGGGAGTCATTGTGTCCCCTCCTTTGTTAAAATCCTGGATTTGCCCATCAGCAACTTTCGTGAAAATCTGCGCGCCGGGGAAGGCGCATTTTTCATAGAGCTTGAACAAATCATTTATTGAACCAACGGCGGGCTGCTCTGCACCTAAAAGCGCAAGGCCAACCGGCGCGCGTTTATACGTTGTGTGTGAAACCTCGTCTTTGTAATTCGGGACTATTTCGAGGGATTTTTTTCTATATGCGCCAGCCTGAATTAACTGTGCGATTTTACGGGGTACGCTCTTTAAGTCGGTAATAAGTTTTTCGCCGACAACGCGGAAATTTCTCAGCCATCCGAGCGCAGGCGCGCCGTCTTTAAATATTTTTTCAAGCTCGGGGTCTTTAATCGCTATAGAATAGGTTTCCGCTATGGAATTTCCGGCCTTTGCGAGTTCCTGTAAATCGTTTACGAAATAGTCAACGGGCTTCCCGTTTTGCGGAGTCCAGCGCCCCGTTGAAAAAACCTCTTGCCCATCAAGGTCAACCACATCGAGCTTGTCTTTATCCGTAAGCGTCGCCGCCGCCGCTTGTTTATCGTCGTGGCCGAGCTTTACGGCCTCTGGAATTTGTTTCGCGTGCTTTGCGGCTTCTCCGATTTTGTATTCTTTTAAAAGGCTTTCCAACTTCGCGCGGGCTTCCGCCGGAATGTGCATGGCTTCGCCAGTGTGCGCGCCGCCGACCGCAGCAGATGCAGCCCTGAGCGCGTTCAGATTCAACAAGCCGCGTTCTTTGTGCATTCCTGTGTCCGGGTCAATCTCGCCTGCGCCCTCGTAGATGGGGAGCTTCCACGTAGCCTTTAGTTTCGGGTCTCCAACAACGAGAAAACACGATGCGGGAAGTTGCGATTTGTCAACTTCGCTCCACGCGCGATTTGAAACGCCCGCTTTTGCATAAATTTCGTTTTCGATTTCTTTATCAATATCCATTTCTCTATCCCTCGTTTATGTTTTGTTTGCCCCATTTTTCAGGCGTATCTTCTGCCGCAACGCTTATCCGCATACAGCGGCATTCCGGGTGAATATCTCCGGGCGGGTGTTCATCCCAGAACGGATCATCAACGGGATGGATTTCTCCGTCCAATGCCGCGCACTCTTCACAGGTTACATCATCGAGAATTGCGGAAAACTCATCGGCGGGAAATTCGCCGGATGCCGCGCCCTCAATGCTCGCCTGCTCTCGTGCATCGTTAAATACATCCGACGTATTGCATTGAATCGTTATTGATAAACTCGGAGCGTTAGCGAGTTGCTTGTTGGAAACATCATCGCGGGCAATATAATTTTCAAACACATTTCCAACCACCGACATCATTTCGTCTTTCGGCGTGCCTTTGATAATTCCATCCATCAATTTGTTTTGAACGCTTGAAACGATGTCTGTTTTCATGCTGTTGGTCGCCCACTGAGCAACCACGCCGAGTTTGTTTGCCTCTTCGGCTTCGCGAGCCACGCGCCACGCTTTTATCTGGTCAACCTTGCCCGCCTTTTTCCATTCGCGCAGCATTGCGATATTCGCCGTCATGCTCATTTTTTTCGATGTCGGTAATTTCGCAAATTCATCCATCGCGCCGGGGAGCGGCTTTGTGGTTCTTGCGTGTTTCAGCAGTCCGCCGTTTGTGTCTGAATACGCAATATCGAGTTGCTGTTTATAGACATCGAGTAAATTGTTTTTTACGGTGTCGGAATATTCCGGCAACCCCATGAGCATGAGGCCGTTTATTTTCGCAACGTCTGCCTTGTCGCCCACAAAAACATTCTTGTCTATGTAGAGCAACATTTTGGATTTCATCTTTTCGACAATAGGGCGCAGGTCGGAAGCCATTTTTTTATTCGCGGCCATCATGTCGGAAGCCATGCGGGAAAAATCAACGTGCTTTTCAAAGCGATTCGGTTTGCGGTTCAAAACGATTTCTTCGCTTGCCGCTTTCGCATATTGACTCGCGGGTTTTATCGGAGTCGGTTTCGGCGCGGCGGGCGGCGGGGTCTGACTGTCCGCGCCTTCTGTGTTCCCGCCGATAGTAATTTCCTCTTCGTTTTCTTCGAGCAGTGGCGGTAAATTAAACTGGTCTCGCACGATGTTATAATCTGATTTATTTATGAGGCCGATTTGCGAAAGCTTCACAATGTCATCAGCGGTTAATTGATAAAGCTTTTTCCGACGCGGAATCATTTGAATTGTTGGACATGAAACATTGCCGAAATTTAATTGAATGAGCGGCTTTATAATTTGTTCAAACAAAACGGCATCGCACATCTGAATGCGTAACGCCTCTACAATGTCCTCTTTCGTTTCCCCGTGTTCTTTTGCGAGCGCGTAAGATGCGCCGCCGCTGCCACTGCCGCCCTGCCCGCTCGTGAGCACCTGCCCCTGGATTCCCATTTTGATTGCGCGGTCATGGTATTGAATCGCGTGGTCAAACGCAGCCCATCCCCCATTAGCGACTTGAATAAAATCAAGTTTGATGTCATCGGGGAGCGTTATCGCTGTCGCATTCTGAATATTTTCGAGAATTTCGCCGAGTAGTTTTTGACTCGCAAGATCTGTCCCGGCATTCGGTGCGTATGTGTTTTTTGGATAACGGGCAACGCGCGTCGGCATTCCGAATGTTTCACAGTAAATATTCCACCATTTAATGAGAAAATCTTTTGACCACCAATGCTTGTAGACCGCTCGTAAATCCGAGTAGCCATGCGGCCAGCCGAATTGCGGGTTGTATATATGGACTATGAATTTTTCAATCGGAACCGGCACACCCATTATTTGATAAAATGGGCGAAGCAAAAACTCATCGAGCATTCCATATATATCGGTTTTGAATGCGTAGTCTTCGGGGTTTTTAGGCTTGTAGCCGGAGAGAACATAAAGCCCCTTGTGGCGCGCGCCCGTGGCCTTACTCGTCCAGTCCGAAATATCATAGAGCTTTTCAATAACGGAATACCCGAACTGGCAAGACGAAAGCACGTTCCATATTAAATCCTCCACACTGCCAGACATCGCCGCGAAATTCCATTCAATAAACTCCGCGCGTTCTCTATCGTCCGGTTCATTGCTCGCGGGGATAACCTGAAACGAAGACGCTATAACGGCGTTACGTTTAGAGTTTAACGCAGACGAAACCTCGACATCATTCATCATGTCGCGGTAGATTTTCATGCCGTGCCGACGTATCAGCGTGTCGTTGTTCGGCATGAATGCGAAATTGCGATATATGGTTGCGTAAGAATCCTGGCCGATGGGTTTAACGAGTTCCCCGCGGCTTGCGCTTATTCCAAATTTTATACGTTCAAGCATTCCCGTAAAATTCATTTTTAGTCTCTTTTCAGAAACGACTTATTCACAGAGCGCTTCGAGTTTTACGATTTCTACGTCTATGCGCTCTGTGATTAATTTGCTTGCGACAAAGCGCCCGAACCACGTCTGGCCGCCCTGCCCCATAACGGATGTAAATAGGTCAAGCCGCCATGTTCTGAGCGCATCAATGGCGGACGTAACAAGCAATTTCGATTGGTGTTCCGTGCCGATTCCGAACGCCGTAAAAATTTCATTCCGCTTGCGCTCAAAATGCTCGCGCGCCTGTTTGATGACTTCTTTTTCGCCTTCGGTCAGCGGCGTTTTTTTTGGTGCTTCCGCCGGGGCCGGCGTTACCGTTTCGGCTTGCGGTTGCCCATCGGAGACGGTCTCCACGACGCCATTCTCTTGTTCCTGATTTTCATTTTCGTTTTCCTCGCCATTGTTTTTGTTTTTGCTTCCGGGCAATCTTCCCATTTTCTTTTCTCCTTGATAAATTTAGAACGGCATGGCCGCTACACGGTTTGAGATATTCCCCGCCGTGTGCTGTCGCCGTATTGATTCCGGTTTCATTTCGTTTATAACTGTCGGTAAGCCCTGAGCACCGTCGCCGTGGCTACCCGCCGATTTGATTCCCGCTATGAGGTCGGCAATGCTCGCGCTGCCCCTGTCGCCCTCGCGGAAAAACCACGAGGCCATGAGTATGTCCGTGCTGCCGTACATCGGATAATACGAAACTTCTTTTATCCAGCGACACCACGCGCACTCGCAATCTCCGATTCCGCGATGGTCGTTTTCTTTAAGGGCAATCAACCAAAGGTTGTTTGAAAATTCAATATCGAGCGAGGGGAGACCGACCATCGGATCGGCCTTGTTGTTGCCGGTGTGAAACTCTTCAACATGTAGATTTTGTATTCCGGCATCCGCGAGCAGGTCACAAAATATGATTTGGCAGGCGTTGTTTTCCACAACGAATTTTTCAGGATGAAGCGTTTCCTGAACTGAACGACACATATCAACGGCCTGCCGTCCGCTCCATGAACCGATGCGAATGTCCAGCGGGATTCTCTTTTTCGATGTGCGCCCGACCGCGCCCGTGAAAATGCAAAAACCTTTTCGTTTCTCGCCGGAAATATCCACGCCGGAAATGACGCGCCAGTCTTTATTCGTATCTGTCGCTTCGCACGATTTCATAGCCTGAGAAATTGATAGAGAATAATTAATACACTTTTGAAACGACGGCATGACAATATCGGCGTCGCTCCACGGGCGGCACTGTATGCCCTGCGCGTATGCGCGCGGCCCCATGATTTCACGGCGACGTATCAGCGCGGCCTTATCCCATTTTTTATCCCATAGCGGAATGTGATATATTTTATTTCCATCACGCTGGCAGTCTATTTGATTCGTGTGGTCATCCGGCCCCATGATAAGCGTGGAGAACTGTTTGTTTTTTCTTATATAATTCCAGGAGGCGTCTTTTTCGTGATAGGGTGTCGCTATCCAGAGACACGGACAATAATCAATATCGCCCGAATGTTCATCAAGGCGCGACATCCATGTTTGTTTTACGACCTCGATAACTTTTTCGCGCGTCATCGGTTCTGAAACTGAATTTTTCTGATCGCACGGATCGTCAAAGCGGTTGCTATCCGCGCGTCCGCCCGCGCCCGATGAAAATATCCCCCACGCTTCAACGGACGGGTCTTTACCGAATGAGTCGCGTTTTAAAAATAGCTGGTGGTCATTCCATTTTGATTTATAGTCCGGCTGGCATTCGGGGAACACGCGCCGGAAAGCGTCGGACTCTTCAATATATTTTCTTATCGAACCGATGCGCAGCCGCGCATTCTGGTCTGTGTTGCAGATTATTTTTATTCTGATATTCGGATTGCGCCCGATGTCGAAAAGCGTGTCGCCGATAATCATATTCTCAGTTTTGCCGTGTCCCATCGGAGCGATAATTGCGCAATAGAGTTTGTGCCTGATGCACCAGCGCAGGTGTTCCGTCCATTCGCGATGAATCACGGCCTGCTCGATGTTCTCGCCGTAATCGTCTTTGATAACGTATTGTTTAAAAACGTCGCGGCTGATACGGGCTGCGCGCACGATTAATTCCTGTTGCGCCGCGTATTGCTCGCGCTCATTTTCGGTTATCGTTTTTTCCTCGGCGTCGCGCATTAAAACTCCTCTGGCGGTTCGGGCGTTACATCAATCACGGCGGCGGCGGCTTCCGCCGCGAGCCTGTTGTCTTTTGCGATTTTGCTTTTAAGTTCCGGCGAGGACATTAAATTAATCTGCGTATAGAATCGCTGATTGAGGACTTTTCCGCCCGCGCCTTTTTCCGACATTTCAAATTCAAATTTCTTTTGACGCCGCATGTCGGCAACGTAATCACGCAGAAGCTTAAACGTTTCTTTCGGCCCAAGTCCGTCAATATTTCCGTCCGCATCAATAAACTTTTTCAGGTTGCCGAATAGCAACTCTGCGGCCTTGTTCGTTACGAATGTCTGTCCGACAAGATTGGCGATTCCGCGCCGGTTAATTGCGCCCTCGATGTAATCTGTGAAGATTTTAAATCGTAGCCATGATTGAAATTCGTCTTTTGTGCATTCGCACGTTTTGCAAATCTCCGAGCGAGACGCACCCGCGCTGAACATCTCCGCCGCAAGACGCGCCTGAACCGTCCATTCAAACGGTTCCGCGCATTCGCCCCATCCCGGCCCGCCGACCGCAACCAAAATCGCGGGAGTGGAATCGTCGGCGATAGCGGGAAGCGCACAAGAAACTTTTTCAAGTTCAGCGTTCAATATTTGTTTTTTTTGCGGGAACAAAAATAAGTGACTGGCTTATTTCCCGCTTAGTGTTTTGTCTCTTTTACGCTACACAATCTTTTCTCGCGCAGTTAGCAACCGGGCAACCCCGACAACATTTATGAAATAGACAATCCGCATAATAATCCGGGCGACGCGCCGCAAGAAAATCATCAACGCTCATGTCCGACGCCTCGATTTGCGCGATGTCGGCCAACGAAATTGCATCAGCCGAAGTCCCGAAGTTTACGCGGTTCACCCGTTTACCCATTTTTGATTCCCTGCCGCGAGCAATTCACCACGGCGCAAGAGCGGTTACAAACTTCACAGTCAAAATCCTGTTGCTGATTGGCAACTAACGGGGGGGAGGCCGCCCGCGCCCCCGTCCAAACATGTGCGCCGCCGACCGACTGCCCCACAACCCTGTCCGGAGGGGTCTCGATATAGTCCCCGCGCCAATCGCCCGGAGTCTGAACCGTTCTGTCTAAAACTTCTATCATATATATATTATAGCATAACCCCGCGCAAAATGTCAAGGTTTTTGCGGTAAAAGCTATATACTGTTGCACAAATCGACATATTTGACACAGCAATTATGTAAGTATTTTGCCCCAAACATACACAAACTTATACAAACCGACAAAAAACATAGGGTAACAATTCAGCCAATGTCGCACAACCCAAAATAATAAACGCACCAAATCGCTAAAAAGCCTTTTATTTACTATCGTTTTTAATTTGTCCGTTTTGTCGAATTGTCTTTCGGATAAAAAACCGGCATAAACCGTAAACAATATCGTACAAAACAATACAAAACAATACAGAAAATAAAGAAAAATTTAAAATAATTCTTTCAAAACCTCTTGACAATACCAATTTCTGGTATATAATATAGATAGTGACAAAAACCCGGCGGGGATACGCGGAGGCGGACGATGAACCAATACCGATTAACCGGAGACGAATTCGGAAATACCGATGAGCCGATGACGTTTGGGGCCATTCGCGATGGCATTATCGGCAATAACGAGGACTGGGGAACGTCCTACACGGTGGACGATTTTTCCTGCGATGAAAGCGCCATCTCACTCAACGGCGCGGCAATTGCAAAAAAAATCTAGGTTACCCATACCAACAGCCGCAGGCGGGGCACGCCGCCGGGCAGGGGAGAGCAAAAATGTCAGGAGCCTACATCAACAACGCCGACGAACTCGAACTATCTGTGCGATTTATTCATGCGTGTCCTCACGATCCAGAGGACTGTAGAAAAAATGAATGCGGATTCAATCGAAACCCGGACGAAGACATCCACGGGACGGCCGCCCCCCAGGAAATCTACTGGAGTGAGGAGGAGGACGATGTGGTTTGCCCGGAATACGAGACATAGAACCCCCGGCCACGCCGCCCGTCCCTATGCGGGAAGGGTGGCGCGGGCTGTAGTTCGAATAAAAAATGAGATAGGAGCCCATAAAATGAGGGTCTATAAATTAACTGATGAAAACGGGCGTACTCGTTCCGAAACACAATGGGGAGAAAATGTTACGCATATAGCCACGGGCATAGGGAATTACCAGTGTTCGGATGGAGTAATCCATGCATACCTGTCTCCAGAGGTCGCCGTATTCTGTAACCCCATTCACGCGAATTTCAAAAACCCGCGTATGTGGGAATCAGAAATGGAGGTTACAGGCTGCGATGGCCTGAAATTGTGGGGCAAAAGCCTTCGAACAATCCGAGAAATTCCTGTTTCACCAATGGCATTAAAAATTTCAACCCGGGTAGCCGAGAGATGTGTTGATTTTGCGGCGGCTCGTGCGACGAATTTTGCGGCGGTTCGTGCGGCTGCGGCGGCTCGTGCGGCGGTGGCTCGTGCGACGAATTTTGCGGCTCGTGCGGCGGCTCGTGCGGCAGCGGCTAGTGCGGCAGCGGCGGATTTTGCGGCTGGTGCGACTGCGGCGGCTCGTATGGCATTCAATATTGGTTTATGGCTAATCATCTGCGAGGAGATGAAAAAATGAACGAGACGAAACAATTCCGCGCCTGGCTCGAAACCCCACACGTAGAAAATAAACTCCTCGGCGATCCGTACCTCCGGCTCCACATCAACGACGGCGTCTACAGCGACCACCAGCCCGAATGCGACGACGAAACCTGGGGCCGATGGCATCTCCTCAACGCCCCCGACTGCCCTGACGCTCCCGACTGCCTCCCCCTCGACGGTAACGCCGGAGACGCCGTATTCCTCTGTTCATTCCGCGACTGCATCTGGAAAACTGGCATCCGCTAAATAACCCCAGACCCCAGACCCCATCCCCCACAATCCATTTAAAACCATCCACAACCGCTTGAGACAAACGTTTAAGGCAACGGCGTGGGAAACAGCATGGGCAACCCCAAAAACTCCGTAGAAATAAAAATAACGGCGTTTAATAAAATACCCAGAAATAAAAAATCAGGAAAAAATTAAAAGCGCGGGTAGCCGCCGGCGGATGCGCCAAACCTTAAAAAAAACGACCTCGTGTGCCGTCGCTCGCCCGTTCCCCGGCCCGCCCACGTTTGCGTTTGTTTTTTTCATCTTGCGTTAATTTGACGTTAATCGAGGCTCCACTAACGCAAGTAGGGGGATATTATGTGTTTTTATTTCGCACTTTATTTTAAATCTGTTAGCAAACACAAGCGTATTTATATTTTTACCCCATAAAACACAACGTCGCATAATATCCGTTATGTTAAAAAGCGATTATTTTTGCTCGTTTTTCGCCGATTTGTCTTGCGGTTGCGGTCTGGCGCTCTAACGCAAGGGCGGGCGGGGGGAAATCGCGGAGAATCGCAAGATATTAATTGTGTCAAATTTGACACAGCGGGCTGCGCAGTTGTGACGCGTGCCAATCCTTACAAAATTGGTAAACATTAGAAGTAAGTTGTAGGACAATGCCGCATGAAAGGGAAGTGAACTGTAGGACAATATACTTTACTAAATTGGTATAGATTAAACGCCTCTTGGTTTCGGGGTCTGTTTCCCCCCAACGGCCTACCCTCTGTTTGCCTACGGCATTCAAGCGCCTATCGGTTACCGGTTATGCTATCGAGACTTTCTGGTTCAGATAAGTAACTAATATATAATAATAACTACTATATATAAGTAACTATATTATATTAGAAGATATATATAAATAAGCTTATTAATAGATATAAGAAAAACGGATAGAGATAAATAAGAGAAGCATGTTTCCCCCCGACATCCATGCC
>Ga0209777_10005377_pt1 | contig 14786 bp, 15 predicted proteins | sample FrelakmetHBP12HB_FD_187147 | JGI IMG/M metagenome (GOLD analysis project Ga0209777, IMG submission 187147) | Freshwater lake sediment microbial communities from the University of Notre Dame, USA, for methane emissions studies -HBP12 HB (SPAdes)... | ecosystem: Environmental > Aquatic >... | reverse complement strand
CGACAGACTCTATTTCGTCGTCCTCAAATCGCAAAACGTTCTGGTTTAGAGCATATTTAAGCTTGTTCTGAAAGTGCCCAAAGCCCAGCATGTCTACAGGAGGTTCTTGGACGGGCCGGATGGTGCCGATGTAAAGGAGCTGGCCATCCACAGAAGAGTCAGCAGGCTGAACTATTCCCGGAGATGTGCTGAGGCTTCGGCTATGCAGGCTCATATGAAGCAAGGGCTCCCCCTGGCTCCAGAGATGGAGATAGGTTATGTAGTACGGGACGCCAGCTACGAACTAGTTCTATTATACGTTCTCCTAATGAAGCTCAAACGTTCTTGGATATCTTGGACAGCTTGTCGATAAGCCAGTTTGTGGAAAATCCAGTCATAAAGCAGACAAACATTGATGAGAAGATCTTGCTCTGGGAATTCACGTTGAAAGCGATTAAACCTGAACTGAAGATCAGGTAAGCCATATATCCAAATATCAGGCTCAGCAATGGAATAGCTGTGTACCAGACCCGCTTGTACCTTATCACTGCACCCTCTTTTCGCAGGTCGTCAACGATACCTGAAAGAATCTGCGCCGATGATCCAAGGCCTGCAAAGAAGGATGCCCATAGGGGAACATCCAGGATTGTAAGTTCAGAATAGCGGTAGATCAAGAGACCAAATAGGAGGGTGGAAAGCATTCCAAAGACGACTGCGTACAAGCCGTAGAGCTTGAAGAAAAAAGAGAGGGATCTCAAGCTATGCAGCCTCAATCCTTTCAAGTTCATTTTGGCGTCATTCACAGCATCGGTAAGCTCGTATCTTGACCTGTCGCAATACAGATATGCATCCGATAGGTTATCTTTGTTCAGCTCTTTGACTGCCAGGATATAGAAGTCATAGCTATTCTTGATATCAATGGAGCTTCTGTGGGCCGCTTGAAGCATGCGATTTAGCCTTTCAAGATCCCTTCCAAGATCGGATGACGAGGTCAAACGATAGTCCCCTTTCGAATCCACAACATGATTACTTGCTAAATAAGTATTTATAGTTTTCGTCCTCTCTTGAAGACGTACATAATAATTATTTTATTTAATAAATTGCAGAGGATTCTAGCGCCTCATTTCGGATAGGATTAATAGTTGCCAATAGATAAGTTTCATTATATCCTATATTGACAATGAACGTTTTATATATCATTATTAAATTCATTCTATTCACGATTGGCACATATAACATATTAAAAATCCGCACACATTTACGAATTTGATATTCCAAAATATGGCCTTAAAGTATATTGGAATATGATCCTGAAGTCGGTTAAGGTGCGTTGCCAAAGTCATAATTGGAAAATTCATTTCATGAGCCTAGCCACTTTTGTTCTCTTAGTGATCAATCCCTTGAAATTAGCCTTGGGCTTACAGTTTGCTGATAACCCTTCAAGCTTCTCCTCTCTTATCAACTCTATCTCCTCAACCATGCTCTCGGCTATGCTCCAACACTCGTCATCCTCAGAGATGGCAACATTCTTCATTACAAATTCCTCTCCAACCACCAGATCATATCATTTACTTACATAAAAAATTTTTCCTCGAATTCAATTAAACCACCTCTTTAAAAAATATCATAATTAAAATATATATTAATATATCTAATTTGAAAGTTGCGCAAATCTTCTTCGAGCCTTTCCATGATCTCTGGCTAGTTTTCCTCCAGCCGGTCATATTTAATACTATGTGGGATAATTATTCACTATGCCTGAAGATCAAATCTTCTGTCCAGCATGTGACAAAGATACGGAACATATCATCGTCAAGTCAGGGCGAGAGATCTTGGTGCGGTGCGCGGATTGTGGAACAACTCATCAAATCCAGAAGGAGCGAGAGCGTCTGGCGAATGTTAGAATCATCGTTAACAGAGATGGCACCTCTCAACCATACAACATAAACCTACCTGCCAAGGAGGAGCTAAGAGTAGGTGGCGAGCTGCTGGTGGACGACCAGGCCAAAGATGTCGTATTGACACAGATTACTTCCATAGAGACCGATCGCCGAGTGGTGAGTGCAACAGCCAGCGCGGTCAAGACAGTCTGGTCCAGAGCTATTGACGACGTGACCCTTAAGATTTCCGTTTACAAGAATGGAATCACTCGCCCTTTGAACATTCCTGCCTCTGGTAATGACGTCTTCGAGCGAGGGCAAGTCATGGAAATAGAAGGCATCCGGTTCCAAGTGATAAAGATCAAGCTTCGCAAAGAGGGATTCGCCGATAGAGCGAAAGCGAAAGACATCGTCCGGGTGTGGGGTCGGGAGCTTTGAATCGCAAGGTTTTGCTGGAGACCATGAGAGGTCAGATAGGGGATGAGGTCGTACAAGCCATGTTCAGGGTTCCCAGAGAGATTTTCGTGCCAGACGAGATCAGATCTCAAGCCTACGAAGACACCCCTCTGCCAATCGGTCACGGCCAGACAATCTCTGCACCCCATATGGTGGCTATAATGTGCGACATCCTGGACCTGCAAAAGGGCATGACCGTTCTAGAGGTAGGTGGCGGAAGCGGCTACCACGCGGCAGTTATAGCGGAAATCATAGGACTGGAGGGACACGTCTACTCAGTGGAGAGGGTGCCAGAGCTCGTGAGCCAAGCCAGGGATAACCTCAAGCAGGCTGGCATCTTAAATGTGACCATGGTCCAAGGAGATGGAAGTGCTGGTCTCCCAGAGCACGCGCCTTTCGACAGGATCAGCGTTGCTGCTACAGCTCCCTCTGTCCCTGAACCTCTCAAAGATCAGCTCAAAGTGGGAGGAAAGCTGGTCATCCCAGTTGGAGTGGGTTATCAGGAGCTTCTACTGGTGACTAGAAAGAATGGTTTCTTAGTCGAAGAGAAGATGGGTGTAGTCTTCGTCCCGCTCATCGGAGAGCACGGCTTCAAAGAGCGTAGGGTTGGTCTGTAATTCGGTCCAAAGTTCGCTCACGGAAATGACCGGCCTTCATGATCAGGTCTTGCCTAAGGCATTACGTGGGCAGGGTACCTAAGGGATCAGACCTATATGGTACCTAAGGGATCAGACCTATATATTACCGGATCAAACTTCGATGAAGGTCCTTCATGAACCCAAGCTTTAAGCCTTTATCTCTCATAATAATGGATGGTTTTGGAATTAGCGCCCAAACTAAGGGAAACGCAGTAGCCAGCGCCAGAAAGCCTAACATAGATAGGCTGATGCATAAGTATCCCAGCACAGTTATTGCCGCGTCGGGACTGGCTGTTGGCCTCCCCAAGGGTCAGATGGGCAACTCCGAGGTTGGCCACCTGAACCTAGGAGCGGGCAGAGTAGTCTACCAAGATTACACCAGAATCAGCTTGGCTGTTGAAGAGAACAAACTGGCTGAGAATCCTATTATTACAGAAGTTATGGACAAGGCCAGAACCAATGCCCATAAGCTTCACTTTCTGGGACTGCTCTCAGATGGGGGAGTCCACAGTCACAACACCCACCTATATGCGCTTCTAGATGCAGCAAAAAAGCGGGGACTAAAATATGTTTATGTCCATGCCGTGCTAGACGGCAGGGATGTTCCCCCAAAGAGCGCTCTTTCTTACTTACATGAACTCGATTCCAAGATGAAATCCATCGGCATTGGCAAAGTGGCAACTGTAGCCGGACGCTACTACACAATGGACCGAGACAGGCGCTGGGATAGGGTGGAGCAAGGATACCGTTCCATGATAGGAGGCAAAAGCTATAGTGCTAGCACGCCAGAGCTGGCAGTGACCGCCGGCTACGACCGAGGAGAAAGTGACGAGTTTCTCAAGCCTACAATCGTCGATCCGAAAGGGCTCATTGAAGACGGTGATAGCATCATCTTCTTCAACTTCCGGCCCGACAGAGCCAGGGAAATTACAAGGGTCTTTGTTGACCCCGAATTCAAGGAGTTTAAGCGTGCCAATATCAAAGTCAACTTCGCTTGCATGACCCAGTACGATGCTACAATAAAGGCCCCCGTGGCCTTCGCCGCTGAGAACCTGGACGATACCTTGGGAGATATAGTGAGTCGCGCTGGCCTGAAACAGCTTCGGATCGCTGAGACGGAGAAGTATGCCCACGTTACATACTTTTTCAACGGAGGCAAGGAGAATCCTAACACTGGTGAAGACCGGGTTCTGATACCGTCTCCAAAGGTGGCAACCTACGATCTACAGCCCGAGATGAGCGCATACAAGGTAACTGATGCGGTTATAGAAAAAATCCGTTCGGACGAATACCATCTGATCGTCCTGAACTTCGCCAATCCGGACATGGTCGGGCATACAGGAATCTTCGAGGCGGCTGTGAAAGCAGTAGAGACAGTTGATGCTTGTGTGGGCCGAGTGGTGGACGAAGTGCTGGAAAAGGGAGGAGCTGTTCTGCTGATCGCAGATCACGGCAATGCCGAAAAGATGATCGACTTGGAGACTGGTCAGCCGCACACTGCACACACCACCAATCCGGTGCCCTTGGTCTTGATCTTGGAGGATGGAAAGGAGCACCAGCTTCGAGAAGGTGGCATCCTGGCGGATGTGGCTCCGACTATTTTGGATCTCATGGGCATTCCAATTCCCAAGGCAATGACCGGAAGATCGCTGATGGTGACATAGCCATGAGAAAATCATCGCAGTTTCAATTCACATTTTTTCCAGCCCGCCATCTATGGCTGCTTTTCTCAATGCCCTGCCCAGAGCAATCGTCATGGCCTCGACCTTTTGATGATCGTTCCCTCCCTTCGCGCTCAGGTGAAGTGTAAAACGACCGTTGTAGGCAACAGTCCTGGCGAAGTGGCCGAAGTTTTCCAGGGCCATGCCGCCAATTTCGTGAGCCTCGAATTCGAAGTCACCAAAATATCCATGCTCCCCGAAGCAAACAACAGCCAGAGATAGGCAATTTCCAGAAGGTACTATGGAACTTCCCATCCCTTTCTTAATCAGCTTGCCAAGAACGCTTCCCAGGGCGATGCCAACGTCCTCGGTTGTGTGATGGTCTCCTGTAGCCAGATCGCCTTTGGCTTTTACAGTCAAGTCGAACCCGGATGCTTTTGCCAAGGCAGCAATAATCTCGTCAAGAAGCCCAATTCCTGTAGCGACTTCATTTGACCCTGAGCCTTCCAGGTCCAAGGTAGCCGAAATCCTGGTCTCTTTAGTATCTCTCTTGAAGGAGGACTTCATAACATTTAATCTCCTTTGTAAGCTTTAAGCTGATCGATCTTTGAGGAAGGTATATCTACCTGTATCCCAACCTAGCAGTTTCAAAGGTCACACTTCAAGGGTTATCGACATGATTCCGAAGGAAGATATCCTGGAGATTTTGGATGGATATGACAAAAGAGCTCTCACCATAGCCACCATCTGCTCCCACAGTAGCCTGCAGATATTTCACGGTGCTCGTCAAGAAGGGTTCAAGACAATCGGCATCTGCATTGGACAGCCGCCCAAATTCTACGACGCCTTTCCCCTGGCTAAGCCGGACAAGTTCATCAGCCTGGACAGCTATAAGGCCCTGCTGGACCACAGCGACGATCTGGTAAAGGATAATGCCGTTATCATCCCTCATGGCTCCCTGGTGGAATACCTAGGGATAGAGAAGTTCGAGTCCCTCGCGGTCCCGACATTTGGCAACCGCCGGGTCCTAGCCTGGGAGAGCGACAGAGAGATGGAAAGGGAGTGGCTCCTCAAAGCGGGCGTCAACATACCCATGCGCTTCGAGAGGGCAGAAGACATAGATCGGCCGGTGATTGTCAAGTATCACGGGGCCAAAGGTGGCCGAGGATTTTTCATAGCCAAGAGCAAAGACGAATTCAAGGCCAAGATGAGTTCCCAAGCGAAGTACACTATCCAGGAGTTCATCCTCGGCACCAGGTATTACATTCATTTCTTCTACTCGCCCATCAAGACCCAAGGTTACAAGCTCAAGAAGGGAACTCTTGACATGCTGGGCATAGACAGGAGGGTGGAGTCGAACGCCGATGAGATCTTTAGGATAGGGTCTATGAATGAGCTGGCTGAGGCGGGAATCTATCCCAGCTTTGTTGTCACCGGCAACCTACCACTTGTGCTAAGGGAATCGCTTCTTCCCAAGGTCTTCGAGCTTGGCGAGCGAGTGGTTGAAACGTCCATTGAGCTCTTCGGAGGGATGATAGGCCCCTTTAGCTTGGAAACAATAGTCACCGACGAGCTGGAGTTTAAGGTCTTCGAGATATCTGCCAGGATTGTTGCAGGCACTAACCTATTCATCAGCGGCTCGCCTTACTCTGACTTGGTGGAAAGCAACCTCTCCAATGGCCGGCGCATAGCCCAGGAGATAAAGCTAGCCAGGAAGATCGAAAAGCTATCGGAGGTCATAAGCTAGAGTTGGGGAAAAAGGCTTATCCGATGATTGTGCAGTCTGACCACTATGTCAGGCCTGATTGAGACTTTTCGCGAAGCAACCGTTCTTCAATGCGAGTTCTTGAAGAAGCTGCTAGACCTGGACATGGCGGATGTAGCAGCCTTCTCTGACTCGATGGTTTCTTTTTTGAGCCCAACTCCTGAAAACAAGTTCGTATACGGATTGGCAGCAGGTAGGAGCGCCTTGTCCCTATACAGCTTCCTTCAGCTTATACAGAATCACTTCGATAACGTCTTCCCCTTCACGCTGGAGGACCCTGTTCAGAGGCACTACAGAAAAGGTTCAAAGAGTCTTGGCCTGGCAATTTCAGGATCGGGCGAAACCTCCTCCGTAAACAAGTACATAGAGGACGTGATAGCCCACGGAGGAGATATCAAACTGATCACCGCCAATGAACATGGCACAGCCTGCCGGTTGGTGAGAGACTGCGATAGGGGCTCAGTCCTTATTTTCAAGGCCAGGACCAAGTATAGCACTGACAAGGAGACAAGATCTAGGCTCTCCCCCCTGGGTACGGAGTTCGAACTGGAGGTGCTGGCCTTCCTCAATGCTGTCTTCAAGGACATCCAGTCCAGGCTAAAAGGAGTGTGCGATGTATCTTGCCCCGAGTATCGCTCCACTATAAAGGACTTCGAGGAGAACGCCAGGCTCATAGTGGAAATGGACCCCAACAGCCTGGAGAATTGGCTAAATCGGCTTTTTCCACGAAGCGGCAGGTACGTCATCGGGGGCGTAGGCAGATCAGGCCTTGTAGCCCGCGCCTTCGAGATGAGGTTCACTCACCTTAACAAGATTAGCTACTGGGAGAAAGACTTCAACACCCCGTCCTTCCAGATAGGGGACGTTTATGTTCCTATCAGCGGGACCGGGAACACTTACGAAGCACTTGAAGGGTCCGTGCACGCCATGAACAAGGGCGCAGATGTAATGCCCATAACCGCCAACCGATCGTCTCGGCTTGTGTCTCTGATGAAAAAGCATGGACGTTACGACGATATTGTCTTCGTTCCGGTTAAACCAGAGTACTCCGGCCTGTTCTCAGGCGATACCAGCTCGACTACCTGGTTGATGTCGGATTACACCAAGTTCAGATATCCTATCTTCGAGATCAACGCCTCCATATTCACCAACAGCGTTGTGGCTCTAGGCGCTGAGTTCTTGGGAATTGTCGAGGCAGGAATGAGGCGGCTTCACGTATGACCAGGATAATTGCGCTGTCCGACACTCATCTGGAAATTGATCTGTCCGAAAGGCTGGTCGGGCTAGCCAGAGAAGCAGATATCATTCTGCATGCCGGAGATTTTGTGACAAAAGAAGTCTACGACTCCCTGACAGAGCTAGGAAGGGTAGAGGCCGTTTGCGGCAACTCAGATTCTCCCGCGATGAAGATGATTCTGCCAGAGCGGAGAGTATTCGCAGTTGAAGGAGTCAGGATCGGTCTGGTACACAGGGCCTCCCATAACCTTGGCCCTGGAGTTGAACTGCTGGCCCGAGAGATGGAGGTGGATGTTCTTGTCTTTGGTCACCTGCATAGACCGTATGTTGAAAGGGGCGATAAGCTCCTCATCTGCCCGGGAAGCCCTACAATGCCTAGGATGTCCCCGCCTACTGTGGCGGAGATTGAGATAAACGACGGCAAGGTCAGCGGAAGAATTCTGCCTTTGGGAGAACCAACCTGTGATTACATACGATACGCCCAGTCTCTAGCAAAAAAAGATTTGTAGGACAAGCTACTTTGGCGGGAATTTCATAGGATTGACTACGAACCAGATCCCTTTGAATGCTTGTCCTTTTACGTCCCCTGATTTCATGTCCTTCGAGTAGTGGTATAACGGCCAGCCCTTGAACGTCGTCTGGTTCATGGCATCTTTTCTGGCTATACTTGTGAAGTCGGTGGCGTTCAGCCCGGTAGGCACAGTGACGTTCTTTGCGTAGAAGGGTGGCCAAAGGGTTACACAACTGCCGGTGCAGGTGCTATTGCCAGGCATATCTTTGGCAAAATAATAGAGCGTGAAACCTGTCTGGTTAACCAGATAAGATCCCATCGTCTTATTTGTGGCGGTATTTATTGTGTAGTTGTTGGCCGTATCTCCCAATGCAGCTGTTGCCAATAAAGCAACAATCAAGACCAATAGTCCCAATTTAGATCCTTTAGACAAAGGAATCACCCGTATTTTATGAAACTTACAAACTTTTAAGTGTTTCGTCTATTACACTTTCTCCAAGCTGTAAACTGTGATGCAATTGCTTGAAAGTCCGAATGAGATATTTTGCATCTGGCTGAAGGAGGATACGAGCAATATAGCTGACTAGCCGAGTGCCCTGAGTGGACAATCTCACTAATGCTATGCAGGATGTATCCATACTTTTCTGAAAAATATTAAATAGCTGCAGGGCCATATTATCCTGGCTTGAGGCAAAATTTATGGGCATGATAAATAAATTCCCAGGTCTCCCTGATAGGATCTCCGGCCTAGGAGATCTGGCTTACAATCTGTGGTGGTCCTGGCATCCCGAAGGCAGGGGCCTCTTCAAGATGCTCAGTCGGACAGGGTGGTATCTGAGCGCCCACAATCCTGTGAAGATGCTCCGTCAGCTCGACCAAGGCATACAGGATGCTGCAGCCAAAGATCCCCACTTCATAAGACATTATGACGCCGTAATGGCGGGTTTCGAAGACGAGATGAATGTATCCAGCGGCTGGTTCTGCGCCAACGTGGCTGATCCACGGAAGATGAACATAGCTTACTTCTCTGCCGAATACGGTCTGCATCACGCCCTTCCCTTTTACGCCGGCGGCCTGGGATTTTTGGCCGGCGACCTCCTGAAGGAGTGCAGCGACCTTGGAATTCCAATGGTCGGAGTTGGGTTCATGTACCCCCAGGGTTACCTGAGCCAGATGATTACTCCGGATGGGTGGCAGGTGGGTGCCTGCGAGATTCTAGACAGAGAGAATGCACCAATCGTCCGGGTTATGGGCGGTGATGGAGAGCCTTTGACAGTCAAGATTCCTGTCATAGATCCGCCCATCTACCTGGAGACCTGGAAAGTCCAGGTGGGGAGGACTTCCCTCTACCTAATAGACACCTCGAGCGAGGCCAACGATCCCTGGAATCGGTGTATCTCTGACCGACTTTATACCGGAGACCCTGAACAGCGACTGAGGCAGGAAATAGTCCTCGGAATTGGGGGGGTTAGGATTTTGAAAGCCCTGGGAATAGATTACTCTGTACTGCACCTGAACGAGGGACATCCTGCTTTTGCCATACTAGAGAGGATCAGGGAGAGAGTAGAGGGAGGAATCAGTTACCAGGATGCCTTCGAGCAGGTCAGTGAGACTACGGTATTCACAACTCATACCCCCGTGCCCGCTGGACACGACATCTTCAGCTTCCAATTGATGGACAAGTATTTCGGCTCCTTTCTTCCAGGCCTAGATATCGAACGAGATGAGTTCTTCAAACTGGGATTGGATCCGAGTAACCCAAGCGGCTTCAACATGACAGCCTTTGCCCTGCGTTCTTCTGCCTATCGTAATGCTGTGAGCAAAAAACATGGGGAGGTCGCACGGCACATGTGGAAGCAACTATGGCAAGAGCTCCCCGAAGAAAAAGTACCCATAGATCACATCACCAACGGGATTCATGTTCCCAGCTGGATTGACCGAAGGCTGGGGGATATCATCCTTAACAAGTATCTTGGTAGAAACTGGATGGCTGGACACGACAACCCACGCATCTGGGAGCTGATCGACGAGATACCGGATGAGGAGCTATGGAAACATCACCTTGCAATGAAGAACCTGTTGATCACCAGGATCAGGGAAAGGTCCCGGCAGAAATGGCTGGATAGCGGAAATGCCGATCCCCGTGTTGTTATGGCATCCGGTATCCTGTTTGACACGCCGGTCCTCACTCTGGGGTTTGCCCGAAGGTTCGCGTCGTACAAGAGGCCCACTCTGCTTATTCAGGACATCGGGCGACTGAAGAGGATCGTCAACAATACCTGGCAACCGGTTCAGATCATTTTCGCCGGGAAGGCCCATCATGACGACTTGCATAGCAAACAATTATTGCAGAATGTATTCAATGTCGCCAAAGACCAGGCTTTCGGAGGCCGCATAGCCTTTGTGGAGGATTACGATGAGCTTCTGGCCCAGTACCTGGTGCACGGCGTCGACGTGTGGGTCAACAATCCAATGCCTCCGATGGAGGCATCTGGAACCAGTGGTATGAAAGCCGGCTTAAACGGCGTTCCCCAACTCTCTATCTTGGACGGCTGGTGGATAGAAGGGTACAACGGCAAGAACGGCTGGGCTTTTGAAGGGGCACAAGGCTCTGATAGGGATGCTAAGGACGCTGCAGCGATCTACGAGATCCTGGAAAAGCAGGTGGTACCGCTGTACTACGATGTGGACGACGATGGAATCCCCCGCGGCTGGGTCAAGATGATGAAGGAGACTATGAAGAGGACGGGACCCCATTTCTGTGCCAGAAGAATGGTCAAGGATTACACAGAAAAGTTCTATAAGAAGGCTATGGAAACGGCGATGGGATCTGGACAAAGAAGGGCAAATGTCGATCTATTCGGTAGGCTCTAGATGTGGGTAATCCTCGTCACGAACACGAGGATTGTCGGGACCACCCAAGGTCAGAAATTGTGAAGACTTTACAGAACCTCGAATACCGTGAATAGAAACGTTTAAATATCATCCATTTACTAACTATAAGTTAGTATCATTATGTGTCAGATACCTGCAAAACAATCCCGAGAGGTGTTGGCAAAACATCACTTGAACGAATCGATCCTACTTCTGTCTAGGGGTTTCACATCAGGGCCTTGTCAGGCCAATTGCACAGATTAAGAAATTACTTAAGCTTACGAGATAAATAAAGAAGTTATTGGAGGTTTTTATGGCTGGAGAGATTACCCTTAAGGTTATTGAGGCTCGCGCATCAGACGTTGGTAGAGGTATCGCCAGAGTAGACCCTGCCATATTCAGAGAGAAGGGCTGGCAGGCAGGTGACGTCATAAGCATTCAGGGAAAGAAGAGGACTGCGGCCCTTCTATGGCCGGGTTACCCGGATGACACAGGAACTGGAGGTATCCGCCTAGACGGAAACATCCGGAGGAACGCCGACGTATCAATCGACGACCGCGTTCCAGTTAGAATAATTCAATCAGCACCTGCTGAGAGCCTTGTCCTTGCTCCTACAGTTCCCATGCGCATAACAGGGGCCGAGGAGTACCTTCGCAGGTACATGGAAGGCCGCGTCTTGACACGGGGAGACGTCATTGAGATCAGCGTGATGGGAAGAAAGATCGAGCTTGTCGCAGTGAGGGTGAACCCTGCCAAAGACGCCGTTGTCATTGGCGATCGCACCAGGATAGAGATTAGCGAGAAGCCCGCCAAGGAAGAAAAGGCCATGCCCAGGGTGACATACGAGGATATAGGTGGCCTTGGGCCAGAGATAAAGAAGGTCCGGGAGATGATCGAGCTTCCCATGAAGCATCCTGAGCTTTTCGAGCGGTTGGGTGTAGAGGCACCTAAGGGAGTACTCCTATACGGACCGCCAGGCACCGGCAAGACACTGCTTGCCAGGGCTCTGGCCTCAGAGACCAACGCTCACTTCGAGACTCTCAGCGGCCCTGAGATCATGTCCAAGTACTACGGCGAGTCCGAAGAGAAGCTGAGACAGCTCTTCAAGACAGCCGAGGAGCAGGCTCCAAGCATCGTGCTCATAGACGAGATCGACTCCATCGCCCCGAAGCGCGAGGAGGTCACAGGCGAAGTTGAGCGCCGAGTCGTAGCCCAGCTATTGGCTCTAATGGACGGCATGGAGGCGCGTGGAAAGGTAGTTGTCATCGGTGCCACCAACCGGCCCGACTCGTTGGACCCGGCCCTTCGTAGGCCTGGGCGGTTCGACAGGGAGATAGAGATTGGAGTTCCCAACAAGGATTCCAGGCTCGAGGTACTACAGATTCACACAAGGGGCATGCCCTTGTCCAAAGACGTGAACCAGCAGAAGCTCGCCGACGTTACCCATGGGTTCGTTGGTGCAGATCTGGCGGCTCTTGCCCGTGAGGCTGGCATGAGAGCCCTGCGTCGCGTCCTGCCCGAGCTTGACCTAGAGGTGGAAGCTATCCCCGTCGAGCTGCTTAATAAGATAGAGGTTAACAACGACGACTTCTTGGAAGCCCTCCGGGAGATGGTGCCCTCAGCCATGCGTGAGGTGATGGTAGAGTCTCCGGATGTCAAATGGGACGACATAGGCGGTCTCTCCCAGGTCAAGCAGGAGCTAATTGAGTCTGTGGAGTGGCCCCTGACCTACGCCAAGCTCTTCCAGCATATGGACGCAGAACCGCCCAAGGGCATCCTACTGTATGGTCCGCCGGGAACCGGAAAGACAATGCTGGCCAAGGCGGTAGCAACTGAGAGCCAGGCCAACTTCATCAGCATTAAGGGACCAGAGTTCCTGTCCAAGTGGGTGGGCGAATCCGAGAAGGCCGTAAGAGAGGTATTCAGGAAGGCCAGGCAGGCTGCCCCTTCGGTGATCTTCCTTGACGAGATAGACTCCATCGCTCCATCGAGAAGCTCTGGCACCAGTGACTCTCACGTCACCGAGAGGGTCATCTCTCAAATCCTAACGGAGCTGGACGGCCTTGAGTCGCTGAACAGCGTGATCGTCATCGCGGCCACTAACCGGCCTGATATCATCGACCCTGCTCTCCTCCGGCCTGGAAGATTCGACCGGCTAATAGAGATAGGCCTTCCTGACGAGAAGGCCAGGTATGAGATCCTGAAGATCCATGCCGCCAAGAAACCCATCGCGGAAGACGTTAACCTTGAAGAATTAGCCAAGAAGACCGAGAAGTACAGCGGTGCCGACCTCTCTGCCATCATCAATGAGGCCGTTATGCTGGCCATAAGGGAGTGCGTACTGCAGGGCAAATCCTTAGAGGAGGCCCAGATCTGCAACTACAAGATCGAAAAGAAGCACTTCGACGAGGCCATAAAGAAGGTCCAGCCCACAGCGGGGGAGACTGACCTGTATAAGAGGTTTGCCCAACCCAAGGCTTTTTAGGGCCGGGCCTCCGGTCCTTGGCCTCTTTTTTAGAGAAATTTACTTCTTGTTTTCGATAAACCCATTTTCTATTCTTATGTAACCAGGCAATAGATTTAACCGAAGATGTTACATAAGATTCGGTGTTGATACCAAGAAACATCTCTGAAGAGCTATGCAGCCAGAAGCTGCCAGTTCTGTATGAAATAAGGGATTTTGTTGAACATTTAATCTCGGAAAGAGAGAGTTCTCCTGAGCCTGATCTTCCAGAGAATGGGGAAGTGCTGGAAGTCCAAAGAGCTGGATCGATCACCTACCGTTTGGAGAAGGTTTCTTGCGGAAAAGGCTGCAAGGGCTGTCCTCACGGGCCGTACTGGTACGGCTACTGGAAAGAGGGCGGTAAAACACGATCCAAGTACATTGGCAAGAACCTGAGGATGAAATGAAGGCGACTTTTTTGCTGGTTCTGATATTGCTTGCGGCTCTCCTAAGTGGCTGCATATCGCAAAAAGAGGGCTCTAGCCAAATCAAAGTTGCCACAACGATAATTCCCCTGGGCGAGTTCGTTCGGACAGTTGGCAAAGACAGAGTTGCGGTCACCGTGCTTGTGCCGCCCGGTGGAGAGCCGCACACCTTCGAGCCCTCACCGTCACAGATCCGTGAGGTTGCAGATGCAGATATCTACGTGGAGAACGGAGTGGGTCTGGAGAGCTGGATGGACAACATACTAAAGGTGAATCCCCGTATGCTCGTTGTCGATTCTTCCAAGGGCATCAGCCTCATTGGGGGCAATAGCGAGGCCGCGAGCAGCGGCCGAAGATCCATGGACACGCACGTATGGCTTTCGCCTCGGGATGCCATGATCCAGGTCCGAAACATCTGCGACAGTCTGATTGAGGTCGACCCAGCTGGAAAAGATTTCTACATTAACAATAGAGAAAACTACATCACAAAATTAAAAGAGCTTGATAGCCATCTCAACTCAACTTTCGTCGGATTAAAGAAGAAAAAGTTCGTAGTGCTTCATCCCGCCTGGACCTACTTCGCAAGGGACTACGGGCTCGAGCAGATCGCCATCGAAGTCGAGGAGAAGGAGCCAGGGCCGAGGTATGTGACTGATGTTTTGAATGTAGCCAAGGCGAATAACATCACAACAGTATTCGTCGAGCCCCAGTACAATCCGAAGATGGCCGAGGTGATATCCAAGGAGATCAATGGAAAGGTAGTCTCCATCGATGACTTGGCCCCAAACTATATCGATAACCTAGAGAGCGTGGGACAGAAGATTGCTGAGAGTCTGAGGTAATGGCAGCCATCGTGTT
>Ga0209777_10005376_pt1 | contig 14789 bp, 16 predicted proteins | sample FrelakmetHBP12HB_FD_187147 | JGI IMG/M metagenome (GOLD analysis project Ga0209777, IMG submission 187147) | Freshwater lake sediment microbial communities from the University of Notre Dame, USA, for methane emissions studies -HBP12 HB (SPAdes)... | ecosystem: Environmental > Aquatic >... | reverse complement strand
GCGTCTGCGCGGGAATGATGTGGACTCCAAACTGACCGACGCCCTCCGGGAAGGTTCTTCCGCCCAGCAGCGGGAGTTGATCCGGGCGCTGGTTTTGCGCCAGGTCAGCGACGCCGTGCCAGTCCTGATTGCGTTGGCCGGCGTGAATGAGAGCACCAATCGCATTGAAGCCCTCGGCGCCGCCGGCAAGCTGGGCTCCATGAACGATTGCGCCGGCCTGGCGCCCTTGCTCGAGTCCGAACCCGATGCCGCCGCCTCTGCCCTGGCCGAAATCTGCCGCCGCGCGGGCACCGTGGAGCCAATGCTCGCTGCCATGTCCGGCGCGGGTCTAGCCGGGCAGGCTTCCCTGCTGGAGGCGTTGGCTTCCCTGGGTGGTCCTCAAGCCCTCGAAGCAGTCAGGAAAGCGGCGAAGTCGGACGACCCGAACACACGCACAGCGGCGGTGCGGTCATTGTCGCACTGGCCTGATGCGGCACCCTTGGATGAACTGGCGGCGCTGTGCTCGGCCACCGAGGATCTTAAATGCAAAGCGCTGGCCTTGCGCGGCGTTGCCAGGTTGGCGCCATTGGCCAAGGATCGTTCGCCCGGGAAGCTCGTGGAAATCATCCTGGTGGCAATGAAGGCAGGCGGGAGTCTGAACGAGCAAAAAGCGCTCTTGGCAGCGCTCGGGGAGATTCCCGGTGAAGTCTCTCTGCAAGCTGTCCAGACGTTCACCGACGATCCGGCACTCGGCACGGAAGCCAAAGCCGCACTAGCGCAAATCAAGGCCAGGAGCGCCAATGCCCCGGTGCTGCCCTGGAATGAGGCGGTGCTGAAGTTCTTTACCTCCCCGGACAATCTCTGCCGGGGCTGCTCCGCGACCAACCTGGACGGGCTGGCTCCGGATGGACAGGGCCAAGGCCCTTACGCGGCGGTGGACGGAGATCCCTCCAGCTATTGGGATGAAACCGACAACCAGAAGCTCTATTGGATTCGCGTGCAACTGAAGCAACGCGCCACCGTGGCCTGCCTGCGCATCCTGGGCTTTCAGCATCATAATTTCGCGCCCAAAGACTTTGAGGTCATCGGTGACGGCAAGCTCCTCAAGGCAGTGAAGAATGCGGAGTACGAAAACAACCTGCTAACCCTTGACCTGCCCCCGACTGAGGTCGCAACGGTGGAGTTGAAAATCACCGGCTACTACAGTCAAAGCCCGGCCATTCGGGAGCTGGGCCTCTTCGCCAAACCGAGCACCACGAAATGAGGCACGCTATGCATCAAACCATGAAATCAACCAATCTCTCCCGGCGGGCGTTTCTCAAAACCGCCGGCGCTTTGGGTTCCGCCCTGGTGATCCCGACGATCGTGCCCGCCACCGTCCTGGGTCAGACCGCGCCCAGTAAGCGAGTCGCTTTGGGCCACATCGGCGTCGGCGGGCAGGGCGGCGGTTTGCTCAGCGGCTTTCTGGGCGTGCCCCAAAGCCAAAGCGTGGCCGTGTGTGACCCCATCAAAGAACGCCGCGAGCGGGCTGCGCAATCCGTCGACCAGCGTTATGCCGCCGAACGTAACCAGGGCACTTACCAGGGCTGCCGGGCTTACAACGATTTCCGCGAGCTCATCGCACGCGAAGATATCGATGCGGTTGTGGTCGCCACCCCCGATCACTGGCATGTCCCCATCGCCATTGCGGCGGTGCGCGCGGGCAAGGATGTTTATGTCGAGAAGCCTCTCGGCATCAGCATGGAACATGACAAGATGATGCGCCAGGCCGTGCACCAGCATGGCGCCGTCTTTCAGTACGGCACCCAGCAGCGTTCTTTTGACCAGCATTGCGGCTTCGCCGCTGAGTTGGTCCGCAACGGATATATCGGCGAAGTTAAGGCCGTACACGTAATCGCTCCCAATGGCGAAACGGGCGGCCGGGCCGAACCGCAACCAGTGCCCGATGGGCTCGACTATGATCTCTGGCTCGGGCCCGCGCCGGTCACTCCTTACACGAATGACCGCGTGTTCGGCACTGGCCGCTGGCATGTCTACGACTATGCCATTGGCTTCATCGCTGGCTGGGGCGCGCATCCCCTCGATATCGCCCATTGGGGCTACCCGCACATCCCGGTAACCTACGAAGGCACCGGCCGGATCCCTACCCAAGGCCTGTTCGATACCGTCGTGGATTGGAATGTGCGCGGCCGCTACGCCAGCGGCGCCGAGTATACCCTCATAACCGGGGGTGATTTAACCACTTTTGTTGGGACTGAAGGCTGGGTGGCCTCCGGCCGCGGCCGCCAGAGCTTGGCCGCCCAACCGGCTTCTCTACTCAGCGTGAAGATCAAACCGGAGCAGATTCATCTCCTCCGGGAAAATAATCACTACGCGAACTTCATTAATTGCGTCCTCACCCGCCGCACACCCGCCAGCAATATCGACTCGGCCGTTCAGTCCGATTTCATGAGCCATTTGGGCGACATCGCTATCCGCACTGGCCGCAAGATCACCTGGGACCCGCGAACCGAGACCATCCTCGGAAATGATTCTGCTACGAGAATGATGAAGCGAGCCCTGCGAGCACCCTGGTCGTTGTGACCCTTTTGCGTTTCCACGGCGACGGGGTCAAGCAACTCGCCCCGGGCATGCACCAAGCATGCCGACCCCTTTGGTGCCGGCTGGTCCGGGTGCGGCTTTTTGGATGGTGGAGCCGACAGGAATCGAACCTGCGACCTTCTCATTGCGAACGAGACGCTCTACCAACTGAGCTACGACCCCATTCCACCAGTCTTCGGACTGAGATACTTTTGGCACAAAAGGCCGCATGGCGCAACAAAGATTGCTGCCCAAGGTCAGATTCAAGAAATGTGGGGTGACGCGGCACCCAGATCGTATATTGTCTATCATAATGTTGAATAATCCATTTCCTTCGCTGAAGGAAACAGCTCTGCAAGTCGCCCTCAAAGCCCTTATCAATCAGGAAATAGAAGAGTTCGGCGTTGTCACGGAGCTGGATATCGATACCAACAAGAAAACGATGCGGGTTGAATTGGACTTGAAAGGGGAAACGTCGCCTATCTTGATCAACGTTGCTTCGTACGCGCTGAGCGAGAAGAATGGCGCGACCCACCTTGCGCTTGAAAATGTAATTGCTTCCAGAGAATGGATTGCTGCGGTGCTGAATAAATACGTCGTCGGTCGAGCATTCCAGCTTCCCCGAGCCGCCAAGATGCTTCTGTAGCTAAAGAATGTGGTCAGCCGAAGCGGATACGACCTGCCAAGCGCATGTGATTATGGGCTGCCTGCGGAGTTGAAACGGGTCTCAACTTATCGCCAACATCCTGGTCGTGGCTAGGCGGCGGCTGCTTCGGGTGGCCCTTAATGGTGATTCTATGGTCGGCCTGGCACCACAACCCCTTGGCGTGCTTCGGACCCCAGCCTATTTCCGCTTTCCCCCATGCAGAAGCTTTACTGGCTCCGGCGTCTTATAATGCCGCTTCAAACCGGCTTCGCCTAACATTCCGCCCGGCACCCGGGCGATGAACTCCGGGAAATTCCGTTCCACCCGATCGCGCAGCATCTTTTGTCCCGTCTCGGACGCCCAGAAATCTTCCTCCAGCTTCGACAGAGCGATGCCGGCTTCCGCGGGCGACAGATTCTCGCGCTTGGCCAGCAGCCAGACCAACTCCTTGTCGCCCGGCAGGCAGACGGGGAACGGCACAAACTTGAGGGTTATTTCCTGCTCGTCGCTGGCCTCACCTCCCGCGCTCGCATTCACTTTGATCTCCCCGCTGAACTGGCTGCCGTCCGGCAACGCCACTTCGACCACCAGGGTTTTCTCTTTGCGATTCGCTTTGAGCGTCACATCCCCGTCGCCAAACGATGCGGCCAACTGGGTCTTCACCTCTTCAATGCTCTTCGGCTCCAGGTCGGGCAATTCGATCTTGCTGCAAAACCTTTCAAACGCTGTTACTTTCGCTTTGGCTTTGAGTTCGAGTTCAACGGCCTGGTAAATCTTGCCGGCCAACTGTGCATCATGGGTGGCTTTGGGCAGGACTTTCTTCAGCAAATCCAACAACTGCGCCTCGGTGGCTTTATTCGTTTCTTTCTTCATGTTTCAAATACGTACAAATGGCCCGTCCTTGTGCCAAATCTCCACCCAATGTGCAATGCCTTATGGAAGAAATCATCGCCACCGGAGCGAACGACCTCGATATCCAATGCCCGGCGGCCTTCGCCTGAACTTCGTCCAACGCCATGAGCCGCCTCAGCTTCAGCTCATCCCCGGAAAGTTCACACAGTGCCGGCGCCGTGGGGAGAGCGCAGCCCGCGTTTCACGCCGGAAGTCGAGGGGGGTGGCTACGGCGCCGGGCGCAGCCGCAGTTTCGCGACCACCGGGCAATGGTCACTCGGGAACTGGCCGTCACGCGAGAAGGGCACAATCTCGATGCGGTCCGCCGCCACCTCGCCACGGCTCAGAATCCAGTCAATACGCGCGCCGTCTTTCGGAACTGCTCTGAACGCATTAAAAGTCCCGAATCCTTCGTTCACGCGCTCGCGCGCGGTCGTCCAGGTGTCCGTGAAGAACTTGTCGTCGGTGAGGATCCCGTAGGCCTTGTTGCGGCCGGCGGCAGAGTTGAAATCGCCCACGAGCAGCACGGGTAGCTTGGCATCAAAGGTTGCGATGCGTTCGCGGATGAGCTGGGCGCTCTTTTCGCGGGCCGCCTGGACCTGGTGATCAAAATGGGTGTTGACGAACATGAACTCCCGTTTGGTCTGGCGATCCCGGAACTTCACCCACGTCACCATGCGGGCAAGCGTTGGCCCCCAGGTCTTCGAGCCGATGACGCTCGGCGTGTCCGACAGCCAGAAGTGATCGAACGCGAGCGGTTCAAGCCGCGCCGTGCGATAGAACACCGCCATGAACTCGCCCCGGCTGCCGCCGTCCCGCCCCAGGCCGATCCACTGGAAGGACGGCAGGTCCGCAGCGAGGTCCTGAAGCTGACCGTAAAGCCCCTCCTGTGTGCCGAGGACATCGGGCGCGAGCTTCTCGATGAGCTCGCCCATCAGCGGCCGACGCTGCGGCCAGGCGTTCGGGGGGGTGGAACTGGCGTACTTCAGATTGTATGTCATCACCGTCAACGTGCCTGGCACGGCCGCGGTTGCGGTCTGTGCCGTGGCGTTGAATTGAAGCTGGCTCGAGGTGCCGGCGACGAGGATTAGGAAAGTGGCGAGGCAACGAATGAATTCGCTTCGTTTCATGGCGCGGATTCTGCCAAATCACCCCAGGCGGGCAAGCCATTACCTCCGCCCATTATTGAGGGGTTGTGCTGATGCTCACTCGGCTGGCGACGCAGTTCCCTTTTGCTCAGCATGGACAAATTCATTCCGGTTCGGTGGCGCAAGCAGCCTCGTCACAGCTACATTTTGGGGAGTTTTGGCTTGGCAAAGGGATTGCTTGGCTGAGTGGCGAAGCGCCCGGGAGGCGTTTGTTGTCCTGGCCGCTTCGCGTGATGAAGACAGGTTATCTGATCGACATGGATGGCGTGATCTACCGGGAGAACTCTTTGCTCCCGGGAGTGAAGGATTTCGTTGAGGCGCTCGTTGGCAGCGGCGCGCCCTTTATATTCCTGACCAACAACTCGGCGCCCACGCCTGGAGATCTGTCCGTGCGTCTGGGGCACTTGGGGATTCCGGGCCTGTCGCCGCGTCACTTTTACACCTCGGCGCTCAACACCGCCGACTTCCTGAGCGAGACGCACCCGACCTGCACCGCTTTTGTGATTGGGGAGGGAGGACTGCTGGCCGCGTTGAACGAACGCAAGATCGCCAACGACGCCCTCCGACCCAGCTATGTCGTCGTGGGGGAGGGTACGGCGTCGCTCGAGAAACTGGCCCTGGCGCACTCCTGCATTGAACGAGGCGCGCGGCTTTTGGCAACCAATCCCGATAATTGGTGTCCGGTTTCCAGTTCGGGCACTCGTCCCGGGGCGGGTGCGACGGCAGCCTTCCTTGAGGCCAGCACCGGTCGCCGCGCCTATTACCTGGGCAAACCCAACGGTTACATGTTCCACCGCGCCCGGCAGAAGCTGGCCGAGATGACCGTTGGAGGCTTCCCGGAACAAACCATCGTTATTGGCGACACGATGGAAACCGACATCCGCGGCGCCGTCGAAGTCGGTCTCCAGGCCTACCTCGTTCTGAGCGGGTCCACGCGCATTGAGAGCCTGCGCGACTATGTCTATCAACCCACCCGCGTGCTCAAAGGCGTCGCCGACCTCGTCGAGGAACTCAAGACCGGCAAGCCCTCCAGCCGATTGGACAGCCCGGTGTACAAGCACGCCAACGACCTCGCCGGCCCCCAAGGGCAGCGTCATCAGACCGACGCGGAGCGCCCGCCAACACCGCACCCTCGCGCCGCGATGGCGCGTTAGCGGGCTCCCTCGAACGCATATCATCGGCTTTCTCTCTCTGGCACCCGAGGCGGGAGATCACCCGCCACGAAAAGTGTCCGTAGTGAGGACCGGTGTCGTCGTTCACATTCTAAACTGCAGGCCCAGTTCCGACAACAGCGTGCTCTCCCACGAACTCACATGTTTGTCCGTGGTCATGATTTGTTGAACCGCCGCATACACCTGCTTCTGCTGGCTGCGAGACGTGAAAGCCTCTGCCAGCAATAAGGCTTGTTCCTTGGCTTTCTGGATTGATTGAACGAAGGGCCGCATTCGGGTCACTGCCGCATCAAATTCACGTTGGCGATCATATTCTTCAGTGTATCCAAATGCCGCGAGCAACTTCTGCAACTGCTCGTCTTCAACGTTTGTCAGATGGCCGTCCGCATACATCGCCAGAATCAAAAGATCAAAAAGCGCCCGTTGCTGGGACGCCGAAAAGCCAGTAAGGTCAAGGTCCATGTGAAGAGGTTGGCGGATGTGGACGCTGATTTCAATTCCATGTTTCCATCCAGGTAGCTGAGCAGTCGATGGTTCAAGTATCCATTCTTCACCCCTTCACACGAATCTCCGACTCACAACTCCCGGCCCAGCCGCTCGGACTGGAGCTGATGGTGGCTTTAGCCCGGATACTTCCCGCTCAAGTAGCCGCCGACGGCAGTCGGCGCTGTATTCGCTGCGAAAAGAATGCGCCGACTACCGTCGGCGGCTACGACCTGTCGACGGATCGTGCGAGGTTTAAACTATCCAGGTTAGGGTGGCTTGGGGACCGAGTCACGAATCACGAATCCCTCCTGGCCTTGAGATGGCTTTGAGATGGCTTTGGCCCGCCGCGCAGCATAAGCATTTGCAATGACTGAGCCAGGGACTCGCACCCCTCTAACCTCGCCACTACCCCGGCAATGCTCTGGTACCACACTGGTACCACCCTAGCACCATAGAAGGTTTCCTCCCCTGCCCTAAAACAGGACACTCATCCCAACGACCTCGCCGCCTCCTCTCCGGCAGAATCAACAACTCTAATTGTTCGATGTCCAGCCTGCTTCCCGAGCAGGAATCCGCTTGGTTTCTTCCCGGCGCCGCATAACCTGCTGCTAAAGAAATGGCGCTCGAATCCAAACCGCTCTTCCACCCCGAGGTCATCCGCCAGCAGGTGCGTTCGTTCAGCCTGCCGGAGCGCGTGGGGGATTGGCAGCCCGAGCTCCAACACTGGGCCGGCCTCATCGCTTCGGGCCGGGCGGACGATTTCAAGGAAACTGCGCTGCTCCCGGACTTCCTGGGCGACATCTGTTGCGGCCTGCTCGGCTACACCGGCCCGGCCGAATCGCCGGACACCTTCACCTTCTCCCGCGAACGGCATGTCGAGGTGGACGGCAAGGTCGCCGATGCCGTCCTGGGCCGGTTCCCGAAGGACAAGGAACAGTTCATGATGAAGGCAATGCCGGTCTGAACATTCCCGCCTACAATGGCGGCCTCTTCGCCCACGATCCGACGCTGGACACCCTCCAGGTGCCGGACGAGGTCTGCGCCCATTTCAAGGACCTCGGCGATTACGACTACCGGCCCGCGCGCGAAGTGGCCGACGCGGACGAGAACACCGAAGTCCGCTCGGTCATTGATGTGGACATCCTCGGCCACATCTTCGAGCAATCCATCACCGACCTCGAACGGTTGCGTCTCAGCCTCAGCCAGCCAGGCCCGGGGAACCCGGGTGAGCCCGCCGAATCCTCCTCTCCCGCGCTGACCGGCACCCTCGCCCCCTCCGAGGGGGAGAGGGATGGGGAGAGGGGGCCAACGCCTGTTCCTGAGTCAGCTCCCGTTCCCGCAGCCGGGTCAGTGGATGAAACTCAAGCGCGAAAGCGGCGCAAGCAAGAAGGCGCTGTCTATACGCCCGCTTTCATCACCCGCTACATTGTCGGCCAAGCGCTGGGCGGCGTGTTGAAACAGCGCTTTGAAGCGTTGCGCCAGCAGCACGAGGCAGAAGCCGCCGGCACCGCCCGCAAGGCGCTGACCGACCCTAACGCCTACGACCTGACCGCTCTCAACGAACCGCAACGCAAAGCCCTCATCCGCTTCTGGGAGGCGTGGCAGGAGACGCTGAAGTGCCTCCGCATTCTCGACCCGGCCTGCGGCAGCGGCGCGTTCCTCATCGAGGCCTTCGACCAGCTCCATGCCCTCTATGAAACCTCCAACGCCCGGCTGGAAGAACTGCGCCGCTGAAGCCAAACCGAACTGAGGCATCGTTACCGGATGCATTGCTGCCTTTCTAATTGACCCGAAAAAGTGCGAGCAGCTTGTTGCCGGTGACCCAGACTGTTCCAAGATCAGCCTTCCGTGACGAAGAACCGAGGCTGATGCTTAGGAAGATTCGCTGGTGCCGATCCAAGCGGCGGCTTCAGAACTCACTGGCGGGTTAAGCACTGCGCTGGGCTTCCTGAAGAAGTACGTCGCTAAGCGGTGGAAACCGTCGATGAGTTCCAAGCCATCCTGACGGACCACGAAAATGAGTTTTGAGGGGAGCTTTCGGTGCGCAGCCATGTAACGGCTGATATTCATGATTTTGCGCTGCGAGTGCGCGAGCATCTTGGTGTACTCATCTAGCTCGCCGTGAAAATTCGCTCCTATCAGCCCGTTCAGAATGGCCTGTGTGTTCGACGTGAAAGGCGCCGAATCGAGGTTGACGGTAGCCTTGCGCCAAGTGAGCTGCTGCCAATCCTGCAAAGGCATGCGGCCAAGAACTTTATGCCATGTGGGTCCGACGGGTGGCCACCCATTATTCTCGATGCGTTGATTTAGCCAGAGATCGAACACCTCTTCTGGTACCTTTGGTAAAGCCATGTGGGCGAGCATGCGAAAAGCGTCGAGCATCCTTTGAGTATGTAGGGCGGGACCAAAGTTGTCCACCACCGGGCATGCGGGAAGCGGGGTAGATGGAAGGCCGGCGCCGGCTCAGGGTTCAAGGAACAGCTTCGGGCAACTTGTACGGGGAAGAGCGTGGGGTGCCTCCCGGACCTGCTACACCAGTGTAAGTGTTGCGTCTGGAGCTACCAGTTCAAAGCCGACCCCTGCCCGCCCGTCCTCCGGTCCTGAATGTGCCGTTTGCGCTTGTTTGCCCTTGCCCTCTTCGATAGAGTCTCGCGCATGTGAATGAACCTCAGCACCCGATCACTTCTACATTTCCAGCCCGTTATCAACGTAGCCAGAAAGCATCCCTCATGATTAAAATGCCAGAGAGGCTGAAGGATCTGAGGGAGATACCGACGTGTCCGCTTGAAGCACGCGTGTTACTTGTGCACAAACACGCGGCAGAGCGCGCTCGACTTGCGGTTGACTACATCAAGAATGAGTACCCGCAGTGCAAAATCTTTGCGGCAGCCAGAGACTTTGCGGATCACGATCTGATTGACTGTATGCGCTCAGATTTCGAGAGCCTCGGGCGTGTGTGGCTGTTCCCGGCAGCGGAAGCGTCCGACGAGCTTTCAGAATGTTTGAATCGGCTCCTGGATTGCTCGTACAAGAGCTCTCGCGACAACATGCGCCGGGCACTCGAACTTGTTCTCGTCGGAGTGTTCTTCAGCCACTCCCACATCTCGCCGGAAGACGCTCAATGCTGGCTCAATTCGACGCGCGGAACGCCCTATTTCTCACGGGTTGTCAAAGACCTTTCAGTTCTTCCCCGATTCGAGCGATTAAACGTGGACCAAAACTGGGCTGATGCAATTAGCCAGTTCTGCTGGGGGCTGTGCGATACCATTCACACCAAAGGACAGAGGCACTCTCTCAGGGAACTTCAGCCAGTCCACACCACGATCAACTCCATTCGCATCCTGGAATTCAACGAGGCCGCGCTCCGGGACTCCCTCGATCTTTATCTCGAAACCGTCTCTCACATTGCAGTCATCCTTGCCGCATACAACCCGGTTCTTCTTGTGGGGCTACCCCTATTACAGAAGTTCGCGGACAATCCTCCGTTGAGTGGTTTCTTCGAGGAGCACCAAGCGGAAATCCTGTGGAAGCTCATCCCGATGCATTACCACTCAAGTCTCCGTCACATGGTCGAAACGGACCAAGAAATCCTTTCCGTCAAAGAGTGGATGAACGGCCTGCCCGACAAATTCTGACAATGAATACGGAAGAACCCAGCATAAGTCGGCAACAACCGACGGCTTACATGCAAACGCTGGTTTGGGCGATGCACAGCCTTTGGCTCTCACTCACTCTTCTAGGATGCACTCAACAAGGAGGAGATTCAAAAACTCAGGGTCCCTCCCAGCAGCGCGAGGTTCCCCAGGAGCAGGAGGTCTCCGGTGAGATGTTCAACCGAACTGGCTATAAGGATATTCTTAAGCAGTCAGGTTCGGTAATCCGTTTCCTGACGGAGAGCGAACACGAGGGGTTTGAAGCCCTGCTCCATCAATGGCGCGAAAAACAGTATGAGACTGAGCGTGCGGTATGGGACACCACCCACAACGCTTATTTAGAGCTGTTCGAGAAATACAAGAAGGAAGACGGACTCGTTCACGACCCGGCTGTAATCGAAAGGCTGAACGAGATGGAGATGATGATGACTACAGCTAAGGCGCGGGTTGAATACAGAAGTTACGACAAACTGATTACCACTGACGAACGGTTTCTATCCTCGCTGCGCTCGACGGCCGCAGATTCGGAGGGCAAGTTCAGGGTGCGTCTCCCACTGAGGCGTGTCTGCTCGGTTCTCGCTTGGCCCCAGATACCGGTTTCTCCTGAACGCTGTTGGTATTTTCGTTACATTCCGGATGGCACACCGCTCGTGCTGTCTGATGGCAATGCGATGTGGTACAATGCGATACGACCTGGCAGCCACTAACCGGGTCGTCGGTTCAATTACCATTCGCGGTTCAGGGACGGCGCGAGGAATACACCCGCACCATTGAACCCGCCCGCGCCCTCGCCGCCGAAACCTTGAAACTGGAGAGCACGCTCAGCGACCTCGTCAACCAGGCCAACGGCCTAACCGCAGCGGAGATTGATCTCATGTGGAAAACCGCCCCGCACTGCGTGTCCATCCCGCCCCATTTCCCTTCCTCGGGAATGCCGAAGTGAAGTCAACTTCAGGTCCGCAGGTCGGCGCCCGGCGTAGTTATGGTTTGACTCCTCGCACGCCCCAAGATCGCTTCCCCTCCGCCCGCCTGTCCACGCTGGACTCCCTTCCACAAGGCAATATACTACGCTGGAGTTCCAACTACTATGCTAAGCAGAGAGTACGGTAACGAAGAGACCCGCCTGCGGGGCTGGAATCTTTGTATCGAGCGGTTTCTCTGGTCCGTCGTCCCCGAAACGACGGCATTCATGTTGGGGCTCGCGGTATTTGATTGTGGTCTGATCCGAAAAGATCGGACACTTGTTCCGAAGGTTAAGGATCCCCCAAGCCACGGGGTAAACTCAGCCGAGCGGATCGAATACATGACACTTTCCATATTGTGGGTTTTTGGGGCTTACGAGGTCGTCCGGACGCTTCACCAGAGACTGCGCAAACACTCGGATGCGGCGGTGCCGCGGTCGGAGCTCTGTTTTCGGATCGGTGAGCTGAAGAAAGCCTTTGAGCGCGTTCGCGTTCCTCTCGCTAAGTTTGAGAAACCAAACCGCTCTCCGGCGGATACAGGAGTTGCCATACATGGATTCGACTTCGAGAAAGGTGCGACATGGTTTGTGACATCAACAAAACACGTCACCCGCCGGGAGCTTTCGGACTCGCTCCTCGAAACACTTCAAGATTGGAAAGCTCTCATTGAAAAGGAGCACACCCCGTGACCATGAAAAAGTTGCGTGAACTCTTCACTGTCCAGGAGTGTCCTTCAAAACCTTTTCCTCAATGTCCTTGTGAATGGGAAGGCCTGCATCCTTAAGGGTCTTCTCGTAGAACTTCCTGTTGATGTTCGACAATTCCCTTTGAGAATCTCGTTGAGCCTCAGCAACCTGATCTGGAGTCATCAGCTTCTCCAAGGCGGATAATGATCTTCTAGCGCCCTCGTGGCCGTGAGCGGAAGCAAGGTTGAACCACTTGTATGCTTGGACGTAATCCTTAATGACGCCTTCACCGCGAGAATAGCAGACCGCCAGGCGCTCTTGGGCGCTCTTATCGCCCTGGTCAGCACCCCTGCGAAACCATCTCGCGGCTTCAGCAAAGTCCTGGGTAACGCCTTCACCTCTGTAATAGCATTTTCCAAGTTCGACTTGAGCAATTGGAGCACCTGGATCGTCGTCTTGGTCCGCAGCTTTGCGATACCACTTCGCGGCTTCCTCATAATCCTTCGGAACGCCACTCCCCTCATTGAAAGCGGCAGCCAGCATGAGCTGGCCTTCGCAGTTCCCTTGGTCGGCGGCCTTGCGATACCACCTCGCCGCCGCTTCCTGATCCTTGGGCACACCCCTTCCCGCACAGTACGAATACCCCAACTGCACTTGAGCCTGCGCAAAACCCTGGTCGGCGGCCCGTCTGTACCACTTCACCGCCTCGGCGACGTTTGTTTTTGCGCCGAACAGCCCGCGTTCGAGCCAGAGCCCAATGGCCAACTCTGCTTGTGGATCCCCATTCCTTGCCTTGGATTTTATGGGCTCTACAATCCAGAGAACCGCATCATCTGTTTTGTCGAAGTACCCCAAGAGCGGGTCAGGCGGCAACTTCTGAGACTCCTGGATGAAGCCAAGGTCGGTATTGAAACGGCCATCCACCCTGTTCTGGTCCATCAGTCGATACATAACACCTGCGTCAGAAAGCGTGTTCGTCGGGTTCAGTCTCCGGTACTCCCGCAAAATCCCGTTGGTGAAACCGGCCATAGCCTTATTCGTTTGGCCATTGAGCGGAAACAACAGCGCCATGAATCCCAAACTCACCACCATCACCTTCAGCCGTTTCATAGTCTTTTCCTTTCATGCGAACGGTCTGGAAACTCCCGAACGTTCGCCTCTGACACCACGGCAAATCCTGGGCGCTCAGGATACAAAGGCAAGCGGAAAAGGCAGGGCGGAAAAGGCAGGGCAGGCCATAGATCGCCCGATCCAAAGTGGAATACGCCATCGAAAACCCAGAAACGAGCTTCTCGCCGTGACCGAACTCGATTCCGACACCTGGGTACGAAGCAAAAAGCTGAAACGCTGAAAGGCTGAAACCTGAAACCGGAGGGCGGAAAGCGGAAGGCGAAAAGCAGGGGCGTTAAGAAACAAGGACGCGAGGAACAGGAAGATGGGGAGGGCAAGAAACTCCCGCTGACCGCCGCGCCCTCCGCCTTGCGATTTCCGCTTTCCCGTCCTCCGTAGCCCGTCCTCCGTAGCGGTACTGCGGAGGGTGGACTGCTTTCCCAATTTCAGCTTTTCTGCCCGCCCGCCCGCGCCCGCGCCGCCGAAGCCTTGACCCTGGAGCGCACCCTCAGCGACCTCGTCAACCAGGGCTCCGGCCTGATCCCGGCGGAGATCGAGCTGATCTGGAAAGGGGAGCCGGGCAAGGTGCGCTTGGCCGGAGAGCCCCGAGCCGGGACGACGATGTCGGTCACCTGGATTGGCCAACGGTTCAACCTGTGCAGCCGAGGCTACCCGACGTGGTTGCTCTGCCGCGGGCCGCAAGGACAGCCAGGCTGTATATGACAATACCATTAACTTCTAAGAATATGCGCCCTGCCTCGAGCCGCGGAACGACGTTTCTGCCGGGGCGGGACGATGTTTCTTGCTTTATCGGTGGGGCGGGGTAGATTGTTGCGGTCCAGGCCGACGGTTTCCGCAGTTGTAAATGACGAACTATCGCCTGCCGTAACCCGTTCACCAGGAACTAAAAGTCATTAGTCTGGACCAGCCCAGCAAACGGTTTCGTCCCAAATGCGAGTCTAGGAAAACACACGTAATCCATTGGGTACCCACGGTCAATGGCTGAGTTTTGCCAGTGAAGGAAAGCAAATTGAGTAACAGACCAAAGAGCCACGGCGGCGGCAGAGAACGAACGGCCTCTGGCAAGCTGCAACGGGCCCGCCACCCTTTTATCTTTGGAGCCAAGGCCGCCGGCCGCGAGGAATCGCAGCCGAAGAAAGCCCGCAATAACGGGGTTGAAGCCGACGGCGCTGCGCAAGCCAAGGTCCTCCACACCGGCGATGGCGGCAACCGTCCTGCCGGCGCGCGGTCCGAGGCGGCGGACCTGACCGAAACCATCAAAGCTTTGCTCCAGGTGGCCCGCGAGCAGAGCCAGCTTACCTACGACGATATCAATGAGCTTCTGCCGGATGGCGTGTCGCCGGATGACTTGGACGCGCTCTATACCAAGCTCCGTAACCTTGGCATCGAGATTGTAGCCCAAGCCGACGTCGAGAAGGCCAAACCCGAGGAACCGGAGCCGGAGGAGGACAGATC
>Ga0209777_10005375_pt1 | contig 14794 bp, 15 predicted proteins | sample FrelakmetHBP12HB_FD_187147 | JGI IMG/M metagenome (GOLD analysis project Ga0209777, IMG submission 187147) | Freshwater lake sediment microbial communities from the University of Notre Dame, USA, for methane emissions studies -HBP12 HB (SPAdes)... | ecosystem: Environmental > Aquatic >... | reverse complement strand
CTTCGTCCCTGGGGGCCGTTTGTTGCTCGGTGTCGGGAAAGATTCCCTCATCGTCTGTATCCGGGGCGGGGCCCAGCTCTTTCAACGACGGCAGCTCGTTCAAATCCTTCAGTCCGAACACTTCCAGGAACTCGGCCGTAGTGCCGTACAACAACGGCCTGCCCACCGTTTCCTTGCGCCCCTCGATCTTGATCAGCCGCCGCGACAGCAACGTGCTCAAAACGCCGTCGACGTCGACGCCGCGCACCGCTTCGATCTCGGCGCGCGTCACCGGCTGTTTATAGGCCACGATGGCCAGCGTTTCCAGCGTGGCACGGCCGAGCCGCGACGGCTTCTCACGGAAGACGGCCCGCACCCATTCGGCGTTCTCGCGTGCGGTACGGAATTGATACCCACCGGCGACCTCGCGCAGCTGAATGCCGCGCCGGCCAAGGGCGTATTCCTGCAACAGGCGGCGGACCGCGGCGAGGACTTCTCTCGTGGTCGGACCGTCGAGAATCTCCACCAGCCGGCGCAAGCTGACCGGCGTGCCGGCGGCGAACAGGACGCTCTCGATGATGCGCTCGAGACGGTCAGAGATAGCATCGCTCTCGGGCGGCGCGACATTGTCCACCTCAGGGCCGCCCTCACCCTGACGCTCTCCCACAGGGAGAGGGAACGCTTCGCTCGCAGGCGGCGCAGTCTCCTCGACCGCCGCGGGCTCGGCACCCTGGAACTGTTCGTTTTCGGGTTTGCCCGGTGCGGGCTCGCCCGGTGCGGGTTCGTCCGGCGCGCTCGCGGGCTCGTCACGCTCGCTCAGCGCCATCGCCTCACTCGCTTCGTCCATCCTCCGCTCCCTCTTCCGCCGCCGCCTTGGTCTCGTACTCGTCCACGCTCTCAAGCGACACCGTGGCGATGTCGTTAACCGCCAGCTCGATCACGATGCGGCCGTAGCGTTCCTCCTGTGTGGCCCGCACAGCACCCATCCTCATCAGCTCGAGTAACGCCAGAAACGTAACAATGATCGCGAACCTGCCGACGTCCTCGTCGAACAGGCTCTCGAACTCGACCGAACGCGCGACGCTGAGCGTCTGCAGCAGTGTGCGCACCCGGTCACGCATCGACAGCTGCTCGGTGACGATCTCATGCACCGACTCAGGACGCGCCCGCTTGAGGACGGCGCGGAACGCCTCGAGCAGCTCCCACACCGTCACCTTCAGATGCAGCGGTTCGCCCGTGTCTGCCGCGCCTTCCACATCCATCAAGGGCTCGCGCACGAACACGTCACGGTGCAGCAGCGGCCGCTCCGACAGCGCCAGCGCCGCCTCGCGGTAGCGCTGGTAATCGAGCAACTGCCGCACCAGATCGGCGCGCGGATCCACTTCCTCTTCCTCCTCGTCATCTTCCGACGGCGGCAATAGCATGCGCGACTTGATCAGCGTCAGGGTGGCCGCCATGACGAGAAACTCCCCGGCGATGTCGAGGTTCAGCCCGCGCATCATCTCCAGATACGCCAGGTACTGCTCGGTGATGGTGGCGATCGGGATATCGACGATCTCCACCTCGTTCTTCTTGATGAGGTGCAGCAGCAGGTCGAGCGGCCCTTCGAAGACCGGGAGCTTGACGCGGTAGAACCCCGACGGGCCGACACGAAGCGTCAACGTGTTCTCGGCTTCCGACTTGCTGCCCGGCTCGGCTTCGTCAGCCATCGAGGACCTCCAACCACCCCACCGCATTGAGTCATCGGCTCATTGAGTCATTAAGTCAATCACCCAACGACTCGATCACCCAATCACCTATTCTCCAAAGCCCATGGCCTCCCGGACTTCCTCCATCGTCGTCGTCGCCACCTTCCGAGCACGCTCGTTACCGTGCTCCAGGATCTCCAGCACCTCTTTCGGGCGCGCCTCCAGGTCAGCGCGGCGCTCACTGATCGGCCCCAGCTCGGCGACGACATGCTTGATCATGATGTGCTTGCATTCCAGGCAGCCGATGCCGGCAGTGCGGCAGCCCTTCATGACGTACTCGATTTCCTCCGGCGTGCAGTAGATGCGATGCAGGTTGAACGCCGGACAATCGAACGGCTCGCCCGGGTCGGGACGCCGCACGCGCCGCGGGTCGGTCATCATGCGGCCGAGCTTCTGCTCGATGACCTGCGGCGGGTCGGAGAGGAACACGGCGTTGTTGTAGCTCGCGCTCATCTTGCGCCCGTCTGTGCCCGGCACCTTCTGCGCCTCGGTCAGCAAGGCTTCGGGTTCGGGAAAGACCGGCCGGTAGAGATGGTTGAAGCGACGCGCGATCTCGCGCGTGAGCTCGATGTGCGGCACCTGGTCGATGCCGACGGGCACGCCGCTGGCCTTGTAAATGAGGATGTCGGCGGCCTGCAGCACCGGGTATCCGAGTAGGCCGTAGTTCACCGTCGTCAGCGCCGCGTCGTCTTCGCTTTGCACGAGTCCAAGCTCACGGGCCTGCTCCTTGATCGTCGGGTTGCGTAGCAGCCATGGCGTCGGAATGATCATCGAAAACAGCAGATGTAGCTCGGCGTGCTCCTTGATGGCCGACTGGCGGAAGATGACCGCCTGCTCCGGGTTAAGCCCGCCGGACAAAAAATCGATCATCATGTCGAGGGCGTTCCCCTGAATGTCACCGGTGTTCTCCTGGCGCGTGGTCAAGACGTGCCAATCGGCGATGAAGAAGAAACAGCGGCGCTCGCGTTGCAGGCGGATCCAGTTGCGCAAGGCGCCGAGCCAGCGACCGAGGTGCAACCGGCCGGTTGGCCGCATGCCGCTGAGCACGATGCCGCTCGATTGTGGGGGTTGAATGGTATCCATCAAAGCAAGGCGTGCAAGAAAAGGCCGATGACCGGGCCGATGACGTTGTCCAGCACGTTAGTCGCTAGCAACACTATCACGATCAGAAACCCGAACGGCTCCAGGCGGGCAAAGGCGATGGCTTGGGCGCGCGGGAGGAAGCCGGCCAGCACCCGGCCGCCGTCGAGCGGCAGGATGGGCAACAGATTGAATACGGCCAGCACCACGTTGATGATGACGCTGTTCCGGGCCATCATCGCAATCGGCGTCAGTGTCGCGATGAGGACCGCCGACAAGGCGCCTTCGCCCGGCAGCCGGAGCTGCAACAACTGTTTGAAGAAGACGGCGCTTGCCACCGCCAGAATGATGTTTGTCAGCGGTCCGGCGGCCGCCACGTAGATCATGTCGCGCTTCGGGTGGCGCAGGTTGCCGAAATTCACCGGGACCGGACGAGCATAGCCGAAGAGGAAGGGCGCGTGCGCCACCACCAGCATCAGCGGCAGCAACACGGTGCCGACCGGATCGATGTGCGGCAGGGGGTTGAGGGTGAGCCGGCCCATGCGGGCGGCAGTCGGGTCACCGAGGCGGTACGCCACGATGCCGTGCGCGATTTCATGCAGGATGATCGCCGCCAGCACTGGCAGCGCCCAGACGGATACCTGTTGGATCAGTGCTCCCACGTGCCGTCACAGGTAGCAGAAACAGGCATTACCTGCTACCGCGGCGGCTAAGGATTCGGTCGCATCGCCCGATCTCTTCGTGTACAAAACGACGCATGGCTGCACTTCCACTCGAAGGCATGCGCATTCTCGCACTCACTCAGCTCGGTGCCGGGCCTTACGCTATGACGTTGCTCGGCGATCTCGGCGCCGAGATCATCAAAATCGAAGACCCGACCATCGGCGGCGACGAGGCCCGTACCGTGCCGCCTTTCGCCGCCGACGGCGATAGCCCCTATTTTCAGTCGCTCAACCGCAACGCCAAGTCGCTGACCCTCAATCTGCGGACGGCGCAAGGAGTCGAAGTATTCCATCGCCTGGTACGCGTATCCGATGCCGTGTACGCCAATGCGCGCGGTGATCTGCCGGCCAAGCTCGGACTGGACTATGCCAGCCTCAAGGGCGTCAATCCGCGCGTCGTGTGCTGCTCGCTCTCCGGCTTCGGCAAGACCGGACCGCGCGCAGCGGACCCGGGGTACGATTTTCTCATGCAAGCGCTGGCCGGCTTCATGAGCGTCAGCGGCGATCCCGGTTCGCCCCCGACGCGCTGCGGCGTCTCGGTGGTCGATTTCTCCGGTGGCCTGGCCTCGATCACCGGCTTGTTGATCGGCCTGTTGCGGGCACGCGCGACCGGGATTGGGTGCGACGTGGATGTAAGCCTGCTCGACACCGCGATTTCCATGCTCAACTACCTGGCGGTGTGGAACCTCAACAAAGGCTACCGCCTGGATCGCCAACCCGATTCCGCGCACCAGACACTGGTGCCTTCGCAGAACTTCCCGACCAAGGATGGCAACATCGTCATCATGTGCATGAAGGAGAAGTTTTGGCAGCGACTGGCCGATCGGCTTGGGCTTGCGCATGTCAAGGACGACCCACGCTTTCGCACTTTTCAGGACCGCCTCACGCACCGCCACGAATTCATCCCGTTGCTGAAGGACGTGTTTCGGACGAAGACGACGGCGGAGTGGTTAGCGCTGCTACGCGGGCACGTGCCGTGCGCCCCGGTGTACGACGTCGAGCAGGCGCTGCAGGACGAGCAGGTGTTGGCGCGGGAGATGGTGATCACGGTCGATCATCCCCGTTTCGGCCCGCTACGCGAAGTGGGCTGCCCGGTCAAGATCGACGACGTCCAGCCGCGCTACGGTCCGGCGTCGCGCCTAGGGGCCGACACGGAAGATCTGTTGCGCGATTTACTCGGGTTGTCGAGTGTCGAGATCGACCGCTTGCGAGAGCGCGGCGCGATTTAATGAATTTCGCGGAATACGGTGACACGCCTCCAACCCCGGGCGTTGCCCGGGGCTGATGACTCCTCGCCCTTTCAGGGCTCCAGAGAAACGAGCCCCAACAGGGGTCAGGGCAGCGCCCTGAGCGAACGGTCCCGCCACACGCCTCGGCTCCGTCACCACATTCTGAGAGATTCGGCAAGGACAAGTCGAGGGTCACCCTTGTCCCCGGAACCGCTCTACGGTATGGGCCAGCGTCATGCTGAGCTCGGCGAGCGGTGCGACAGAGGCGCCGGCGCTGCTGCGCGCGTATGCGTGTGCCCCGGTGTGGAGGGTGATTGCAGGTGTGCTGGTAGCAATCAGCGGAGCGAGCCTGCCGGTGATCTTGGTCATGGGACTGCGGGCTTCGAGGCCGGTGCCGCTGGCGGCGTGGGTGCAGGTGCTGGTGCCGTTCGCGGCTGTGCCCGCTCTGCTGGCTGGATTGATTCATCGTGCCGTGGCAGTGGAAGTGGAGGTTCGCCCCGGGGAATTGGTGCTGCGGCGACGGCGCCTTCGGTTCGAGATCCCGTGCGAGGCCATCGCGCGCATCCGGCCGTGGGTCGTGCCGCTGCCGGGAACGGGCTTCTCGCTCTGGATGCGGTCCGGCCGCCGCTTGCACTATGGGCTCCACACGCCGGAAATCGCACGCCTGCTCGCCGCTCTTGCGGACATCGGCGAGGTGGATGCGGCCCGCGCCCTGATCGGGCATCCGAGCGTGGTCTACGCGCAGGCCAAGCGCAGCGTGGGACCCTGGCGGTGGTACCACTTGGCCATCAAGTTCGTGCTGTTCGCGCTCGGCCCCACGGCGATCTGGTTTAACCTGACTCAGCACATCGGCTTCGGCGGAACGCTCGGGCAGTACTACCTCGAAGGCCTGGGGCCGTACCTGAAGACCTTCGCGATTCATTGGGGATTGGTACTCGTCTATCTCATCCTATACGCCAGCGTGTGGCGGGGTCTTACTGAGGCGCTGGCGTTGTTGGCGGCCTGGGTGGTGCCGGCACGCGCGGCGGGGGTGCGCTGGGCGGCGGAGATCGCGTCCCGGCTGCTGTACTACGTCGGGGTGCCGGTGATCGTGGTGCTTCCGTTTCTGCGGTAGACGTGCTGCCCGGCCGGTGTTGCGGAAATCAGCGCGAGGTGCCCGGCGGGCGTGGATTCTCTCGCGGCTGCGCGCTGTCCAGCGGCTGATCGGGCGGCGCCGGCGGCACCTCGACGATCTGGTCCGACATGCCCGGAGGCAGCAACTCGCGCGGCACGACGCGGTCCTTAGGCATGGGGATAGGTTGCCCGTTCTCGTCTACGAGCTGGTAGTCGGGATGGAACATCAAGATGGGTGCCAGTTGCTGGCCGTGGTCGGTTGTCTGGTAGTGTTTGACGTAGCCCTCCGGCACCTCAAAATCGTCCGGGACCACGAAGCCGCGTAGGATCGGCTTGGTGCCCGGCGGCGGAAACAAGGCGATGCCGGTGGGTTGATCTTCGCCCATCTCATTCGCTGCCGCCTTCTCTTCGTCGGGTGCAGCAGGCGCCGCCTCGGCTGGCGCAACGGGCTGCGGCTCGACGGGTCCAACCTCCACCGGGGCAGGGCCGTTCGCCGGCTTCGGCACCAGGCGTACCGCCGAGCGCAGCGGCTGCGTGGGTGCGGGCGCCTGCGGGTGCTGCGGTTTCATTGCCAATTCCGGTTGCGCCCTGGCAGACGCGTTTAGCGCAACCTTACCCGCCGGTGCGGCCGATGCCGTGGCTTCGTCGGCGTTCCGGTGACCCGGCCGGAAAAATACGCCTGTGGCGCCAACCAGCGCCAGTACCAACACGACGAGCCACACCCCCGGGCGCACCCCGGAAGTTTCCATTCTAACGCCGTCGGCGTCCACGCGCAGCTTTTTCGCTCGACCCCTGCTCGTCATTTGCTCCTTTCTAAGAGCATATCATACGAAACCACGTCAAGGTGCATCCGAGGGCTGGCGACCTTCATTGGACTCCTTTTCGCTCATCAGCCTGGCGGCAATCTGGGATTTTGTGGACTAGAGCAGCACGCCACCGAAGTCATTTCTTTACAACCTTGAATTTCTGCTCCTTTTCTGGCGGCGCGGCAGGCGTAGTATTAGGGCACAGGCGGGCCTGAACAGCATGCCTGTTCGGTCCTTCCGCTTGTCGCTATAGTAGCGCCGCTGATAAGAAGGGGAAACACATGGACTTGCTGCACACGATGATCCGCGTCAACGACTTGGACGAATCGCTACGCTTCTACTGCGACCATCTCGGCATGAAGTTGTTGAGTAAGCAGGAATATCCGGGCGGACGCTTTACCCTCGCGTTCGTGGGTTATGGCGACGAGGCCTCCCATAGCGTGATCGAGCTGACCTACAACTGGGACACGCATCAGTACGATCTCGGCAACGCCTTCGGGCATCTGGCCATCGGCGTGCCCGACATCTACAAATTCTGCGACCAGCTGCGCGCCAAGGGGGTCAAGGTCGTACGTGAACCGGGCCCCATGAAGCACGGCGCCACCGAGATCGCGTTCATTGAAGACCCCAACGGCTACCGCATCGAGCTCATCCAAAGGAGGTAATCATGTCACGCTTACGGTTCTACGCTCTCACGCTCTCTCTCGCTCTCACGCCGTTCGCCTCCACTGCGCTGGCGCAGCAGGAGTCCCCGGCAGGGTGGTTGGCGCGCATCTTTGATCCGTCCACGCTGGGCGTTCAGCAGTACCCCGCCGCCACCCTCAACCGCAAGCTCAGCGTCGACGCCATCCACCTCGAACACGGCGGCAGCAAGCTCATCGCCATCTCCCTGACTGCGCCGGACGAGCTGGGGCGTGCTTCGGCCTTCTTCCAGAAGCAGTTCGGCGTGCCGCCTCAGGTCACCGGCGAGAACACCCAGTACCTGACCTACACCTACGACTTCACCTCTGGTGACAAGGGACCCGGCAAGCTCAAGGGTCTGAAGGTGATCATCCAGCGCTCGCCGTACGTCGACAACAAGGGCCAGATCATCATGGAGTACTCGCCCCCACCGAAGTGACACGCCCGCGGGCGCGCACAACGATGAATCGAGTGGTGGTGCATTATCACGAGATCGCGCTGAAGCGCGGCAACCGGCCCGCCTTCGTCCACCGCCTCGTCGACAACGTCGGCCGCGCGCTGCGGCGCACGGGCGTGAAACGGGTGCGCCCGGTGCCGGGGCGCATCGTGGTTACCCTCACGCCGCACGCCGACTGGCCGGAGATCAGTCGCCGGCTGCAACGCGTGTTCGGTATCGCCAACTATTCGCTGTCCTGGCGGGCCGAGCGCGATATCGATGCGATCACCGCCACGGTGCTCCAAGCCATTGACGGCCGGCGGTTTGCCACCTTCGCGGTGCGGGCGAGACGCGCCGACAAAAGCTTCCACCTGCCGTCGCCCGAGATCAACCGCATCGTCGGCAGTGCCGTGGAAGCACGGAGTCATGCCGCGGTTGACCTGGACGCGCCGGAGCTGACGATCACCATCGAGGTTGTGCCGCACGAGGCGTTCGTCGCCTTGGAACGGCTGCCCGGCCCAGGCGGCCTGCCGGTCGGCAGCAGCGGCACGGTGTTGGCGCTGCTGTCGGGAGGAATCGATTCGCCGGTGGCAGCGTGGCGGATGATGCGGCGCGGCTGCGACGTAGCCTTCATCCATTTTCACGGCGCCCCGTATCAGGACCGCACCAGTCGTGATAAGGTCACCGACCTGGTGCAACTGCTCACGCCGTATCAGTTCCGGTCACGCCTGCACGTGGTGGCCTTCGGTGAGATCCAGAGCCAGATCGTCACGCAGGTGCCGCGTCCGTATCGCGTCGTGCTCTATCGGCGCATGATGCTGCGTATCGCCGAAGCCGTGGCGACGACGATAGGCGCCAGCGCTTTGGTCACCGGCGAAAGCCTCGGCCAGGTAGCCTCGCAAACGCTGTCGAACTTGACGGTCACCGAAGAGGCCACCGTGCTGCCGGTACTGCGGCCGTTGATCGGCATGGACAAGGCTGAGATCAGCGCTCAGGCGCAGCGCATCGGCACATTCGACATCTCGATCCAGCCAGATCAGGACTGCTGTCAGCTGTTCGTGCCGCGCCATCCGGCGACGCGCAGCACGATCGGCGACATTCACGTGGCCGAGCGCGCCTTGGACACCGCAGCCATGGTCCGACTGGCGTTGGAGAACCTCAGCCTACAGGAGTTCACGTTTCCGGAGCCCCGGCCGGACACCGCGCGCGAGCCGGCCGTGGACGAAGCGTAAGAAGCGTGCTGCTGCAATGCCTTGCGTTCCCGCGACGTGTTGCAGCGGCGCTACAGTCGGTGTCTGGGGCTGCTGCTGGGCTTGCGCGTTGAGCGAGCATCTTCGATCCTTTGAACGCTGGAACATCCCTTGCTGCACCAGTGGTGCTCGGGATTGACCGAGAGGAGGTTTTACGGGCCTAATGATGGCGATCCGCCGCCGGCAAATGTTGCGCATGCAGGGCGCCATCGCGCGGCTCCGTGTGGCGGTAGTGTTGCTTGCCGGCATCACGTTCCTGAAGGACCCATGGTATCTGCTGAGCGACTGGTGGATGACCGGCATCGCAGTTGCGGCGGTGGCGTATGCGCTGGCTGTCGCGGTTGCGGAACCATATCGGCGTGTGCCGCTCATCTGGTGGGATGTTGCCAGCGGGCTCATCGACTGGGGCCTCATCACGGCCTGGATTCTGGCCACCGGCGGCATCCGGAGTCAGTTCTACCTGCTCTATTTCCTCTCGATTCTATCGATCGCGATGCGCCACGGTTTGCGCGAGGTGATATTTGCCGGCGTCGGCACGGCGCTGGGGTATCTCGCCATGGCACTCTTCGGCCCGCACACCTCGTCTGTCGTGTTCGAGGACGTCGCATTGAGAATGGGCTATCTACTGCTCTTCGCCTTCGGCAGCGGGATCCTGACGCGGGAGGCGACCCGTCATTTTCATGCTCGGCTCAAAGAAGAAGCGCAACGGCTGGCGGCGCAAGAGGTCACGGCCACGGTGAGCCACGACCTGAAGAACCCGTTGACCGCCATCGCCGGCCTGGTCGAGGCGCTTCTGGAATCGGCGCCGGAAACGCTATCGCTCGAACAACGCTCGCTGCTCCATCGCATTGATGCCAACGCGCAGCGGATGACCAACCTGATCGCCAACTTCCTCGATGCGGAGCTGATCGAGCGAGGCTACCAGCGGTTCCAACCGGCGCCGGTAGATGTAAACGCGTTGGTGCGGCGCGTGGTCGAAGCGCAGGCGCACCAGGCGGAGATGAAACGCATCGGCCTGGTGCTTGATCTCAGCCAGCACCTACCGCCCGCGCAGCTCGACGGGCGGCTGATCGAGCGGCTGATCGCGAACTTAGTCGACAATGCTGTCAAGTTCACGCCGGAGGACGGGGCGGTGCGTGTGTCTACCGGGCACCACGGTGCGCGCATCCGCATTGAGGTATGGGACAGCGGTCCCGACGTGCCGGCATCGCTGCGCGCGGTGCTGTTCGAGAAGTTTGTCCGGCAGCAGGACAGCCCCGGCATAGGGCTCGGCCTGTACATTTGCAGGTCGATCATCGACATGCATCGGGGGAAGATCTTAGTGCGCAAGCTCGCGAACGGCGTGTCGTTCGTCGTCGAGCTGCCGGTCGCGGCACCGCTCAAACCCTACGTGGAAGCGCGCCAGCACGCCGACGTGGAGCCTTACGCCTTGCGCGAGATGCAACTCGGCACGGCGGGGTCGCGTTGATCCGCCAGCTTCAGCGTCCGTGTCGCCGGTTGTCACGCCCTGTACCTGTCCGACAGTGAGGCTCGGACCTCAGAGTGCGTTCAGGCTGAGATGTACGCGCAACGCTCGGTCAAGGGCTTGCTGTGTGTCGGCGTGAATGCGTCCGGCTCGCTTTACCACCCGCCGTCGGTCGTACGTCATGATCATCGACGCATTGGCTACCCGCGGTTCGTCGAGATTTGACCGTGGTCGTCGGAGATCGACCATGTAGGCGCGCGCGGCCCGTTCCGCCGTGTACGCCTGGGTTGGCACCACAGTTACCGCCTGGCCAAACTTGTTTGCGATGTCATTCGACACTACGACGCAAGTGCGGAGCTTGCGCGGCTCCACACCGAGGGACGGCTCGCACCGGACCCAGAGGAGGTCGCCGCGGCGAAACTCGATCGGCTCAGGTTTCGTCATCGTCCAGTAGCTCCAGCTGGCCCGACTCCAGGTCGTGCAGCAGCGCCCGTGCATCCGCGCGCCCGGCGGCGTAATCACGTGCCAGCCGCCGCCGCCGTTCGCTGGCAGCGCGTCGTGCCAGGCCTTCGATGAGCAACTCCTTCACGACTCGCGCCCGCGGTTTGCGTGCCTGTCTGGCGTGCTCTTCAAGCTCAGCATAGGTGTCGTGATCGAGCGTCAGATTGATACGTGCCATGGCACATCCAGTAGCACGCTCAGCTTGGAGATTCCAGGACGTAGAGATCTCGGTCAATGATGGACGGCCGTGCCTTCGCGCGGCGTTCAACGGTTGTCTGGCGTGGCGGTTGAGGCGAAACGCCGAAGCGCCTCGACGAGACCTTGGGGGTCGCCGACGCTGACCAAAAGCGAGAAGCCCTCGCGGCTCGGGATCAGGGCAACGCGTTGAGGATCGGTGATGGCAGCCAAGACCTTGTCACCGTTGCGGAGCTTGAACCAGCCCACGTGGCAGCGGGGCAAGCCGATGCCGTTGGTGCGCCACTTGAGGCCGAGGTCGTGCTCGGCGGTGAGGTTCACGGGCCGTGCGGCGTCAAGGAGCAACGCGCGCATCGGCAGTTGCCGGCCGTAGAGCGGCACGCGCAGGCGTAGGCCTTCGGCCGAAACCTCCACGGCACCGCGGTGCAACGTGACTACAAGGACGACGAGGATCGCGACCGCAGCCGCCAACACGGCAGCGAGTGAGAGGATAACTAACAGGGCCGTGTTGCCAGGTGAGATGAGAGGGAACACTTCCTTCATGTCGTTCCTCCTATCGCTTTCGCGGGATTCGGGGCCATGCCATCGTCGAGATCCGGAGCCGGCACACTTCGGCTCACCGGCCTGTCTCCCGTTCCCGCTTCAGCACCGCGAGAAGGCGTGCCGTCGAGAAGCACTCGATGCGCAAACAGGATACGTCGCCGAACTCATGCACTCAGCAGACGCACCCTTCGTCAATCACCCACGGCTCAAATGGGAGTCCGGAGAGCTGCTCGTTGCCATTGGGCGTGATAAGCAGCGGCCGCTCCAGGCGGAAGCCAGCGACGCCGGGGCGGTTGCAGACGATCGCGATCTCCTGGACGTAGTTCGGCTGCAGTTCGAACTCCGGATCGGTGACCAGCGGATCGTCGCTGGCCACCACGCATGGAAACCACTCGTGCCCGAAGTGGCCGATGCCATGGCCGTAGCCCGGTAAGACGACATCGCTCCATCCCTTGCTGGTCACGAACTCGGTCATCTGGGTGACGACTTCGCCCAAACGCGCGCCGGGCTGCATCAGCTCGACCAGCTTGTTGCACGATTCAACGTAGGCCCGAGCCAACTCGCGTTGCGCCGCGGTCGGCATCCCGACGAAGGCATTGTGCGACACGTCGCCCAGCATGAGGCCGTACATGGCGTGCACGTCGAGGATCACTGACTCATGACATTGCACCAGCTTATCCGTCGCTGGCGTGCAGCCGCCCATCGCATACGCGGTGCGGTAACCGGAGGCGATCTCCATACCGCCGGTGAAGGTCCAGGCAAACTCGCTGCCCGACTCGCGCGCGACGCGTTCGGCGATGCCCGCGATGTATTGCTCGGAGATGCCGACGCGCAGCTCGTCGCGGATGGCTTCGATGGCGCTGTCGCAGATGGCTGTCGCTTGACGCAGCAGCTTCACCTCCGCGTCCTGTTTGATCAGCGTGACCCGATCGATCACGTCGACGGCGTTGACGATGGTGGCGTGCGGCAGGGCTCGGGCGAGCTGCTCGTATTCCGCATGGGTGATGTAGCCGTCGGGCAGATAGCTCGAGGTGCCGCTCTCGATGGCGATGGTTCCGTTCTGCACCCCCAGGGCGCGCAGGCAACTCGCGGCGCTGTCGACGAGCCCTTGCCCTGGAAACGGGCCGTAGGCGACGACGTTGTCGAGCCAACTGTCGTCGGCGACGCGTGCCGCGTCCATCATCAATGTGATCACCTGCGGCTTGCCTTTTGCCGGCACCACGGTGGCGCTGCGCCAGGGGCAGAACGCGCCGGATACGTGCGTCACCGTCTTCAGGCGCGTGCCGAAGAGCGCATCGATGCCACGCTCTTGCAGCAACGCTTGGATCTTCTCAATGCGTTTCCCGTAATCAATTGCGACCTGCATGGATCTTCCTTTCCTTGATGTTCACTCGCCGTTTTCGCTCCCTCTCTACACCTTCATCGCAGCGCCGTCACGACCGGAGCCGAGAAGACCGAAAGACTCGGAAGGCCAGGGGCAAAGAAGGGGTACTGTCCCAATTTGACGCCGCTCGCATTGGAACCTAACCCCCCTACCCCCTTCCCTGCGAGGGAAGGGGGAGAAATGCTCGGCTTTTCGCTCCCCTCTCCGTGTCGGAGAGGGGCCGGGGGAGAGGTTGGTACAAACCGGGCACAAGGGTAACAGACTGGACCGGGGACATGGGTAACACCTACAGGCATGAGCAACAGGAGGTTGCGGATGCCGTGGAAGGAGACCCGTGTGGAAGAGGAGCGATTGAAGTTCATTGTGGCATGCCTCGATGAAGAGAGTGGTTGGACCATGAGCGAGTTGTGCGCGGCGTTCGGGGTCAGTCGCAAGAGCGGCTACAAATGGCTGCAGCGGTATCGGGAGGCCGGCCTGGACGGGCTGCGGGAAGGGCGGCGCGCCCCACTCCATCATCCGAACGCCACGCCTGCGGAGATGGTGGGGCAGTTGGTGGCGGTCCGGAAGCAGCATCGTTTTTGGGGACCCCGTAAGTTGGTGGCGGCCCTGAAGCGTGCGCAGCCCGCTATCGAGTGGCCGGCGCCGAGCACCGCGGGCGCGATCCTCAAGCGGCACGGGTTGGTCACGCCGCGGCGGCGCCGCCGGGGGGCCGTCGGGGTGGTGCGCCCGCCCTTGCGCACGCCGACACACCCCAACCATGTGTGGGCCGTGGATTACAAAGGATGGTTTCGGCTGGGGGACGGTCAGCGCTGCGATCCCTTGACGATTTCGGATCTGTTCAGTCGCTACTTGCTCGTGTGTCGGCGCGTGCCGCGGCTCACCGCGCACTGTGCCCGCCCAGTCTTCGAGCGCGCGTTTCGTGAGTACGGGCTGCCCGACGCGATCCGCAGTGATAACGGCACTCCGTTTGCGTCGGCCGGGCTCGGTGGTCTGTCGCGGCTGTCGGTGTGGTGGATCAAGCTCGGGATTGCGCTCGAACGCATCGTCCCCGGCCGCCCCGATCAAAACGGGCGGCACGAGCGCATGCATCGCACCCTGAAGCGGGAAACCGCGGTGCCACCGTGCGCCAATGCGGCGGCTCAGCAGCACCGCTTTAACCGCTTCCGGACCCTCTTCAATAGCGAGCGCCCGCACGAGGCCCTGAACGACGCGGTGCCCGCCCAGTGGTATCGTCCCTCGGTGCGTGCGTACCCGGCCACAATTAGCGAGGTGGAGTATCCCCGGCATTTCCAGGTGCGGCGGGTGCGCACCACCGGCGAGATTAAATGGCAGGGCGCCGGTGTGTACCTGAGCGAAGCGTTGGTGGGAGAGCCCGTCGGGCTCGACGCGGTCAGCGATCGGCACTGGAAGATCTCCTTCGGACCCATCGAGCTGGGACTCTTCGACGCCCATACGCGCAAGCTGCTGGCCTACACGCGGCCCACCCGGCGTGACCTGGCCGCGGCGCGCGCCGCGCGCGCGCTTGTGGAAAACTCCAGTCGCCCTTCGGGCTCCTTCCGTTCTCCACAAGCGCTGAAGGAAAGCCCAGAAAAGGAATGAACAGTGTCACCCATGTCCCCGGTCTATTCTGTTACCGATGTCCCCGCTTGCACCTGTCTCACG
>Ga0209777_10005374_pt1 | contig 14794 bp, 15 predicted proteins | sample FrelakmetHBP12HB_FD_187147 | JGI IMG/M metagenome (GOLD analysis project Ga0209777, IMG submission 187147) | Freshwater lake sediment microbial communities from the University of Notre Dame, USA, for methane emissions studies -HBP12 HB (SPAdes)... | ecosystem: Environmental > Aquatic >... | reverse complement strand
TTACATTCGAATCTCGATATATAATATATGCAATTACGATATTCGCCCTTTTTTGTATATGGTTATTGTTTTTCTTTATTTTAATTTTGAAAAGAATGTCAAAAATACATAAACAAATTTTGAACACTCAAAAAGATATACAATATGCGGTAGCTCCAAAATTTATGAAAATATCTACAGAAACGGATAATTTGGTTGATTTAGCTATCGATCTTTGGAGAATGGAACAAAGAACGAATAAGATGATCTTACCGAACTTACCTAAGAACGAGCAAGAATCTATAAATAAAGCTATCCAAAAAATAAAGAGATATCTAGATAAGAATGACATAGAGATAGTTGACCATACAGATCAAAAATTCAATGAGGGACAAAACTTAGATATTCTTAGCATGGAAATAGACCCCAATATTAAGGAATCCAGGATTAAAGAGACAATAGAACCAACGATTTTATTCAAAGGCCAAGTTATACGAAAGGGTAAAATCATAGTGTTAGCAAAAAGCAATAATGAAATACAAGGTGCTTAAATGAATAATAAAACCATCGCAATCGGTATTGACTTAGGCACAACAAATTCATCAATAGCAATAAACATGAATGGGCAGATAGAAATAATGAAAAAACCCGGAGGTGTCGAATATACGCCCTCGGTATTCGGCTTCGATAAATCATGCAATAAAATCGTTGGACAAAAAGCATACGATTATCTCTATAAATACAATTCAAAAGATGAAGATAAAAATTTCAAGGCGGAAATAAAGAGAATAATGGGTACCCCTGAAACAGTTTTTTTTGAAAGACCTAAGATAGCAATGAGCCCAGAGGAGATTTCCTCTGAAATCCTCATGAGTTTAAAAGAAGATATTTTGCGCAAATTTCCTGATTTTGACACAACCGCGGCAGTCATTACCGTCCCAGCAGCATTCTCAGTCCTACAATCTGAGGCGACAAAAAGGGCCGGCAATCTTGCCGGCTTTAAATATGTTGTTTTATTGCAAGAGCCAATCGCAGCAGCGATATCATATGGCTTCATGAACATAAAAAATGAAAATTGGATTATCTATGACCTGGGTGGCGGCACTTTCGATGTCGCATTAGTATCTTGCAAAGATGGGATATTATCTGTTCTAGGGCATAGCGGTGATAATTTTCTTGGAGGAAAAAATATCGATTGGGATATTGTAGATACAATAATCGTACCAAAAATTATTGCGAAATATAAATTAACAAATTTCACAAGAAAGAATACAAAATATTCAAGTTTTTTCTCTAGATTAAAATACTATGCAGAAACAGCAAAGATCGAACTATCCCAATATAAAAAGACGACGATTGAAATAGAAGAAATTGGAAAAGATGATGTCGGTGAAGATATCCGCCTCTCCATAGAAATTACAAGACAAGAATTTGAAAAACTTATCGAAACAAAGATTGACGAAACGATCAAACTAACAAGGGAGACATTAAAAGAAGCAGGTATAAAAAATTCCTCTGTTAAAAGAATAATTCTTGTCGGTGGGCCGACTCAGATTCCGTATGTACGGGAACGCCTCGAAAACGAGTTAAAAATTAAAGTAGATTCTTCCGTCGATCCATTAACTGTGGTAGCCCACGGGGCTTGTGTATACGCGTTGAGCCAAATTATACCCGTGGAGTATCTACAAACTGATGATAAAAAGATAGAAAAAGGAGCACACAAACTTAAACTCAATTACGTGACATTAACTTCTGATATCGAGGAATCCGTAACAGGAAGTGTTGAAGGACTCAGTGATGATGAGCAGTATTATGTTCAAATTCAATCTGATAGCGGATTATTTACAGGACCTAAAACCAAGTTGAATAAAGGTAAAATGTACTATTCTGTAAATGTCGAACCAAATAAACAGAATTTATATTGGATATATCTTTTTGATCAGAAGGGTAATGCAGTCAAAGTAACACCGGATTCATTTGTCATCACTCACGGTCTCTCTGTTGCTGGAGCTCCCATACCGCATTCAATTGGAGTGGTGGTCGCGTCAAAAGATTTCTCCAAGAATAGAGTAATAAATACTTGTGAAAAGATTTTTGAAAAAGGTTCAATACTTCCCCTGAAAAAAACTCTTGATGTATACAAAACATCGAGAAGGCTGAAAAAAGGAGAAGACAGTTCATTGGATATTGATATAGTTGAAGGAGAGTCAGATATTCCAGATCGTAATACATTTTTATGCAAACTTGGAATCCAAGGAAAAGATTTGCCGTATGATTTACCGGAGGGAACACCAGTTGAATTAACGTTAGATATGAACGAATCAAGAGAACTTAGTGCAGCCGCGTACATCCCATTAATTGATATGACTGTAAATGCCAGATATACCGTAAAAGATGAGGTTGTAGATGTAAGAATCATGTCAGATGATTTTGGGCTACAAAGGAAAAGAGCCGAAGCAGTCCTAGAAGATTGTTCTCTTGAAGAACGAAAAAAGATTTCAGACACCATTCAATCGGTTGAAGAAGGCATAGATAATTCAAGCGTTGATGAAGATGAAAAAAGGAAAGCTAGTAAGCAATTGAAAGATCTAAAAATTCTTCTAGACAAAACTGAAGAAGAAAAAGCAATGCCTCAGATGATAAAAAGACATACGATGTTGATTGATGAGGTCCAGAAAATAATTAATGAATACGCTGATCCGCAACAAAGAGAAGAACTTAATAACCAGCTTCAAAAGATAAGAAATGAAAGCAAAAAGGCTATTGACGACAACAATAAAACACTTCTTATAAGGATTAACGAGCAGCTCTGGGAACTCAGAGATAAAGCAATATTTTCAAATCCTTATACATGGCTAGATCAATTCAAACAAATGGTTGATTATGGTAAATTTATCAACGAAAAGGAGGCACAATACTACATCAGTAAGGGTATGCGCGCTATCGAAACACAAGATATTGAGGAATTAAAGAGATGCACACGTCAACTATATCTTCTGCTTCCTAAGGAGGAACAAAATAAAATAAAATTATCAGGGATTACTCGTTAAAGAGAATGTAAATAGAACTTTAAGCTGAAAAACGGTGGTAAAAATCATGCTTAAATGTGAATACTGCGGAAAAGAAATCGGATTGATGGCAGTTAGATACACATGGATTGACAAAGAAAATAATAGAGCGGCCCATGACAAATGTCTTGAGGAATATAAGAACAAAAAACTAGAAAAAACAAAAGAACTAGATGAATCAATTCAAAAAGAAAATAAGAAAATGCAAAAATGTCCAAAATGCGGGAGAAATTTTTTTTCCAAAGATAGATTTCAAATAATAAACTATAACGGGCAAGAAATGCTCGTTTGTCCGGTTTGCTCGAAAAAATTCAAAGAAATCGAAGGTAAGAAGGTCGGTACGTCATCCCCTCAAGAATCTGCTTCAGATATTTTGTCGTCTTATGCTCAATCCAATAAAACAATATCGGAAAAAATCCACGATAATAAAAAACCCATGTCAAATTGTGTATTAAGCAATGCATATCGGATACTTGGATTAGATATAAACACAGGGCAAAAAGAAATATTAAAGAGATACAAAGAAATAAGTATTCGCGCAAAAATAGAGGATTTTCCATGCTATGATCTCGATATCGGCTTACAAAGTAACGTTCGCAATGAAGATACAATTAAAAACGCTCTGCATCTTTTACAGTCCCCAAAAACGAACATAAAAGAATACTTTTTTTGGTTCCAAATATCAGACGAAACCGATGAAAAATCTCTGGCATTCATAAAAAAAAGTGAATTTTCGAATGCCATTCAGATTTGGAAATCAGCATCTGAGGCAAAGAGTGCCAGGTCGTTGTTCTATAAGAAAAATCTCACGTTGCTTTATTGCCTCTTAATGGCACAGGAAAACAATCTATCATACCTTAGGGATTCGATTTCTCTCTGGCATGAAATTGTGAACTCTGACAAATTTTGGACTGAATTTTCAAAAATGTACAGCATCAGTAATGAACTAACAACAAACTCTGAAACCATTATGGAATTCAAGAAAAACGTGGTAAATAATATTTCAGAGATTTATACTGATTTATATCAACAACATAATAATCCTCGATTCGTTCAGGAATTTAAGGATCAATTTTATACTTTTAAGCAAACAACAGACACACGATTACAACAACCGATATATCAAGCAGTTGATAACCAGCTTGAAGAGCTTAAAAAAATAAAAATAACAAAGGATCAAGATTTTACCGATAAAGATATCGCAGGCGTAAAGAAAATCATCGATGGAATAAAAAGTAATTTAGATAAATTAAGCGAAATCGGATCATATGATGATCCTCAATCAAAAGTTGTACGCGACCGAATCGCCATGGAATTACGAGAAGAATCGGTATTGCTGTTCAATCACACTGATTACCTTGACGACTCTCTCAGACTACTTACAATAGCAGAATATTTTTGCGGCACAGATACATTAAAAAATAAATTAAAAGGAGAACTCGAACAATTAAAAGGATATGTCCAAAATGCCAAAGAAGCCCAAAATCTAGAAATCCCAGGTATTTTATCAGGAGGAAATGCATCTTTTCGTAGTCGATTTGTTCAGTTTGGGGATAAAAAAATTTTTTATAGGGATGTAACAGGAGTATCCTACAATAGCGTTAAAAATTCTGTAAATTTGGTACCAACATCGCAGTCCTATAATTTTATCATAACATCAGGTACTGAGAAAATGTCTCTTTCATTTTCATCAACATTACTGATTGGTAACAAAGAAAAACAAGAACTGTGGTACAAACTCATTAATTTATCTAAACAATTAATAGAGCCCATGCTGGTTGAAAAAATTGTAAAGCGAATTTTTGAAAAAGGTGATACAGTTTTTATTGGAAATATTGGATTTGACAAGCATGGATTCAGTCATAGTTATACAAAATTCCTAAAAGGAAAACAAATAGATCAAGTATTATGGAGCGATCCAATCTACAAACCACAATTTAGTGCTGGAAACGTTATACTATTCAAAGATGATGGCCACGGACATGGAAGGCCTTTCTTCAGCATACCAATGTCAACAGAAAACGCCGTAATTTTACCGGAACTCATACATGATTGTATGGCATATTTTTCCGTAAATGTAAATAAATTTAAATGGTGATTGAGTGGAACCATGAGTATATCGACAAAACCAATTCTCCACAACGGATTTAAACTCAGAGACAAATTGACAGTTAAAGCTCGGATTGAAAGGATATTTTTTACTGATATTTACGAACTCTCAAACGGTTCATACATCTATTTATTTTTAGATTTGAACCCAAATGAAGCAATTGACCGCAGAGGAAAATACGATGTTATACGGATTAAAAATGAAAATAATAACTATTTAGGGGTAATTGTAAGCACATATTCAAAAGATCAACTCTTAAGCATAAAGGAAGATTTGATCAGTGCAAAAGGATTTGAATGCGTTGCTGGCATGGAACACTTAAAGCAACTACTGATTGCAGATGTCATTAACCCCCTAAAAAAACCTGAAGCTTTCAAAAAATTCAAAGTATCGATACCAAATGGAATCATTCTTTATGGTCCTCCAGGATGCGGCAAGACTTTCATAGTTAGAAAACTGGCAGAAGAATTGCAGTATAATTTTTTTGAAGTCAAACATTCCGATTTAGCCACGCCGTTCATACACGGATCAGTGAGTAACATAGGCAAAGCATTCGAAATGGCGAAACAAAATGCTCCTGCAGTTCTCTTTTTTGATGAAATAAGCGGATTGGTTCCAGATCGGAAAAATCTTTACGAGACCTCTTCATATAAAGAAGAGGAATTGGAGGAGTTTCTCATACAACTAAATGATGCAGCTGATAACCATATATTAGTCGTAGGTGCAACCAATTATATAGAAAGAATAGATTCTGCTGTTCTGAGACCTGGTAGATTTGACAAGAAAATCTACGTTCCTCCTCCTGATTTTGAAGCCCGTAAAGCGCTATTTAAAATAGGTCTTTCCAACAGGCCGCATGACAATCGTATCGATTTTGACCATCTCGCTCTTCTTACTGAAGGTTTTACTTGTGCTGATATTATAGAAGACATAGTTGAATCTGCTGCCAGAGTTGCTGCCAATCTAAACAAAGAATCAATTAATCAAAAGCTTATTGAAAATGAAATAAAAAGAATCAAACCAGAATCCCTAAAAAAAGATAAAGACAATCAAGATAACCCTATTTTTCGATAAATATCTCAAGATAAATTAAAATCTAACCTTATATAAATAATGTTATTTTTTACCTTCGATTTTCTCCCTCAATAAAATGAGTCCTCTTTCCACTGCATGAGTGAGATTTGAAAATTCCTTAGTTTTTATTTTTGACTGTACCCAATCAAAAAGTTCAGGATCTAGAGTTATTCCTGTTTTTATTTTTCGCTTTATTACTTTTGGTCTACTCATAGTAGTAAATATCCAACCAAAACATATAAATATTTGCTTGTATATTACCAACCAAAACCAACCAAAACAGATAATTAGGGAGGCGATAATTATGATAGACGAAAAGAAAAGATTTTTAGAAAGAAAAAAGGCAAAAAAACAGAAAGAACTTAAGAAAAAAACAAGGTTTGATCTAGATGCTTTGAAACGTGAGATATTTTACTATCATTTCAGGGTTGTAGACAAACCATATGATAATGTAAAAGCAGAAAACAGCAACAAAAATTCTGGAGGGTTGATGGGATGAATACAGAACCAAGAAACGGAAACGTAGAATTAGAAACAGATGGCCAAACAACAATTATCAGAAATATCACAATCAGAGACGAAGAAGTCTACACCTTGTTACAGGCAACTGAAAAAGAAAAAAGAACAACCACGCTCATAGATGCCATCAAAATTGGTATCTGCGGGCTAAAACAAATAAGAACAGGAGCAGAACTCAACTATATTGAAAATGGCTTCAACAAAATGATCAGCAAATTTGAATTCGCCTTGAACCCAAATCTTCCAAACAGTTCCGTCTACAGATTAATTCATCTCTTGCAGGATTATTTTGAAAATAATGGGCGCCTGGAAACTATTTTGAATCCATCAACTCAGAACGGACCGCTCAACAAACTACAATGTGAAATACGCGGAGAAATACAAAAATTACGAGACCTCATTATAAAAAAAGAAACAGAAGCAGAGCTTGTTGAAAGATCACCGGCGAAGGGATATAAATTTGAAGACGAGATCGAGATCATTCTCAGTAAGATCAGTAGTAACAACCTTGGTGACGAACTGGAAAGAAAAACAAACGAGGTTGGTGAAATAACAGGTTGTCTTACCGGCGACTTTATCATTACGCCAAGAGAAACACCTGCTAAAAAGGTAGTACTTGAGGTTAAAGATGTAGAAAACATATCTCAAAATCAGATTCTTGAAACACTTGAAAGAGCAATGACAAACAGAGGCGCTTCATACGGTATTTTTGTTGTTAAGTTCCGTGAGTCAATGCCTAGAAAAATAGGAATGTTCAATGAATTCCGTCAAAATATGCTCGTAGTAGCGCTCGGGAGTAAAACAGACAACATATACTTTCCAGAATTGGTCCTCAATCTTGCATTTCAGTGGGCAAAGATGCGACTTGCTACAAGATCGACATCCATGGAACAAGTCGCAATCGCAGTTGTAGCTGAAGGTGCCAAACACATTACACAAAAACTAGAGGCTTTCTCACGCATTCACCATCAATGCACTAATGCTAACAAGGCTATAGAGGAAATACGACATCAAGCTGATGAAATCCGCGATGAAATCGACGATGAAATCAAAAAAATCCAAAGAGCAATCATTTCATCTGATGGGAAGGATGTCAATGATAGACCTTGAGAGCATCGCTGAAGCAATAAAACTACAATTCACAGAACCGATGCACATGAAATTCACGGAATCATATTTTTTTGATAATAAACACGACGAGTTTTTTTACACACTCATGAATTACCAAATAATTGGAGCATATACAAATAAAAATCGTGTAATCGCTGTAGTCGATATCAAAAATTTTCAGTCTACAAGTCTTGTAGCAGAATTTGCAATGAAAAGCGCGGAAAAAAAGATTATACAAGAAATTGTAAAAAGAGTACCTGAAGCTAAGAGCCATGTAGATATTTTTGCTATAAACAATGAATGCAAATATAATTTCACATGATGATTATGCAGAATCACATCTCTTCAAGGGAGAATTCCCAGCAAACGATTGCTGCGATTTATGCAAGAGTTTCGCCTGGACGAAAAACAAATGGATATAGTCTCGAAGAACAAGTTAGATTATCAAAGGAACGTTGTGATCTGATGGGGTGGAAGATTAGATATATATTTACTGACAATAGGGTAAGTGGGGCAGATACTGACAGAGAAAAATTTCAACTTATGATGAAAAAAGCACGGCAGCAAGCTTTCGATATCATCGTTTTTTGGAGAATTGATAGATTTGCCAGAAGTCTCGCAGATTTGGTTAATATTGAAAGAGAACTAAGGATATACAATATCTCGTTACACTCCGTTACAGAACCAGTAGATACGGTTTCGTCGATTGGTAGATTCAACTTCCGAAATGTCGCCTCTGCAGCTGAACTTGAACGTGATTTGATCCGGGAGAGAACCATGATGGGGCTACATGCACTCGCTTTAAAACATAGATGGCCAAATAAAACACCGCCCATAGGCTACTACATAAGAGAAGATGGCACGCTTAGTATCAACCAACAAGAAAAGGAACTTGTTAGAGAGATATTTAGTATGTATATCCGATTGAAATCAATGCCACAAGTAGCATTTGAGTTAAGTAAAATAGGATTGCAAACGCATAGGAAAAAAAGGTGGACAAACATGTCTGTAAAACAGATACTTGACAACGAAATATACATCGGAAAATACAATGTTGCTGGCGTCGAAGCTTACCTCGAGGAGTTGAGGATAATCAGTGATAGGCAATTTAACAAAGCAAAAGATCTCAGGAAACGATATGAAGAAAAACCAAAGTCAATAACCGAAGAGCGCCGATTGACAACCATCGAAAATGTCTTTAATGAATATCTTGTGTTTTTAGATGATATGGAACATGAGGAAAATGCGGCTATGTGAATACGTCAAGTGTGGATTTCAAAACTTGTTTTTTTGGTTTATCTTCTTGCTGTACATGATTAACTGCAGGTGGATCTTTTTTTGATGCTATTTTTCGTAGATATCTGTTGGGATTTTCAGTTGATTTGAAAGAACCTGCGCATTGAAGGCACTTATATAGATACTCCTCGACATCTGGCGTCTTACACACCTCAAAATATTCGGTCTCTCTACAATATGGACATGACAGAAGTGTAATATTTTTAAACTGATCAATCTGAGCACCTGTTGGATGTGTTTCTTGTCTACCACAGGTATCACATTTAAAGCGAGTAACCCAGTAGCCTTTTGTGATCGAACCACCATGTTTTAACATATGACCACCACATTCGCAATGGGGAATAAATTCTGGTATGGTTCTCAGCGCAAATCCCAAACCATACTTCTTAGTAATTTCTTCAAATGCATAATTTTTGTTTTTCTTTGAAGCATGTCCATCGCTAAACCTGCTGATCAACTGTTGTACTTCGTTGTATAAAGTTTTGTCAATCATCGCTAAATTTGAATCAGGATAGGCAACATCTCCATAGCGTGGCTGCCCAATATACACAGGGTCTTGTAATATCCGTTTTAATCTGCCGATGGTCAGTTCCTTATTGAACATTTGGCTATATTTCGTCTCCATAGAGTTCTTTGTTCTTGAGTACGACTTTGTTTCTTTAAATTTAGTAAATAATTCTAATACTACAGATTCACAGCCAATCTTTTTTTGTAACCATTCTCCTTTCTTTTCATACCCCTCAGGGGTATATCCATGGACCCAATTACCCGCCTTGAATCTGGTTTTTTTACCCCTTTGGGTCCTTTCACCTATGTGCTTGCTCTCTTCGTCAGCCCGAAAGAAGTCCATCGCAGCAACTATGTAGTCAGTTGGCTTTTCAGCCATATCATACTGTCGATCTTTTGTTATAACTTTAACTTGATTTTCATTTAGAATCCACATAAAATACAAGCTTTCCACTTTATGACGTCCAAGTCGATCAGCATCTAAGACAAGAATACAATCAATCAGCTTGTTCTCACCATTAACATACTCCCAAAGTTTTTCGGTCCCCGGGCGAATAGTTTGTTTCCCACTAACCCCAAGATCAACAATTGGTGGATACGGAAGTTCTATGTTATGCTCCTGTGCAAATTTTGTCATATCTTCAATCTGGCTCTTGATACTGTAACTGTTTTCTTCTTGCTCTTTTTTACTCTGTCTAGCGTAAATTATCCCACGCATTAATCAAAGCACCACCTTGTAAGCTGAGTATATAAAGTCGGAGATGGTGAAATCCGAGTATAAAAAGTAGGGATTGTTACATTCCAAAGATCAGAACCAAGGGCGATTTCTATTATATAAACGTTGTTAAAAATATATTTAAAATGAAGAACAAAGTCAGTGTACCGTGAGTTTGACCCCTTGTTTTTAAATGAGTTTCGGTAACATTTAAAAACGTCCTGTTTACTTTTGATCATTCAAAATCGCCTTTTATGTTTCTTCCATCCTTCACATTTTCGATAGTTTCAACACCAAAAGAGGATTCTACATCTTTCCAAGATACGTCAACTATACGAGACATCAGATTCATGAACCACTCCGTCACTTTGATTTCGCTCAATCTGCTTTAGAATAACAAATTTGTTATGGCGACAATAAAAATCCATTTTCAGAAAATCCAATACACCGATTATATCAATAGGAGAAATGGTAGGTTCCTTATCATTTTTCAAATAATCAATGTAATACTGTGTGATAATTTCTGAAAGTTCTGTTGTAAACTTAATCTTTTTTTTTCTTACAGCATCTGTGAACTCCTGCTTGGATTTTGTTTTGCTGTGTTGTTGTTTTTTCATTTATTTTCCCCTGCGTTATCGTTTTCATTCTCCTTTTTGCTACTGATTTTTAAATTTATTTTTTCACCATCTTCATCTATTATTTTTAACCCAGCTTCCAAACAAAGTTTATAAAAAATCTGGTAGGATCTTGGTAAATTTTCAGTAATCTCTTCATTTGTCACTTTTCTATTCATCTTAATTAGATTTATATCCAAGATTATTTATATACATTAATTTGTAAAAACTGAAAAATTCTATCTTACACCATTTGGTGGATAAGTGAATGACGACAAAAGAAGAATTTAAAAAAAGGATTACACATGCTCTCGAGGGTCCATATATATATGGATTGATAACTAAAAACTTAATGGACAAAATTCAGGTGTATAAAGACAATAAAACTGATGTAAGAAATTTTTATAGTGCTTTAAAAGACCTAAGAAATACGCGGAAAGGTGGTACTTTAATATTTGAGAGGATTGGAAGGGAAAAAGTAAACTTTTTCCCTGAAAATAAGGAGCTAGTAGTTAAGAAATGGGGTTTAAAGGAAAAATCAGAAAAAACAGAGATTAGTTTGGAATCACGTAAAGATCATACTAGAGATATGCAAGTAAATGTTATCAAACCTCTTTCAGATCGTTTTAAGAAGATATACTATGGTTGGGAATTTAGTCCACTGGATGAAAAAGAAAGAACATGCTGGGCTGAAAGAGGGGCTTTTTATGGCGAAGTATGCTGGGGTGGTGAGAGAGGTATGCATATGCCTCTCAATAAAACAGTTAAAAGTTCAGTTTTATTAGATGATTATTTAAAAAATCATGCACCTGTTTTGGCAACGATGATGGAAGAGTTTGATGAGCAATTTAACGAATTCTGGAAAAATTACTTTGAGATTCATGAAGAGATTAGAAAAATAATTAATCGTAGGATTGGGCTTCCGATTACAATGTATGATTATTTAAGTGAAAGCAAGAATTTTCAAATAAATGAGGAGAGCGCTACTACCAATCTTCAATATACACTTGCGGATTATGTGATATACAAGAATGTATCTATAAGCAGTAATTTACATTTTCAATTTTCAGTGAAAGAGAACAACGAGATGTTTGAATGTTGGTCTAAATATGAAAATCCTGAAAAATGTTATCTAAAAGAAAAGTGCAGGGGCCGATCAGTTCGAGAGTTTCATGATGAAATTAATAATAAAATAAGTATGATATTAGAAGACATTAAAAATTGTGATAGGCTTCAAGAGATGTCAAACAAGTATTGGAAATTAAGAGATAATCTTTTTAAGCAGCAATATGAAATATTGACAAATCTGGAAAAAGATATGCATAAAGTTCTTGATGGAATTTGTGATTTATGTGGTTATAAAGCAGAAGCCGAAAAAGAAAAAAAGGAACAAGACTTCGATGAGAACATACTCCATCAATATTTCCATGAGAAAATTTAAGGCTCAATTGTGGGCTTTTTATCCGTGGGTGCCAATCCCGACAGGTTTAAACTAGATTCTTTATCTAAATCTATCTCGTTTTCTCCGACTTTTAACTTCTTTTTACTTACCCAAACAAATCCTTTGTCAGGCGTAATCACTGCCATGTTAACAGAACCTCCGACACCAGGTATATCTCCAGGATCTGCCATAATCCCATCTGAAAACCTCTGAATGGCAGATGTGGTTTGTATCATTAAAGTACAAAAATCTATTGCATCCTGTAGAGTCATCGTTCCCCATTGAATAACATACTCTAAATTCCTGATTTGTTTATTTATTTCTTCTTGACCCTGTCTTTGAATTGCCTCATTAATAAATTTTATATTTCCGATTCGGACATCAAATCCCAGAACAATCCTCGAAACTACATCACCTTGCCCAATCCAAGAAGCACCATAATTTTTATCTTTTTCTTTGCTATCCCGAATTTTTTGTACATCGCCAGGTACACGACAGCCATATACTTCGTATGAACCATCACTATTATATCCGCCTAAAAGAAACTCAATCGCATCGATTCCAACAGCGCCGTCCTTCTGGTTACCCTGAGGATCTTTAAAACGAAATTTAACCACATATTGTTCTTTTTTAATTTCTAGAACTTTGCAGCCTTGCTTTTGAAGATCATTCTTAACGCTTTCTTGTAGTATATCTAATTGTTCTTGCCATTTGTATTTTTTGTTGAAAAGATTGTGTAACTTTTCAGCCATTTCTTTTACATCAAACTTTTCAACATCATTTTCACGTTTAAATTCTTCAATAAATTTACTTATGTTTTTAGGCCCGCCATCTTCAGATAAAAAAGCTAGTCCGGCTACACCAACACCGACTCGCTTATTTAATTGAAAAAGCTTAGAAGCATTATCGCTACCAATTCGCGCCACACCTTTGAGATTACGATAAGTTTGCCTTCTATCAGCAGCTAAAACAATTCCTTCAGGTATCGTTGTGTTAATCACTAACGTCATTATTCTACCTCCTTAACCCCAATTTTATAAAGATAATTACGTTTAAGTAGTTTATCAAACTATGCTGTTATCCTTGAAGTATATGTTAAAGATTTAAAATAAATAATAAATAAAATTTGATTTCTAATCTTGCGCTCTACTGAAGATTATTATATTAAATTTTTTCTTTAATCCGCCTCTCTCTATTTTTATTAAGTCTCTATGAAGATTTTTACTTGTCTCAGTTATAAAATTTTTCACTGTTTTTTGTATATCAAATTTTTTTCCATTAAGTGAAAATAACCATTCCAACAGAAATTGATATATTACATCAAATTCTAATTGGAATTTCTTGAGTGAATATTCTTTACCATTTGTAAGTATTAATTTTTTTACTTTGTCATCATAAAAAATATTTGCATGTCCTAATTTATTTCGAAAAAAACGAGATTCACTACCACTTAAAATGGATTTATTATTTTTTCCAATGATTTTTAAATCAACTAAATTTTTTTCTATTTGTCCAGCCGTTAGGTGATCTCCAGCTTCAATTTTTTTATTTATTTCCAATAATTTTTTCTTGGAATCATCTTCTTGATGACACGAGTAATAATTCATCAATTTTTGTGTCATGATGTCCAAAATTGCTTCGTATATGTTTAAATAAATCCAGAGCATCGCGCATACTGCTATGTTTTCGGGGATATCATCCCTATATTCTTCTAATTCCTGTGATGCAGATAATACGTGAAGTAATACACTTATTATATTAAAAAAATCCTTATAATTTTGCCCTTCTTTAAGATTGGTAAAGAAATCAATAACTTTTAGGTCATCTTTCGAGAGAAAGGATTCTTGTCTATCTTTGATTATGTTTGATATATCTGTTAAAATGCTTAAATCAATCTTTTTAGGGAGATTTTTATAATATTTAGCAACTATGTATGGGCTGCCTGTGCGTAATTTTCTTTCTAATTCTTCGAGAAATTCATGCTTCAACAATCTTGTATGTAGTACTAGTTCTTTTTCTTCGAGCATTTCACTTAAAAATTTTTCAACAATTTTACCTATAACGATTCCTCTTGGTAATGTATCATTTATTAATAATTTAGGTTATATTAATAAATATCATCAACTATCAAGGGATTTATACTCGTGGGCGCTCAATCCCGACAGGAGGAGCATTATGACTATTAGGATCAAACCCTATAGTAAGAATGAGATTTGAACTTGAAGTCGAAATCACTTCCCCTGCATTTTTTTATTAAATTATTTTCTTTATGATAATGAAAATATAGAAAATGGTAACAATAATTATTTAGTTCTACATTATAAGGTTTAAACAATGAACACCAGGTCATCAATGAAGAGT
>Ga0209777_10005373_pt1 | contig 14796 bp, 13 predicted proteins | sample FrelakmetHBP12HB_FD_187147 | JGI IMG/M metagenome (GOLD analysis project Ga0209777, IMG submission 187147) | Freshwater lake sediment microbial communities from the University of Notre Dame, USA, for methane emissions studies -HBP12 HB (SPAdes)... | ecosystem: Environmental > Aquatic >... | reverse complement strand
CTGAACCATCCGAATCGGACTCAAAGAAATTGGATGAGTCGAGGTTCGAGCGCCCGTGACCAGATATGATCAAGGCAGTATCTCTCAGCAGGAGCTTCGGTTCCACAACCGCAGTCAATGACCTTAGCTTCGAGATCAAGAAGGGTGAGGTCTTCACCCTCCTCGGCCCCAATGGGGCGGGAAAGACGACGACCATACGAATGCTCACGGGCCTCATAGCGCCGACGAATGGCACCTGCACAATTGAGGGCGTCGACGTCACGAGGAACCCGATGCAGGTACATAGAAACGTAGGCGTCCAACCCGAGGTCCCCGGCCACTACGAGACACTCACAGCCCAGCGCAACCTGGAGTTCTACGGTAAACTCTTCGGAGTGAGACAGCCCGAACTGGGTGATAGGATACACAGCCTCATGCAGTCATTCGACCTCTGGGACAGGAGAGGTGATACCGTCCAGACCTACTCTAAGGGGATGAAACAGAAACTCGCTATCATCCGAGCCCTCCTCCACGACCCAGAGTACCTCTTCATGGACGAGCCCATGTCCGGTCTCGACCCTGTTGCCTCCAAGACGGTGAAGGACTTCATCCTTGACCTCAAAGCGAAGGGAAAGACCGTCGTCCTCAGCACACACAACCTAGACGACGCCGACCGTTTAAGCGACCGCGTCGCCGTCATACAGGGGAGCCTCCTCGCCCTAGATACACCCGACAACCTCAGGGCCAACCTATTCAAGCGCACAATAGTCTTCCACCTGAAGACTGTAGACGACGGCATTATCGCGCAGCTCCGTGACCTCCCCTTTGTCCGCTCTGCCATGCGATCCGAGAACAAGCTGGTCCTAGAACTTGAGAACCCTGAAGAGGAAAATCCTGAAATTGTCGACCTCCTAGTCAAGGCCAGCTATCGTGTCCAGTTCGTCGGCGAATTGAGACACAGCCTAGAGGAAGTCTACCTCAAGCTCGTAAATACCTCAAAGGAGATTTCCCAATGAACTGGGCAGCGGTTATGGAGATTTTCAAGAAGGATATTCAGGAGACGATGAGAAATCGATATGTTTTCCTTTCCGTGTCGGTCCTCCCCATCATAATTATCTTTGAGAACGTCTTCGCTGTCAGTCAGCTCTTAGACCAACCCTCAGGCGCCTCACAACTTCTCGAGATCCTCCCGGTAACTTCTATCATAGTGCTCCTCATTCCATCTGCTATCACTGCTCTACTCGCGTCGACTAGCATCGTCATAGAGAAAAACAACAGAAGCCTTGAGCCCCTTCTTGCTACCCCAATAACCGACGCGGAGCTCTTGCTAGGTAAATGTCTCGCCGCATTCATCCCCGCAATGGCAGTCAGTTATGGTACACTCTTGGTCCTCATAGGTGCGGTAGATGCCCTGACTATCAGTGCCCTGGGGTACGCTGTCCTACCAACCCCGTCGATGGCCTATCAATTCGCACTAATACCTCTCATCGGCCTCCTTGGAACATTCATTAGTCTGCTCGTTTCCACGAGGATCAAGGATGTGAGGGCAGCGCAACAAGTGTCGACTTTTGCGGTCCTCCCGATACTAGCCTTTGCAGCGCTTGTCTCGGCACTATTCACTTATGACCCCTTATATCAGACCGCGGCGATAATTTTTCTCGCTGCAGTTGTCGTCATGTTGGCGCGTTTTACCATCCGGAGGTTCAGTCGGGAGAGTATATTAATCTCCTGGAGCTAACAACAACTATTTCCTGAGTTATTGACGAACGGTGCTACGAGCATAGGTGAGGCGATAAAGCTACATTATCCAGTCAATCATGACGTAAATATTGTTACCTTTTCGCGCGCGCGACCGAGATGGGGAAGCCATCCCCCTTGTTGATGGAAACGACTCGTCGGATCGCAGCCGATACTAAGGCTTCACTCTCATAGCTGGTCGGTTCTAAAACCTGTATCAACTCACACGTTAGGGGTTAGGCGTGGCTGACGAAGTCAATTCTGCCTCCATCTGCGACTATAACCTGCCCCGTGATGAAGTTTGAATCATCTGATGCTAGGAATAGGGCTACGTTTGCGATGTCTTTAGGGTCGCCTATTCTCCGTATAGCCGCCAACTCAGCTTTTCTCTTGTTGACTTCGTTTGCTTGCCCCTTGCTCTTGCCGCTTGTCATGTCGGTTCGGATCCATCCTGGGGCGATTGCGTTCACGTTTATGCCAAATGGGCCGAGGTCCTGCGCCGCGACAGAGGTCAGGGCGATGAGTCCAGCTTTTGTGCAACCATATGCGCCTTCGCCGGTGGGTGCACAGCCTAGGCCGGATATCGATGAGGTGTTGATGATCTTGCCGTATCTCTGTTGGATCATGTGCTTCGCAGCCTCTTGGGTGCATATGAATGGCCCTTTGAGATTCACCGCCATTACTCTGTCCCAATCCTCTTCACTCGTTTCCATCAGGTTGGTTGGGATTAGAATGCCTGCGTTGTTGACGAGTATGTCGAGTTTGCCATAGGATTCAATTACTTCGTCGATCATTTTTTTGACTTGGGTTCTTTGGGACACATCGGCCATTATCTTCTTGGCTTCGCCGCCGTTGGATTTGATCTCCTCTACGACACCCTCGGCTTGATTGGCGCCATTTACGTAGTTTACCGCAACCCGGGCTCCCTCACGTGCCAGTGTGAGAGCTATCTCTTTTCCAATGCCGCGTGATCCGCCTGTCACCAGGGCTACTTTGCCTTCTAGCTTCATAGAAATTTAAAAAAATGGGCGCGGATTTAACACTTTGCGCTCATATATGCGCACGTTAGTGGAGTTTGTCGCTGGAGTGAAGAACAGCAGCTGTGACTTCGTTCAGGTGGTGGAGTACATCAGGCCCCCCAAAGTCTTGCTACGATACGTGTGTGAGCGAATCAGATTATACATGTGTATACTCATCTGAGTAAGGTACCACGCCGAGTTAAGCGGAAAGTTTCTTCACCAGTGGGCAGATTTTCACTATGGTGGATTCCCTGACAAGTTCGCTCAGGTTCGAGAAAGATGAGGTGTCATCCAGCAAGGGATTAGTAACCGCCTCGACCCCCCAGTCCGCAGAAGCTGGACTCAAGTTGCTGAGGGATGGTGGGAACGCGGTCGACTCAGGGGTCGCGATGGGGTTCTGCAACACGGTTCTCGAGCCATACCTAGCCTCCTTAGCGGGTCTCGGTTTCATGCTCATCTTTAGCGCTGATGAGGATCGCGTCATCGCGATAGACTTCAACACAAGGGCCCCGAGGGGTGCGACGCCTGACATGTTTGAGGTAGTAGGGGAGGCGTCGGCTGGTGGGACGAAAGTCTTCGAAGTGAAAGACAACGAGAACTCCGTGGGGGCCAAGGCTGTGACCATCCCCGCCACCCTAGCAGGTCTCTGCATGGCTCACAAACTCTACGGCCTGTTACCCCTCTCAAAGGTCATGGAGCCCGCCATTAACCTAGCCTCAGATGGTTTCAGTCTCGGCTGGGATCAAGCGTTGATCCTCGCCCTTATGATGAGGGATGGGAAGCGGAGCCCAGAGGTTGAGACCTCATGGTACCCAGGCGGATACCCGCCATTCCCCAACGCCAGGATCGTGCAGCCAGATCTAGGGAGACTATTGAGGAGAATCTCCTCAGATGGCCCCGGCTTCGTCTATAAAGGCGACGTGACGGATGCTGTTGTGAAGACTGTGAAGGATGGTGGGGGTTTACTCACCAGTGAGGACCTCGCCTCATACATGCCTGTCGTCTCAAAGCCACTTAGTGTAAATTATCGCGGCTTCGAAGTTGCCACAGTTCCTACGCCAAGTGGAGGTGTAACAATCTTGGAGACCCTTAATATCCTTGAGGGCTTCGACCTCGCGTCATATGGCCACAACTCTGCCGAGTACCTGCACATACTCGTTGAGGCGAGTAGGCACGCCTTTGCCGACCGCTATAGCTTCCTGGGGGACTGGGAGGTCGCAGAGGTCCCCCTAGAAGGGATACTTTCTAAATCATATGCAGTAGATGTTGCACGACTCATAGAGGATAAAGGAACAGCTTTCAAATCAGATGAAGTGGCCGAGCCGTGGATTAAATATCTGAGTAATCCACTTCATGACCCCTGGAACCATCAAGGGCATAAAGGGCGACGCGCCAAATCGACCTATGCATCGGGCATCGGGGAGACGACACACTTCAACTCGGTAGACTCCTACGGAAACGCGGTTTGTTGTACTCATACACCTGGATTTCAGTCAGGGCTAACACCGCAGGGTACCGGTCTCTACTTAACCTCGGCCATGGGTTGGTTTGTTCCGAAGCCCGGTTACCCGAACTCCATCGTGGGGTGGAAAAGGCCTCTGATGAACATGGCGCCACTCATGGTTTTGAAGGATGGCCGGCCCCTCTTGTTACAGGGGGCCCCGGGTTCTAGGAGGATAATCAGTAGGAACCTCCAAGTGGTCCTCAACGTGATTGAGTTTAGGATGGGGCCCCATGAGGCAGTGGCAGCCCCGACAGTCGACGCCAGCGGGCTTGAGACCCTTATCGACTCGAGGATACCCGCTGAGGTGGCTAAGGCACTTGAGGGAAAAGGCCACAAAGTCAGTGTAGTTGAGGAGGGGCCTGGAATGTCAGCTTTCGCTCGCCCATCCGCAGTGCAGATTGATCGAGAAAAGGGGTATCTAAGGGGCGGGGTCGACCTCTTCAGAAGGTCAACTGCTCTCGGTCTATAACATCTGATAGTCTACTTCGAAAAGGTATTTTGTTATCTGGTCTCCCAAAGGTAGAGTTTCCTCTCAGATGAATTCGCCTCCATCACGCGCGAGGATCCTTCTATTTACTTATAGTGGAAGTAGAATTATTGATGGTAAAGACATGTCCGAGGATCTGAGGAAAGAGCGACTTAGGGAGCCGATTTCGAGAAGCGAGCTAGAGAGGCGCTGGGCGGCGGTCAGGGAGGCGATGGGGAAGGAGGGGTTGGACTGCCTCGTTATGCAGAACAGCAACCTGTACCTCGGCGGCTATGTGCGCTATTTCACAGACATACCGGCCGAGAACGGATATCCGATGTCGGTCGTCTTCCCGATAGACGGAGGCATCACCATAGTGAGCCACGGGGGAAAGCCTCTCCCCACAACTCCTCCAGAATGGGCGCTTTACGGCGTCAAAGAGAGAGTTGCCCTCCCATACCTTCCCACACTCAACTTCACAAACAAGATGGAGTCCGACGCTGTCTCGAAGGCGCTGAAGGAGAAGAAGGCGAAGTCAGTTGGAATCGTAGGAAAGGCCTCGATGTCCGCCACATTTCACGAAAACCTGATGGCAAACTTGGTCGGGGTAAAGGTCAGCGACGCCACTGACCTTATTGACGAAATCAAGGCCGTGAAAAGCGAGGAGGAGATTGGGCTCATCAAGAAGACGATCGAACTCCAGGATAAGGTGTGGGGCGCGACGCTAGCATACATACGACCGGGTGTAAGAGAGTACGAACTCAGGTCCTTCATCCAATGGATCTCCACGGACCTCGGCAGCGAGGAGCACCTAATCAGTTTAGGCTCGGCGCCCGCGGGGAAGCCAGCGGGGCAGGTGCGCGCCTTCTTCCAGAACCGGACGATGCAGCGTGGCGACCAAGTCTGTGTGATGATCGAAGTAAGCGGACCAGGCGGATTCTACGGTGAGCTGGGTAGGACCGCCTGTTTAGGTGAGGCCCCAAGCAAGCTACTGAAAGTATGGGACGACGCTGTCGAGGCACAGGACAGGGGCGCGGAGCTCTTGAAACCAGGCTCAAAGCCCAGTGAGCTCTTCGAAGCCCACAACAGGCTCCTAGCAGGGATGGGATACCCCCCCGAGGGGAGGATACACTCACACGGTCAGGGTTACGACCTAGTGGAGCGCCCCGGTATAAGGCCCGAGGAGACTATGACGGTCAAGAGGAACATGAACATAGTCATCCACCCGATAACGTTGACCGGGGAGGCCTACGCCTTCTGCTGCGACAACTATTTGGTCACCAACTCGGGCTCAATTAGGCTTCACAAAACGCCACGGGAGATATTCGTCGTTTAATTTAGAAAAGCAAGTTAGTCCCCTTTTTCAATTTTTGTTCATTGTCGGTAGCTCATCTTTTCCCTAAACTAGCTCCTACTTGCTAAATATCACCAAACCACTGATTCAGACATGGAGTTCACGACACGTCCAGTCGTAATGGGTATCAACGGGATGGTGACTTCAAGCCACTATCTCGCTACAGAGGTTGGATACCATGTTCTCAAGCGGGGAGGAAACGTCGTAGACGCCGCAGTCAGCACGTGGTTCACCCTCACCCTCACGAAACCAGACCTAGTCGGCATAGCAGGAGAGGTTCCAATGCTTCTGTTTCTCTCTGACGAGGAAAAGGTCCTCGCCATCAACGGATCAGGCCCCGCCCCTAAGAAGGCCAGCGTTCAGTGGTTTAGAGACTATGACTATGACCTCATACCCGAGGACGGCTTCACCCCCGCTGTGGTCCCTGGAGCCTTCGATGCTTGGCTCATGGCCCTCGACACATATGGAACATTCAGCCTCGCAGACTGCCTTGAACCAAACATAAGAATAGCTTCGGAAGGCTACCCCATGCAGCAGTCTATGGTTCGCAGCTTAGAGCTCTCGGAGGAGCGCTTCAAGAAGGAGTGGCCATCTTCTGCAGAGGTTTATCTACCAGGAGGAAAACCGCCACAAATTGGACAGGTTTTCACCAATCACAACTGGGCTAGAACCTTCAGAAAAATTGCTGAGCTCGAGAGAGATGAGAGAAAAGTCGGCAGATCCGCGGCTATCTCCGCTTGCCGTGACTACTTCTACCGGGGTCCAATAGCTGAGACGATAATCAACTTCATGGACACCTTCAGGTGTCGCGATGTCTATGGTGAAGAGCACACCGGCCTCATGGCTCTTGACGATCTAGCGTGCTACCATGCAAGTATTGAGAATCCAATCTCGAGCAACTACCGTGGCCTCGAAGTTTACAAGTGTGGCCCATGGACCCAGGGTCCGGTCCAACTAGAGCTCTACAACCTCCTCGAGGGCTTCGACCTCAACAAGATGGGACATAACAGCGTCGAGTACATCCACACCTGGACGGAGTGCGCGAAGCTCGCATACGCTGACCGCGAGTACTATTACGGCGACCCAGACTTCGCAGATGTTCCGCTGAAGATGCTGCTGTCGAAGAATTACGCCGACGAGAGGCGTGAATTGGTTGATCCCAACGAGGCGTCGATGTTACTCAGGCCGGGACATGTGGACCCGATCAGACTTGAGCCGACGACTCGCAAAAGCTTCCTGGAAGGTGACACGGTTCACCTCGATGCAATAGACTCGATGGGAAATATGATCTCCGCCACACCAAGTGGAGGCTGGATAAGGACGAGCCCTCTCGTACCTGGCCTAGGATTCTGCATGGGAACCCGCGCCCAGCAGTTCGACCTTAAGCCGGGGAGCCCCAACTGCCTCGAGCCAGGGAAGAAACCTAGGATTACACTCACACCGAGCCTAGTCATGAGGGAGGGTGAACCCTTCATGGTCTATGGGACACCCGGCGGAGATGGGCAAGACCAGTGGACGAGCCAGTTCTTCCTTAACTACATCGACTTCAACATGGACATCCAGTTAGCCCTCGACAAGCCAACCGTGCACACCAACCATTTCCCTGGAAGCTTCTGGCCAAAGACGGTGCATCCAGGCGAGCTCCACATCGAACCCCCAATAACAGAGGTAGTGCTAGATGGATTGAGGGCGAAGGGCCACAAGCTCGTCGTTGATAAGCCTTGGAGCCATGGCAGGTGTCTAGCAATAAGGTTTGACCCCCAAACCGGCGTGAAGTACGGTGGAGCCAGTCCCCGAACCGGGGACAGCTATGTTCTCGGTTGGTAAGGGGCCTGCCTCTGGCGTGACAAATGTCTCCAATCTAACCGTTCCTAAATAGTACGAGCGAAGACTAGAACCAGCACTTATCTCAAGAATTAAAACTGCTTTTCGAGAGGGCAAAGAAATCATCTACGCGAGCTGATAGCTGCACACGCGATGTCTTCTCTCTGTTTTTCATAGCACAATTCACCTTAAAAGTCTGGGTGTGATTTTCCTAAATCGATTTCATAAAGAAATTTCCGAAAATGAAAAAAGGCATCATGAGTAACCCTTAAAACGATAATTCTTTATTTGGATTCCATCCTCAAGCTGGGCACGAGTTGGACGAAAAAAAGGGGGGCATCTGGAGGAGCAACCTTGGCATCCTGATGCTCACCTCTGGTGTCTGGAACATTGGAACCTACATGACCCTACCCTTCTGGGGCCTCTACGTCCTCTACCTCGGCGGAACACCCATCGACATAGCCCTAATCTACTCCGTAAGCTCAGCGGTCAGCCTACTACCATACCTAATTGGCGGCTACCTCTCCGACGTGTTCAGCAGGAAAAAGATGGTTTACAGCCTACAGTTTATGATTGCCCTAAACGGAGCCATCTATATTTTCGCGCCGAACTGGCTGTGGCTACTCCTAGCCAAATCCGTCGAGGCAGTCCTAACCGGCCTACGCAACCCAGCGTTCAGCGCCCTCCTCGCCGACTCGACGACCGTCAAGAACCGTGCGAAGAGTTACGCATTATGGAACGCCGTCCCCATCAGCTTCGGACTATTATCCCCTTACCTGATCGGGTTGCTAATGGACAGGTACGGTATCGTCCTAGCCCAGAGATGGGCATACGTCGTATTGATGATAGTGATCACCGCGAGTGGAATCATCCGTAATAGGTATGTAGAGGAGACCCTGAGGAGCGATTCGAGAGTGAGGTTGAAGCTCTCAGAAGTGGTAACTAAAACAATAAAAAACCTTAAGGAGACCTTGAACGAGATGCCGCACCAGCTTTGGGTCTTGTTAATGTTGGGTGGTGTCTACCAATTCGCCGTCTCGCTTGTAAGTGTCTTCATGGTCACCTACGCCGTTGAGGACGTTATCCACATCACTACTGGGCAATGGGGACTCGTCAGTACCGTTTCGACGATACTCATAATTTTGTCTGGCATCACTCTAGCGCTTTTAGCTGGCCAATTCAGCAGACGAATGATGATCCTAGCATCCCTAGCTATCACGCCTTTCGCCGTAATTGGCTTCACCTACAGCAATGGCTTTTCACAGGTTCTGCTGTTTTACTGCGTGCTTACCATCCTCGGTAATGTTGGTGGTGTGGCTAGTCAGACCCTTTTCATCGATTATATGCCTATTGAACACCGCGGTAGGATCAGTGCCCTGATGGCCGTGATTGGATCAACGTCGACCTTCACATTTCTCCTGACTACTGGCGGTGTGTTGGGCTCAATAGGAAACATTGTGGGGGGCGTTCTCTACGGTCAATTATCTTACTCATCGCCTTTCTTGCTAATGGCCGCGGTTATGGGTTTCGCCGCTGTTGTGACATATCTTTACGTCAAAGAGCCAATACTTTCAGAACAATAGTCATTTTATTTCGATTTATTACCTAAAAGAGCAGTGTAATTTATTGTACTGCGCTGATTCTCAATTTTTTTATATTTCATCAAAATTGGGTTATCTGAGTTTCTTCCTGTCGCTGAAACTTGCCACATTTTAGGTATGCAGCGCACACCATATATACTTTTAAGAGAATCTAATTAAACGATCTGAATGGGCGGTAAAAAGAAGTACAGCGGATACAAAGCCTACTCATACCTCGAACCCGAGAAAGACTACGAGGTCATAAAGTACCGTGAACCCCTTGTGAAGGAATGGTCCTACACGTATCCTCTACCTAAAGAGGAGGAGGACAGGTTCAGGGAGTTCATAGATAAGAACATCATCATCGATCTCCACGAACACCCGGTTCTTTATCCAGCAAACATGGCAAAGTCTCAAAATAACCAAGGGAGGGAAGTGATGGCATATGATGCGCTCTCAGCTTCCGGCATAGACGCAATATTCGACAACCAGATGGATGGGAGCTGCGACATCACCTCAAAACATGGAACAAAGTGGACAGACATCATACAGAACCTGGGGATGAGACTGTGCGACATACAGCACCAAGATTTCATAATGCACTGTAGGAGAGTAGAGGATATCTACAACGCCTTCAGCGACGGCAGGCTCGCGTGGGTCGCAGTGCTAGAATCCCTTAATTGTATAGAGAACGAGGTCGACAGGGTGGACATCCTCTATGGGTTAGGCATCAGGCAAGCGGGGATAACATACAGCGAATCGAATATGCTGGGCTCAGGGCTGAAAGAGAAGTGCGATGGTGGACTGACCGACTTCGGCTTTGACTGCGTCACGAGGATGAACAAGGTGGGAATGCTGATAGATGTCTCTCATTGTGGGGATAAAACCGCACTCGACACGATAAATCTTAGCAACAAACCAATCATAATCAGTCACTGTGGTTCGCAAACCCTAACGCCCACGTCACGAATGCTGCCAGATGATGTGATAAACGAACTTGCGAGACGTGGCGGCGTCTTCGGCGTCGAGATGGCTGGTGCTGTAGTCAAAACTAAAGAACATCCGATTGCGTCTCTTGATGCCTACACTGAGCAACTCGAATACTGCATCAAAACCTTCGGTATCGATCACGTCGGGTGCGGCCCAGATACACTCTACGGCGACCACATTCAGATGTACAAGATGGGTGCTGTAAAAAATAACACAAAGGGTATGGGCCACACAAGAAGACCCGGTACACCTGAGTACGAATTCTTGGGGATGACTATGAACATCGAGTCGCTTCCTGAGTACGTGAAAGGAATGGAGAACCCTACCGAGGCTATACCCAACGTCATAAGGTGGATGATCGATCACGGTTACTCTGATTCGGAGATCGCAAAAGTTGCTGGACTCAACGCTATAAGAGTTCTGAAAGAGGTTTGGAAATAAGCTAACTAAGCTAAACCTTCCAAGTCATCGCGATAGCTCATATACAATGTAATTCCCTATCGGAGCGTACACGATTTTTTATTTACTCGATTCAATCCTTTTTTAACTTCTTCAGACACAACATCATGTTGTGGCATAGATGGATGTTTTAGAGACTATCACTGTACGTAAGTCAATTCGAGCCTATGAGTCAACGCCGATTCCCGCAGAGATACTCGGAAGAGTCTTGGAGGCGGGAAGAATCGCTCCCTCGGCAGGTAACATACAACCATGGCACTTCATAGTTGTCACTGACAACGAGAAGCGGAAGATCTTATCTAAAGGACTGTTCGCGAAGTTCCTTGCAGAAGCGCCAGCCGTCATAGTGGGTTGCGGTGATGTGGAGTCTTCTCCAAAGTGGTATACAATCGATGTCTCCATAGCCCTAGAGAACATGGTACTCGCTGCCACAGGTGAGGGTCTTGGCACATGTTGGGTAGGTAGCTTCCAAGAAGAGGAGGTGAAGAGGCTTCTCGGCATCCCAGACCGTTACAGGGTCGTCTCACTACTGGCTGTGGGTTACCCTAAGGAGGGATTCAATGTCACGCAAACGTTGCTCACGCTAGTCCGAAAAAGAAAATCCCTCAAGGAAATCATAAGTATAGATAATTTTGGCAAAGCCTACACTTAGATTACCTCACTATGTTTCGCTGCTAATATGTCACATCCAAAAAACTACAGAAAGCTCCCCCATAGATTTCTGATAGAACTCCTAAAATCTCCTAATTCCATTTCGATAGTTTTCGGGTTTTAGACCTAGGATCGCTCTTAACCGTCGTTAGAAGCGGAAATCAGTAATCACATGGTCGTTTGCTCAAGAACCTTCTTATTACGCGGTAAAAAAATATTTATATATAACAATGTTATATATAACTCTGCCATGTGTAACTCTGGAAGCAGCTGCGACGAATCACAGCGACGCAGACACCACATGATAAGGACAAACCCGGAGAGAGGCTGGACCCAGTTCCTATTCCTGCGCCTCATCCACGAGAAACCCATGCACGGATACCAGATAATGGAGGAGCTTAACACAAGGGGCTTCCTCACAAAGGATAGACTCGAAGCTGGATCCGTCTATACGATCCTCCGGCGAATGGAGCATCATGGGCTCATAACTAGCAAGTGGGAGGAGAAAACTGATGGAGTCGACCGCCGCGTCTACACGGTGACTCCCGAGGGAACCGAGATCCTAAGGGACGGCCTTAAGATAATGCTAAAGCGAAAAGCCCTCCTGGATGACCTCGCATCTTACTATAAACAGCGATTCCAGAGTACCACGGAGTGAACAAACATGAGTGAAGAAAAGAAACCAGAAGTCGAAGAAGAGTCTGAAGGACAGAGCAAGGAGTGTTGCGGAGGTCATGAAGAGCAACAGGATAACCAATGTGGACACCACGGCCCGTGGGGTCACCCAGGCGGCCATTGGATGCATAGGCGCATGATGATGCATTTCGCCTCCATGACAGTCGAGGAAGAAGTAGAATTCCTCGAGTCAGTCAAGGTCCGTCTCGAAGACAGACTTAAAGTCGTGAACGAGAAGCTCACGAAGCTCAAAGCCTAAGTCCTTTACCAGTTACTGCCCCGGTTGACCTGGGGTGCTTTTTTTATGCATTTCATTTTATCACAATTTGATTTCAAAGTGAACCTTTTTTCCATCGCTGGAGCCTCGAAGATGCTAATCAAGCGGTACTAAATATACCGTCAGCTTAACATCAGTGAAGCCGTACCTCTTTGGAAGTAATCGATCCAGGGATCAAAATGATGCGTAAAATTACCGCTGTTCCGATATGCTCAAAGTGGTGCAATCAGTGTCGGCACAGTGGCAAAAAGTGCCGGAAAGCAGAAGGAAAATGGTGTACCAAATTCGACCCTAATCACCCTTTAGCCAGAAAGCATTTCAGGGAAAGGAGCGGTCTCGAGTAGTCGAGACTCAAATAAAATAATTTCGTGCGCATCAACAATGGAAGTATCGAATAACTCTTATGTAGAGAATAGTATTTTCCAGCTTTCTATCCGAGGCTCTGTTTGTTTATAATTGAATCTTCTATACTCATCCTCATCGACTTCACAGGCGCCTCATCAGGCCAGCCCACGATTATGTGCAGGCGACTCACAAAGTCCTCATGTAGGTCGAGGTGCTGTCTCAGCTTGATTTGAGTCTCCTCGCCGTGGGTCATCCAACACGCACCAAGACCCAAAGCAGTTGCCATCAGGCAGATGTGATCGGCAGCCGCCGCTGCGTCGTAGAACATGTTCTGTGGGGCCCTCTTGTCGAATTTCAGAGCCTTGTAGCACCTCAGGTCTTGGCAGACAACAATCATAACACAGTTCTCAATGGGGATGTCGCTACTCACCAGTTTCCACTCTTCGGGGCTTCGCAGGATTATGAACCTCCTAGAGTCGACATTGCAACCCTGCGGAGACATCAGTCCCGCATATAGTATCTCCCTGATCATCCAATCGGGAACTGGCTTGTCCTTGAATTGACGGATCGATCTCCTCTCATACAGAAGTTTTTTGACCGTTTCGAGTTCCTTTTCACTAAATGGTTCAGGTAGCTCGGTTCCGAGCTCAACCTGTTCTCCCTCATTGAGCCTTTGAGCCATTTCGATGTTTTTTCTACACCACAGTATGTCCGGTGTGTTTGTAGGCAATCCCCTCTCCTCCCAGAGTTCGAGGAGTTGCTTCGCTTGCAGACCGAAGTCCTGGGGTTTCTTTAGCTTGCCATTCAGGATTCTGTATATTATGACCTCGATACCGTGGTGGGTCCTCTCGTGGAGTATGCTTCTTAGGAGATCAACATCCATCTCGAGGAGTTCCTCCCTGGAGTAGCCATGTATCTTCTCGAAAATTGGCATGATTATTCGTGAGCGTTGGGTAGGTTTAGCGTTTTTGTGTGAGGCCACGCGTATGAGTGAAATAATAAATATCAAAATAAACAATATCGATTTGGATGCGACTATGAAAGGGGCAATCGTGTTTTTAATAGTGTTGCATTAGGGGTAATCGTCAAAATGGGCAGCGTTTCGCTGCCACCCGGCAGACAACTCAACAATCTTCTCAGTGTGCCACACAAGTTACCCCTTGTTGGGGATACCCGCCACAACTTTGGCGATTTCGATACTAAATGGAGTCGTCTATGGAATCGTCGTATGGCTCGTCTTAACCATAATTTGGAGCATCACAGACAGGGGCAAGAAAGAGAAAGTCACAGTCAACGTCAACCTGGACGCTGGGAAGGGGGAGTCTAAGGTAGAGAAAAAGTGAATGATTCTCGCGCTATGATAAAAAAAGAATAGTTAGAAAGAAGCTATTGTTCTTCGAGAGGGACATTCGGGTGTAAGGGTAGGGGTTCATAAGCTACCGTTCATTTTTTCCCAATTGATCCAAGACTAGAAAAAGGAAGTGATTATAATGACGGTTGAACCCGGATTTCAGAATCCACCCCCCGCGAGGGGTAGAGGCAACACGATGGCCGCTGTCGCAATAATCGTAGCTATAATAGCCGTCGGCCTTTCAGCGTACGTCTTTGTTAGTATTGGTAACCAACTCAGCACTTTCTCTGGCCAGACCTCAACTCTAGCCTCGACTGTACAGCAGGAAAACGCTCAGCTAACGACCTTGAACTCACAGATCTCTGAGCTAAACACGAAGATTGCATCCCTTAACGCAACTATAGCAAAAATAAACTCGGGGGGAGGCTCAGGTGGAGGAACCACGCCACCTACCGGCCTCACGGCCCAACAGATCTACAACCAAACAGCCAACAGCGTCGTGCTGGTGAAGGTGCAGGTATCCAACGGGACAGATGAGGGAAGTGGATTTGTCTATGACGCTTCGGGTAGGATAGTGACCAACAA
>Ga0209777_10005372_pt1 | contig 14797 bp, 8 predicted proteins | sample FrelakmetHBP12HB_FD_187147 | JGI IMG/M metagenome (GOLD analysis project Ga0209777, IMG submission 187147) | Freshwater lake sediment microbial communities from the University of Notre Dame, USA, for methane emissions studies -HBP12 HB (SPAdes)... | ecosystem: Environmental > Aquatic >... | reverse complement strand
CGGCGCCTCTAATCTCGAGGTCCTTCATAGCGACGCGGAAGCCAGCCCCCAGTTCGCTGGCCTCGAATATGGTCCTGAGCCGCTTCTCTGCGGCATCGGTGAGCTGCTTGCCTTTGTCATAGAAGAAGTATGCGTAAGCGCGGTTTGTCCCGCGTCCTACCCTGCCCCGGAGCTGGTAGAGTTGCGTCAGCCCCAGTCTATCGGCATCGTCCACAATTAAGGTGTTGACATTTGGTATATCCAGGCCGGATTCGATGATGGTAGTGCACACCAGCACATCTATCTTGCCCTGCGTGAAATCGAGCATCACCGACTCCAGCGTCTCCTCCGGCATCTGGCCGTGGCCGATGCCTATTCTGGCCTCGGGCACCAGCTTCTCCAGTTCTTTTGCTACCCAGTTGATGCGCTGCACGCGGTTATGGACGAAGAACACCTGTCCATTACGCTCCAGCTCTCTCAGTATTGCTTCGCGTATCATCCTCTCGCTGTAAGGGGCAACGTAGCTCTTTATGGGCAGGCGCTCCTCCGGCGGGGTCTCCATAGTGCTCATGTCGCGCACACCCACCAACGCCATGTGCATGGTGCGCGGGATGGGTGTTGCACTCAGGGTCAGGACGTCTACCTCTTTTCTCAACTGCTTGAGACGTTCCTTGTGGGCCACGCCGAAACGCTGCTCCTCGTCTATAATGACCAGCCCCAAATTCTTGAATGAAACGTCCTTTTGCAGAAGCCGGTGCGTTCCGATGCAGATATCTACGCTCCCCTTGGCCAGGCCCTGAATGACCTCCTGCTGCTCCCTGGGCGAACGGAACCGGCTCAGCAGTTCGACCTTGACCGGGAACGCACTCAGCCTCTGGCTGAAGGTGGTGAAATGCTGCTGGGCCAGTACGGTTGTGGGCACCAATACCGCTACCTGCATCCCGTCCATTGCCGCTTTGAAGGCAGCGCGCAGGGCGACTTCAGTCTTGCCGTAGCCGACATCGCCGCACACCAGTCTGTCCATAGGGCGTGCCCTTTCCATGTCCCGTTTGACCTCTTGCACCGCCTCAAGCTGGTCGGGAGTCTCAACATATGGAAAAGATGCTTCGAACTCCTGCTGCCATACGGTGTCGGGGGAAAAGGCTACTCCAGACAGTACCTCGCGCACCGAGTAGAGCTCGAGGAGTTCTTTGGCCAGGATATCCGCGGCTTCTTTTACCCTCTGCTTGGCCCGGTTCCATTCCTGAGTTCCTAACCGGCTCAGCGCCGGGCTATATCCTCCGGGCCCGATGTAGCGGGTAACCCGGTCGGCCTGGTCGTTGGGCACGTACAGCCTGTCGCCTGCGGCGTATTCCAGGACCAGGTACTCGCGCCCGCCGGTATCATTATCGAGGGAGAGCCTGGTAAGCCCGGCGAACCTGGCGACGCCGTGGTCTATGTGCACCACATAGTCTCCCACGGCAAGGTCGGAGAGAAACGCCTCGCTGCGCACAGAGCGCTTCAGCACCATGCGCCGCTTCTTGGCGAATCCGAAAAGTTCGACATCCGTGAGCAGGATGTCCCCACCGGGGCCATCTATCGTCCAGCCTTCGCTCAAAGACCCCTGAACCAGCGTCACAGAGCCGGGAGGCGGTCCGCCAGAGGCGGATTCTATATCCGTGACCGGAAAGGCGAGTATATCCTGCCCCTCGAGCAGCTCGGCGAGCCTGGTTGACTGCTGTGAGACGATGATAACCCTTCGCTTGCTTTCTATCATTGATTTGGCTTCTTTGAGAAAGACGGGCAGGCGTCCGCCGTAGCTGGGAGCCGGCCCCAGGCTCATTCTGTAGGCCTGAGTGTCGTCTCCCCATTGCTCCAGGGTGAGGCGCTGTCCGAATCTATCGAGCCTGTTCATCAGCTCGGGCCAGGTGAAGTAGGGCGCGGGGAAGTTGCCCGGCAACTCTCCTCGTTCGGATTGGGACCGCCTCAGGTCGGTGGCCTGGGCATCGAGCTCTGTCATAGCTGCTTCGATAAGGTCGGGCTGGTCGATGATAACCAGTGCCTGAGACGGCAGGTAATCGGCAAGACCGCTGTTGTTAATCAGGGGAGAATATAAGTCGATGCTATCAGGCCACTTGCCCACGGCCAGGCTCTCTATCTCCCCTTCCATCCTGTTCCTGGCATCCGTGTTCAGTGTGGAGAGGTCGAGTCGGCGCAACATGTCTCCCAGCTCGTTGGAGGGTATAACCATCTCTCTGGCGGGGATGATGGTTATCTGCGGCACGACCTCGATAGAGCGCTGGCTTACGGGGTCGAAGCGGCGAATGCTTTCTATTGTGTCTCCGAGAAGCTCGATTCGGGCGGGAAAATCGCCGTGTGGCGGGTAGATATCGATGATGCCGCCCCGCCTGCTCACAGTGCCCGGAAGCTCTACCTTGGTATCCACTCTGTAGCCTATGCTTATCCATTTGTTGAGCATCTGCTCCAGGTCGAGCTTCATGCCGTTACTCAGGGTGTGGCAGGAGGAGGTGAACACGGTGGGGGGCATGATTTTTCGCACCACAGCGTGAGCCGAAGCGATAACCAGGGGCGCTTTGCCTGCCTCGTTCAAACGGGAGAGCACCTTCAATCGTTGCTTGACCGTGTAAGGGTCGGACGATATGCGTTCATAAGGGAGGGCATCGGGCTCGGGGAAAAGATGAATCGAGTCATTGCTGCCGCACCACACCGGTATTTCGTCGTAAAGCTGCCGGGCCCTTTCCGGTTTGGAGGTGATGACCAGCATAGGTAAACCGAATTGGCGGTACAGGCAAGCCAGGACGTAGGGCTTGGCTGCATCGAGCACTGCCACCTTTTTTTCGCCCTTCGCTGCCTGCAACTCGTTAATGAGCCTCTGGTAGCCGGGCGTGTTTTCGATTAAGGGTAGAAGACCTGATAGATTCATACTCAACGCCTAAAGGGCTAGCCGAGCGGACTAGCCCTATCCGAATTGTATCAGAAACACTCTAGACAGGGCAAACTGCGGCTCTCAGGTTGTTTAGCAAGAGGGGGATTAACGTAGGGGCACGGCATGCCGTGCCCTCAAAGTAATGAACAGGGGCGCATGGCATGCGCCCTCGCCCAATCCCCCCTTTCGGAAAGGGGGTAAGGGGGATTTACCTTCCCGTCCTTCCTGCGCAAGCAGGAATCCAGTTATTCCTCTCTCCCCTTGAGGGAGAGATAAGAGTGAGGGGGAAGTACAAAGATGTCATTCCTGCGGGTCTGCTTGATTCAAGCTCTCAGTGTCTGTATAATTTACTATTGCGTGGCAGAATCATATGTCCTCGAAAGTCCCTTCCCCCAGGCTAAAGGCGAATGAGACACCCACGATAAAGTAATTTTTTGGGAGGCAATTGCATAGTGAGTAATGATGGTTTTGATCGATTTAAAGGCTCGTCTGATTATGTTACCTCCAGGCCTTTGAGAAGCGCTGTTAATGTAAGCATTACTCTACAAAGACCTTTATTAATCCGGGGAGAGCCCGGGACAGGGAAAACCCTGCTTGCTCACAGTATCGCTAAGGGGCTGAAGAAAAAGCTGATCATCTGGAACATAAAATCAACCACCAAGGCTCAAGAGGGACTGTATGTCTATGATACTGTGCAGAGGCTTAACGATAGTCGCTTTGGCGACAGGGATGTTTCTGACATCAAGCAGTATATAAAGTTGGGCAAATTGGGACAAGCCTTCGCTTCTCCTGAACAGATAGTGCTTCTCATCGACGAGGTAGATAAGGCTGACATTGAGTTCCCCAATGACCTTCTCAATGAATTGGATGAAATGAGCTTCTATATTCCGGAGACTAATGAGACCATTAGTGCCATCCACCGACCTATAGCAGTCATCACGAGCAATGCTGAGAAAGAGCTTCCCGATGCTTTCCTGCGGCGTTGCATATTCCACTACATTGAATTCCCTGACGCTAAGCTGATGGAGGAAATAGTCAAGGTGCACTTCCCTGATATTAAGAATAACCTCCTTCAAGAAGCCCTGAGAACCTTTTACTCACTGAGGCAGATTGACCAGTTCCGAAAGAAGCCGTCAACCAGCGAATTGATAGATTGGATTCGGGCTCTTATTGCCGGTGGTCTGGCCGAAGAGAAAATATCTTCGGAGATTCCCTTCATCGGCACTCTACTGAAGAAAGAGCCGGATTACAATTACTTTGTGAAAACCCGCATGTCCAGGTCCGGCGATTATGATACCCGGCGATAGATAAATATGTTCACCGATTTTTTCTATACCCTCAGGAAAAGAAAGGTGCCCGTTTCCGTTACCGAGTGGATGACCCTTATGGAAGCTCTTAACGGGAATTGCATCACTAACCTGGATGAATTCTATTATCTGGCAAGAGCGATACTGGTTAAAAGCGAAGCCCATTACGACCATTACGATGTTGCCTTTCAAGAGTATTTTAAGGGAATAGAAGGCCCGGCAGATATCTCAGAGCAGATACTGGAATGGCTCAAAGACCCCATTAACCGGATGACCCTTACCGAGGCAGAGCGAGCTCTATTTGATAATATGGACCTTGACGAGTTGATCAAGGAGCTGGAAAAGAGGCTTAAAGAGCAGACCGAGCAGCATGATGGCGGCGATTACTGGATCGGTCGAGGGGGCTCCTCTCCCTTTGGACATTCCGGATATAATCCCGCCGGCATCAGAATCGGTGGTCAATCGGGAGGCAGACATGCCATACAAGTTGCTCAGGAGAGGAGATTCCGCAACTACCGCAGCGACCTGACCCTTGATGTCCGCCAGATTAAGATGGCTCTAAGAGGGCTGCGAGAGCTCAACCGAATCGGTCCCGAGGATGAGCTGGACCTGGAGAAAACCATTCAGGCTACTTGCAAGAATGCCGGTGATATTGAGTTCGTGTGGACACGAAGCAGAAAGAATGCGGTCAAAGTGCTCCTGTTAATGGATGTCGGCGGGTCTATGCAACCCTTTGCCCAGCTATGCAGTCTACTTTTCTCAGCCGCTCACTCCAGCAGTCATTTCAAGGATTTCCAATATTTCTATTTTCATAATTGCATATACGATAGCCTTTACCGGGATATTGAGAGACGAGAGGCGATAAGTACTGAGCATCTTCTGCGCACCCTGGAACCTGACTATAAAGTGGTATTGGTAGGCGATGCTAGCATGGCTGTCCAGGAGCTAACAGAGAGGTATGGGGCAATCTATTACTACGAGCGTAATGACACCCCGGGGATAATCTGGCTTAAGCGAATTGCCGACCATTTTACTCACAGTGTCTGGCTGAACCCGGAGACGCAAAACTCCTGGAATCACCCCACTGTTCAAATGACCGGGAAGCTCTTCCCCATGTTTGAACTCACCCTTGATGGTCTGGGGCAAGCTGCGAAAAAATTGGTCGTGAAGAAATGACCTTGCGCACTTCTTGAAATGGCTCATCCCTTGCTTGGGTTCGGTGATGTTGACACCCCTCGGACTGGGTGCCATAATCAGTGCAATAGTTAGTCTCTCCCCGGCAACTCTTTTTACTATTGTTCCACAGATAAGCAGACCCTGGTAGCAGGAAGTGTATCGTAATAGGGGGAAAAGTCCTTTCTCTGTTCCAATTGCCGTGACGTAAGGCTATTCACTCAAGAGTGGAGGCACTGTCTGCAATCCGTTCACCATTAAACCGCAATTGACAATGCGTCGAGCCATGGGCCTGAATTGCGGCGATGGCTTTCGATAGACTGGCTTGTTGGGAGGGTGTGGCCATGACAGAATCTGGAGAAACAGTGGTAATCCGGACCGCATGTGGCATCGTGGACGGGGTTCGATGCGGTATCCTGGCCCATGTCAGAGATGGGGTGCTGGTCAAAGTCGAACCTGCTGAGTTCCCCGATCCCAGATTCCGCCACATATGTGCCCGGGCCCTGTGCAGCACACAGCTCGTCTATCACCCTGACAGACTGAAGTATCCGCTTAAGCGAGCGGGGAAAAGGGGTGAGGGCAAGTGGCAGCGCATATCCTGGGATGAAGCACTGGACACTATAGCAAGCAGGCTGACCGAAATCCGCAAGAAGAACGGGCCGGAATCACTGGCCTGGGCTATAGAGGTAATGGCCTACATCAGACTCGCCAGCGCTCTCGAGGCCACCATGATCAACCCGATAGGCTTTGGCGACGCAGCCGGGCCATGCGCTGACGAGATCACCTTCGGCACGCAGTACGGGCACCTGTACACCATGGACGTTAAGAACCCCGGGATGGTTGTGTTGTGGGGGGCTAATCAAGCTGAAACTCGTCCTTACTACTGGCGAAGGATCAGAGATGCGAAGGAAAGTGGAGCCAAGCTGGTCGCCATAGACCCGCGTTTCACTGGCTCCGCATCCAAGGCTGACCAGTACATATCGATACGACCGGGCACTGATGCGGCTCTGGCACTGGGAATGATGAACGTGATTTTCGAGAAAGGACTTCATGATAAGGCCTTCATCAGTCAGCATACCGTCGGCCCGTTGCTGGTGCGCGGAGACAACGGTCTGTTCCTGAGGGAGCGCGATATCGCCCCGGGAGATTCCGACAATTACGTCATTTGGGACACCCGAACAAAAAAGCCCCGCACTCACGTAGAGGAGGGAACCAGACCGGCATTAGAAGGCGTTTACCGCCTGGCAGGCGTAGAGTGCAGGCCGGCTTTCCAGTTGTTGGCCGACTTAGCGAAGCAGTATCCGCTCAAAACAGCCTCGGCGATAACCGAAATGCCGGCTAAGACGATTGAGAAGCTGGCAACTGAATACGCCACCCGAAAACCGGTAGCTTCTTACCGGTCGATGGGCTTACAAAGGACTTTCCACGGCGATTTGTCATGGCGGGCCGTAACTACTCTCGCGGCTATCTCGGGAAACATAAATCTTGAGGGCTACTCGGAGGGTTACCGGCGCTTTTTGTTCAACGGGGGAACCATGCTGTATGGAGACAAGTTCCCCAGCCCTATGCCATTGTTGAAAGCGTACGAAGCAATTACGATAGGCCAACCCTATCCCATCAAGGCGCTGTGGCTCGCCGGGCACAATTTCATGAATCAAGACCCCGATAACAACAAAGTCATGAAGGAGCTTGTCCCCCATCTTGAGTTCATCGTGGTCACAGAACTGTTTATGACCGACAGCGCTCGTTACGCAGACATTGTCCTCCCAACCTGCAGCTTTTACGAGCATCTCGATTTGCTGCCGCCTCTTGACATCCTGAGTCCCTATGTGCAGTTGCAGCCGAAAGTGATCGAGCCTCTGTACGAGTCCAGGCCGGATCGAGACATAGTAAATGAAATAGGGTTGAGGATGGGTCTGCCGAAGGATTTTCCCCTCAGCGCCGAGCAATACGTGGAACGGGTGCTTTCGTCCGGGCATCCCTCGATGGAGGGCATAACTCTGGAGAATTTGAAGAAGGGGCCGGTGGAGGTAGCACCTTACAATATCACGGGATTTAATACCCTGTCAGGGAGAATAGAGTTTTACTCCGAACGCATGAAGGAGTACGGGCAGGAATTGCCGGTATTTATGGAACCTATCGAGAGTACGCGACGGCCCCAGGCAAAGAAGTATCCTCTGAGCTATCTCTCCACTCATACTAAATACGGGAATCATTCCTTCCTCGCCAATATCGCATGGCTGAGAGAGCTTGATACTGAGCCTCTTCTGGAGATGAACTCTGTGGATGCGGCAGCGCGGGGTATCGTAGATGGCGATATGGTGGTGGCTTTCAATGACCGAGGCATGGTTAAGCTCAAGGTGAAGGTTCACGAGGGAATAAGGCCGGGGGTGGTGAATATAAATGAGGGATGGTGGCACCATCATTTCGCTGAGGGCAGCTATCAGGAGTTGACCCACGCTACCATCAACCCTGCGCAACTGGCGGTATTTGAGCCAAACTCAGCGATGTACGATAACCTGGTGGAAGTCAGGAAGGCAGGTTAGGAGTTAGAGATGGCCAAACGCTACGGATTGGTTATTGATCTCGAAAGATGTATCGGGTGCAATACCTGCATCATAGCATGTAAGTTAGAGAACAGTCTGGAGAAAGGCTCGTGGATCAGGGTTGAGACCATAGGCGGGTCCCACCGCGACAGCCCCAAAGGGAAATACCCCAGGGTCAGCATGCATTTCTTGCCAATATTGTGCATGCACTGCGATAAGCCGCCATGCCTGGATGCCTGCCCATTGGAAGCGATACATAAGCGGAGCGATGGGATCGTGATGGTGGACGAGAAGAAATGCGACGGGTGTCAGGCATGTCTCAAGGCGTGCCCTTACGGCGCGCTGGTCTACGATGCAAAGAAGAAAACTGTTCAAAAGTGTACCCTTTGTGTTCATCGGCTTGAGAAGGGACTGGAACCATTCTGCAAGATATGTTGCGAAGCCGAGGCCATCTACTTCGGCGACCTCGATGACCCTGCCAGCAGCGCTTCAAAAATGATAGCGGCACGGAGTGCCGCCACTTTAAAACCGGAGGCCGGAACAAGGCCCGCAGTGCGCTATTGCCCCACGAAGCAAGGCCGAATCGAATAGCATTAGAAAGCAGGACAGGAGGTATCGGATGGCAAAACTTAAGGATTACAGCGGCCCTTACAGACATGATTTGAAATTTGATGATTTCTCCAAGGACTTCCTGATAAACATGATGACCCAGTGGCAGCGGGCCTATCTCCGCTTGTCTGCAATCTGGTATCAGAAAGTTATGGAGAAATTCGGCATGGAAGCGGCTGACGCCTGCAATATGGAAGTGTGGATGACGGTGGGCCAGAAAGTGGTTCCCAAGTTCGCCAAGATGGGAAATGTCCAGCCGAAGACCGTCCTCGATGCCCTAAAGATCGTGCAGTTGGCTCCGGACAGCCATGTCGGGTCACAGCTTTTCGCAGGTGATCTTGACATAAAAAGCGAAAATCATATCATAACCACCACTACCAAATGCGCGGTGTTGGAGTTTTTCGAGAAGGCCGCACCTGAGAGGATAGAGTATTTCTGCCACAAACTGGAGCCGCTGGTCATGGCAGCGTATTTCAACAATCCCAAGATTAAAGTAACGCCTCTGAAGCTCCCGCCCAGAAAGAGCCCGGACGAGCCTTGCTGCCGGTTTGAGATCAAGCTTGAGGAATAACAGCATGCTCTGAGTCGTCCAATCCAGGTCGAGCCCGGACGACAATTTGGAACACTGGCTTGAAGGCATATCACTGGGTGCTCTTATCCCCCCTTTTGTAAACTTGTCCCTGACTCGTTCAGGGAGGGGGCTAGGGGGATTTACCATCCCATGGCATTGCTTCGAAAATAGAATGTGTAGGATTCTGTGTCATTCTGACCCTGAACGTAGTGAAGGGGAAGAATCTCAGTATTTAGCCCTGCGCTACTATTTTCGTTCTTCGTGGTGAACATTGTAATGTTCCTGACGGATTCCTGCGGAAGCAGGAATCCAGGCCTCTTGGGTAGATTGGAGCGGGTGATTCGGTGGCTCCGTCATTTTTGCTTCTTGCCGAAGAAGTCCATAATCGATCCTGTGGCCACCACCCTTCCATGCGGATCAACTGAGAACCTCTGCCTTATCTTTCTACTGGTATATACACACATGTTCAATTGGTCAACCAGGTCATCAACAATTCTAGCCTCCTGGATGATGCTCTTGATCTCCTGAATTTTGACCTTCGAGGGACATTCCTTAGCTCCCTTCTTGGTGCGTCCCGGTTTGTAACTCAGGAGAAGACCGTTTCTAAGGTCATCAGGGTTCTTGAAGTCGATGAACCAAGCTGAGTGTAGGATGCGGTTTCTGTGTTCGCCGAGTTGAGCAATACGTTTGAATATGTCGTCCAGAATAACGACTTCGGACTCATCAAGCGTCTCTGTCTCCGCCAGAAGAGCGCGGTATGCAGTCTGAAGGGGCTGCATAGTAAGGTCGCTAACGAGGATGTCCGTGAGACGACTGTTTCTCAGGCCATTCTTCTGGAGCACGTCATTGATCCCCATTCTGACAGCGTGGGAGATCGCCTCGAATGAGACTGCGAACTCACCAATTGTCGGGTAGAGATCGTCGGAGAGTTCCTTTGCTTTTTGGTGGAGAAGCAGATGATCTTTCGGCCTTCGCTGTCTCATGTTTCCTCCGAGAGCCAACATTCTTTTTTAAACTTATTCTATGATTGGGAGTATTATACAAGAGGGATAGCGCGGTGTCTACAAATTCGCTACTGCCGCTCGCTTAGGATGTTGTTTCTTGGCCTTGGGAGGTTAGTTATATGGAATCCATACAAGTTTTCACCGTGTTTGCGTTCTCTGAAATTGGGTGCTGGACTTATAGCTATCGGTGCACCGGAAGGCTAAAACACACACGCTCAAAACGCAGTGATTTTGGAGCACATATGCGTACCCTAAAATCCACTGTATTTTTGAGAGATTGATTCGTTGTCCCTCCGAGGTCGGTACTCCTCGAAATGACATGTAAAGGGTACCTGGATTCCCGCTCAAGGCGGGAGTGACATAGGGGATAACGTGTCGCGAATAAGTTGAGCGGGAATGCCCTCAGTTGTATTTGTTCATGGCTGCCGCGATGCCTTCGGTGAGCACGCATTCGATGGCAGCGGTGACCCTGGGGTAGACCTCCCGCATCACGGTTTTCTCTTCATCGGTGAAGTCGCTGAGGACGTGTTCGATAGCGTCAACCGTCGGAGTAGAGGAACTATCGCTGCCTTCAGAAGGGGAGATACCTACCCGGATCCGGGGAAAGTCCTGGGTGCCCAGACGGGAGATGATGGACTTCAGGCCATTGTGCCCCCCCGAGCTTCCCTTTTCGCGAATGCGAATCTTGCCCAGAGGGAGGTCGAGGTCGTCGTAGATAACCAGGATGTCCTGGGAAGAAAGCTTGTAGCGGCGCACCAGCGCCGACACTGCCTCGCCGCTCAGGTTCATGAAGGTCTGCGGCTTGGCCAGTACAATCTTGGTGCCTGCTACCTCTCCGGTGCCCAGTTTGCTGCGCGCTCCGCGCTGTGTTAGCGAGATACCGTGCTCGCGGGCAAACAGGTCAACGCATTTAAACCCTGCGTTGTGCCTGTTGTTGACATAATCTCGGCCCGGATTGCCTAGTCCCACAATCAGTTTCATTAATGTCTACTTCTTTTCTTCCAGCATCTTCAGGAATTGCCTTTCATCGAGCAGGGCAGTGCCCAACTCACGGGCGCGGTCAAGCTTGGAGCCGGCGTCGGCGCCCACGACCAGGAAATCGGTCTTCTTGCTGACGGAGCTGCCTATCAGGCCGCCGAGCTCTCTTATCCTGGCCTCAGCCTCGGTCCTGGTGCAGGACTCGAGCTTCCCCGTGACCACAAACTCCTTGCCCGCGAGGGGCAGTTCACGGGGCTTGGCTTTCTCTGGCTCCATCGTCACGTCTTCTCTTTTCAGTCTTCTTATAACCTCCTTATTGGACTCTTGTCCGAAGAAGGCGGTGATGCTCTCAGCTATCGTAGGCCCTATGGTGGGTGCCGCCATCAGCTCCTCTTTGGTTGCCTCCGACAGTTTGTCCATACTGCCAAAGCGCTTAGCCAGGATTTCAGCGGTCTCCGACCCTACGTGGCGAATCCCCAGCGCGAATATAACCCTGGAAAGGGGCCTGTTCTTGCTATCGTCAATGGCCTTGAATAGCTTCTTAGCTCTTTTCTTTCCCATCCGCTCCAGCCCTACGAGCTTCTCTTCTTTCTCCCACAGGGTGTAGATATCAGCGACAGCTTTTATCAGGCCCTCTCTGACTAAGGTCTCTGCCAGCTTCTCCCCAATCCCTTCTATATCCATAGCCCCGCGGGAGACGAAATGCTTGACCAGCTCGTAGACCTGTGCCGGGCAGGACATATTGGTGCAGCGGGACATGGCCTCGCCTTCCGGTTTTATGGCCTCAGCGCCGCAAACCGGACATTTGGACGGCATGACGAAGACCTTCTCTTTACCGGTGCGCAGGCTGGCCACCGGCGCCACTACTTCTGGTATGACCTCGCCTGCTCTTTGCACCACGACCATGTCTCCGATGCGGATGTCTTTGCGCCTGATGTCGTCCTCGTTGTGCAGGGCAGCGCGCTTCACAATCACCCCGCCTACGTTGACCGGCTCCAGGATAGCGTATGGGTTCAGTGTGCTGGTGCGTCCTACGCTGACCATGATGTCGAGAAGGCGGGTGGTCACCTGGGTAGCAGGGAATTTGTACGCTATGGCCCAGCGGGGCTCGCCGCCCACGTTTCCCAGTCGCTCCTGGATGTCGTAACGATTTACCTTGAACACAATGCCGTCGGCTTCGTAAGGGAGGTGCTCTCTTTCTTCGACCCAGTGCTGATAGTAGCTTTCAGCCTGCTGGAGGTCGCTCAATTTTTTATTATCAGGATTTAGTTTAAAGCCGAGAGATTTTAAGTATTCCAGGGTATCCCAGTGGGTAGAATGTCTCTCTCCGCCCTCAACCAGGCCCACGCCGTAAATATAGATATCTAGAGGCCTCCTCGCGGTAATACGGGGGTCTAGCTGCCGTACAGAGCCTGCAGCGGCATTTCTGGGGTTGGCGAACAACGGCTGCTCCGCTTTGGCCCTGTCCTCGTTCAGCTTTTTGAAACCTTTTTTGGAGAGGAAGACTTCCCCTCTGACCTCTAACCTTCTGGGTACGCCCTTGGGCAAAGTCAAAGGTACGCTTTTGATCGTTTTGAGGTTCCGGGTAATGTCCTCGCCTCGGACTCCGTCACCGCGGGTGGCCCCTGTGACATACTTCCCTTCTTCATAAATCAAGGCGACGGCAAGGCCGTCCATCTTATGTTCGGCGACAAGGTCGAATTCTTGCTCACCCAGCAGGCCTGAGACTCGCTTGTGCCAGGCGAGGAGCTCTTCGTGAGAGAATGCCTTGCCCAAACTTAGCATGGGTATCTGGTGCACCACAACGCCGAAAGCTTCCACGGGGGCTGCCCCGACCCGCTGCGTCGGCGAGTCGGGCGTGAGGAACTGGGGGTACTCCTCCTCGAGGCGCTGGAGCTCCTTCATGAGCTCGTCATATTCGGCGTCGCTTATCTCGATGCTGTCGAGCACGTAGTAGCGGTGATTATGATAGTTTATCAGCTTCCGGAGCTCATCGATCCTCTTCTTTGCCTCGTTCTCGTTCATAGCGCCTGCCCCTGCAGAGGGTTTTTCACAGCAAACTCAGCCTAAATCTGGTTTTGCTTTTGTAGTATAGCACAGTCTGTGAAGACGGCAAGAATGAGGTTTTGGAGAGCGTTTACAAACGCTCTTATCAACCCCCTGAATCCCTTCCTCCTAATGAAAATATTAGCTCTTTCAGGGTAGCCTGGAGCATCCGCTCCAGGCCTGGGTTGGAGCAAGTGCCCCTCGCTATACCTGTAGTTGCCCAATTCATTGGGCTATTTCTCCGTAGTGTAGCGTCGTGACGGGAGTCACGACGGGTGCTGACATACTGGGGCTCAATCTCATCCCTCCCCTCTCTGTGAACTCAGCGTCCTCTGCGGTAAACAGCGCCCTGCGACATCTCCTTATTGACAACACAAGAACTAATGTTCTATTATATTCCCGGCAATAATATGGCGGTGTGGTCCTTCTAGTAAGGAAGGACCGCTGGGGTCACTGGGGTGTCCCCTCACTACTTGCGTCCGCCTTTACTGGCGGATAAACGGGAGTTCAGAAAAGGCCCAGGAGTTTACTCCTCTGCTCTTTTCCTCCCCAAAAAGGATGTGGATATCAACCCGATATAGAGCCGTTTTTTGCCATCGCGGTTTTGAGCACGTTCAACTGAAGCTGACCCTGGCCCCCGAAAAGGGGACGACTAGGAAACCCAGGAATCAAAAATGGGTAATCCTGAAAACCAGGGCTGTGCTATACCCCAAAAAACCGCCAGGGCATCCGCCAGCCTCAAAACGACCTCTTCTTAGAGCTTTGACAAAAGGTTTTTTTTATGATAAAAAAGTAGGCGAAGCGGTTCATGGCGAAATATATATTTGTTACGGGCGGCGTAGTTAGTTCGGTAGGAAAAGGAATCGTCGCTGCTTCTGTCGGAAGACTGCTTAAAAGCTACCAGATCAGTGTATCGGCCCAGAAGTTAGACCCTTACCTCAATGTCGACCCCGGCACTATGTCTCCCTATCAGCATGGGGAGGTCTTCGTTACCGAGGACGGCGCAGAGACAGACCTTGATCTAGGGCACTACGAGCGCTTTATCGATACTAATCTGACTACTGCCTCCAGCGTTACCACGGGGCAGATATACAGCTCGGTGATTGCCAAGGAGAGGCGGGGCGATTTTCTGGGTGGCACTATTCAGGTAGTGCCCCATGTTACCACCGAGATTAAGAAACGAATTCGCGAGGTAGCCGAGAAGAGCGGCGCGGAGGTCGTGCTTGTGGAGGTGGGGGGCACGGTCGGTGACATCGAGGGCCAGCCGTTCCTGGAGGCTATCCGGCAGATGCGGAACGACGTGGGGCGGGATAATGTTCTCTACATCCATGTCACGCTTCTACCGTATATTTCGTCTACTGGTGAGCTCAAGACCAAGCCAACCCAGCACAGCGTCAAAGAACTGCGCAGCATAGGAATTCAACCCGATATTATAGTATGCCGCAGCGACTATCCGGTTGCTGAGGAGTTCAAAGACAAAATCGCCCTGTTCTGCGATGTTGAGAAGCGTGCTGTTGTGGGTCTTACCACGGCGTCAGTTATTTATGAGGTGCCTCTGATTCTGGATGAGGCGGGATTGGGAGAAATCGTGGTCGATAAACTGCGGTTATCGGCAGCATCGCGAGACCTCAGTGAGTGGCGGAGCATGGTGGAGAAAA
>Ga0209777_10005371_pt1 | contig 14798 bp, 19 predicted proteins | sample FrelakmetHBP12HB_FD_187147 | JGI IMG/M metagenome (GOLD analysis project Ga0209777, IMG submission 187147) | Freshwater lake sediment microbial communities from the University of Notre Dame, USA, for methane emissions studies -HBP12 HB (SPAdes)... | ecosystem: Environmental > Aquatic >... | reverse complement strand
TGCCCCGACCAATGAACTGGAGATGATGGGGCGGTCCAATTCATTGGTCGGGGCAAGAGAGTTGGCGCAGAGGCTGAAAACGGAGTTTTTGCAGGTTATGACCGTTCTTGAAGCGGAGATCAATGAGCAAAGCAAAGGCCGTTTGTGATCGCGTTTATGTCGTAGGAGGATCGGACCATTCCGCGCCCGAAGACGCGTTCGTTTATCTGGTGGATGCCGGATCAGAGCTGGTGCTGATCGACTGCGGGGTAGGCCAGGGAATGAGACGAATCGAGGACAATATCCGGTCGCTGGGCTTTGAGCCAGCTGGCGTCTGGAACATAATTGCCACTCACTGCCATATCGATCATATCGGCGGCCTTTTCGCCTGGAAGGAGCGCTACGGTTCTAGGATAATTGCCCACGAACTGGACCGGGCGGGAATTGAGGGCGAGAACAACGTTCTTACTGCGGCCAGTATGTACGGTGTGGACTACAAACTGGTCTTGGTTGACACGCTCCTCAAGGGCGAGGCGGAAAAGCATACCTACGGTGATTTGGAGTTTAATTTCCTGCACACGCCTGGGCACACGCCCGGCAGCATATCGGTTTACATCGATACTAAGGACGGGCGGGTCTTATTCGGACAGGACATTCACGGGCCGTTCTCGTCTGCCTGGGGCTCGGATCTAAAGAAGTGGCGCCTTTCCATGCAAAAGCTGCTGGCTTTGCGGGCGGATGTGCTCTGCGAGGGGCATGCGGGCATTTACCGGGGCGAGAAGGTAGGCAAGTACATCGAGTCATATTTAAAGAGATACGAGGTCTAGTACAGCCGGGCCTGATTAAAGCCATGATTGTGAGAGAATAATGTGCCTTTGTGAACGGCTGATCGTTCTTCGCGCCTTCGCGGCTTCGTGTGAGATTCAACCGGGTCCGGTTTCACGCGAAGGCGCGAAGCCGCGAAGTCAAACAATGGTTTATTTCGGCCTCGTTGTACTAGACAGTTGAGGTGATGCCTATAACCAACAAGTCATGGCTCATTATAATTGCAGTGGTATTGATCGCAGGTGCAATATTTTTTTCCGCGGGTCCCAAATTATCGCCATTCAGAGAGAGCTACATGTCGGCAGGCATCCCCGACAACTATTATTTCAGCCAGCAGGCCGCCGACATAGACAGCCCCATTGAACTGGTCCGCTTTGCCACCAGCATCAAACCGGATGCAAGGAGCCTGAATATCCCCATGAGAGCTGCCTACTACCAATGGTATCTGAAGAATCGGGGCTTTAATGTGAGCTTTGCCTACAGCGATAATTTCCGAAATCAGGGCAATAGCCATGTCTGGCTCCTGGTGAAAAATCAGCAGGGCGAGAGCATGTATGTGGATCCCAGTGCCGATATGATGAAAGCCGATTCCATCTGTCCCACAATGCCCGAGTACAAGAGCTATGAGAAGACGTTTAAAGACATCAATGAGCTCTGCCACAATACGGGCGGCGTAGATAAATACGCCTGGTGGAATACGGGCAGCGGCAAGGAGCTGTTTGAGAACAGCGTTATGTTGCTGAAAAAAGAGCAGCTTTAGTCAGGAACTTTAGATTCCGGCCCACAATCTATCCGCGAAATCCAAGCTTCTCTATTTCCTGGTTGATTCGCATCTCTTCCTCGGTCAGGTCCGGCTGTTCAAGGGCTTCCACAGCCTTACGGATGGCCACGCCTACCAATATGCCTTTGAGAAAGGCGTGTCGATTTTCTTCTTCGATGGTGTTGATGACACCGTTCATGTACCGCTCAATGGTGGTGCCGGGATTCGCCCGGAAGGAATCGAGTTCTTCTGAAACCGCATTCAGTTCTTCCTCATCGAAACCAAAGCCCTTCAAGAATGCTAATAGATCATCGTCGTCGCCGCTCATGTATTGGATATTACGCGCTCAAAGTAGTTCTTCTTTTCGAATCACTACGGATAAGAAAACTTGCGGCTGCCGGGATTCGAACCCGGGTTACAGGCTTGGGAAGCCTATGTCATAACCGCTGGACCACAGCCGCTCTATGACTTTGATATTTTGATGTGCCTTTAGCAGTGGATAGTGATTCTTGTTTTTTCCTAATTCGCTGCCATTTTAGGCGATGCAGCTTCTCGTATTTAAAGGTTTTAGCTACTCGATTTAAAAGCTGTGTCATATTGCTCTTAAATTATGCATAATCTGCGATTGTGCAACTATCATGCAAACATTGAATAAGTAGCATAAACAACGCAATATTTGTGTGGCACATAATTACCGAAGGAGAAGAAGTATCTTTCCTTCGCGGGCATGTAGCGCAGCTCACACAAGGCATTAGCCAGCTATCATTGAAGCCAGGTGAGGAAGAGGTAAAGAGAAAGGGCTGGTCATGGCGTTTCTGGAAGTGATGGAGGATAGATGGACATCAATTTAACGGGCCAGATCGCAGCATCTTTGGCAGACAACTTAAGGCAACCGTGGTATAACCCATTCATAAATATCATTGCTGGCATTGCAGGCGGTCTTGTGACAGGCTTAATAACACTTGTAGCGATCAAGATCACCAATAACAATACGTTAAAAAGAGATGAACAAAATCGCAAATATGATTTAAAAATCAAGGTCTACTTTGAAATATTAGATGAATTACATTTATTAAAGGGTAGTTTAGGCGAGTTGGATCTATTCAATGAAATAATCAAAGAGAACCCAGGAACAGACTTCGTTGAGAAAATTGTAGAATTGACTTCGAAATCCAAAAGACATGGTGCCTCGGTTATAAACCAATTGGCTAAAATACAAGTTGTAGGCAATAATGAAGTCTTAAAAAAATCCGTTTTCCTCTTTGAAGCTGTGACAGAAAATTCTATTGAAAAATTTTCAAAAGCACAAGAAGAATTAGCAAACGCAATCCGCAATGACCTATTGAGAGAAAACTCTATTGATGAAGCTCCTAGACATTCTAAGAGCTGGTGGCAATTCTGGAAACGGTAATGATAGGAAAAGGTATTAAGTTCGTTAGACCAGAATGCTATACATGAAAGCAAGAGGCTTATGGCTCTGCTCTATTCTTCTAATTTGGATTAGCATAGCATGTGCCGAACCCGTGGCCGAGAAGATACCAGAGGCAGTCGCTGCTCAAATCTCCTTAGATAACGGTCGATCTCAATTAATCGAAAATTTCAGTTTCGTCCACGGACAAGATGGTATGATAACACGAGACTATAAGACCATATCCAATATTTCGCGTCCCACCGTCTTAGTGGCGAAATTAGGTCGTGTCTACGATGAATTACAAAAGGAAAACCAGGATTGTTATTTATGGATCGCCGCAAATTCATTTAGCGGCAATTTTTCTGAAGTTTGGATTGTCAGAGGCCCTAAAGACCGTATTGCACATTATCAAATCACAATTCCGCCCATGTCTGATTTTAGAGGTGAAATCAAGATAGATTACATAATATGGTCAAAAGATGAAAATCGTCCCATTGGCGTTGAATATATCGCGAACGGTACTTTCTTATAAACCTGCAGACGACTTGCTATCCTTTACCTACAAACTTATGCATACCAGAGATAAAACGCAAAATGGACTATGATCAACACATCAGATGCACCAACAAGAACTTTAACCGCGAGTGGGTGTAGAGTATAGATCATGTCTATTCCTATAGTCTCTAAAATGCCAGGGAAACATAAATTTATATCAGGTATTCTTGAATATAATTGTATATATAATAGTTAGATCCGGAAATTCCTGACATCACATTAGTAAGTGGATGGGTTTCGTTTGAAGCTGAAGGACCATGTTGGGAAAAACCAGACAAATATGCATCGGATGAATCCTTGAACCTAATATCAGAATGCTATGAATTACCTGATTGGCTACCGCGATCATTGCGGACTTTAAATGTCGTGAAGACTTAAGGAGATGACGAAATTGGATACCAGACGAAATATAAGATTATACCTGATCCTATTAGCTATATTGATACCAATCTATTCGGTCGCTGGTCAGGATGAATGGATGTGGTATAGTGGTCACGACTTTGAATTTGAATACCCATCAAGTTGGGGATTGATAGACAACCCTACCGGAGTGGTTTTAGGAGATAATCATACCTTTGCTTTATCAATCGTCATGCACAAAGAAGGGTGCTATTCGCTATCACAGCATCCACAGCTTATGGACGTCATGCTAAAGCTTTGGAGTAAGCAGATGGATGGTACTCCTGATAGCGATCCAATAACGCAATATGTTGAGACGAACATCGGGCCGTATTCCATGAGTTCGCAAATTTTTAAAAATCCTGACCAGTTCCTTACATGTGAGATTCAGGGATATACTGCTAAAAATGTAACCATTACAAGGGCCATGGCAATTTGGAATCTTGATGATCCTGTTGGAGATGAAGTCCTTTTAGATGTTTTCAGACTTCTAAAATCCTTGAATGTTACACTATCTGGTAACCATACTTCATTCATTTGAGAGTCAAGCCCGGCCAAGGATACTTGATGATCACTTTGGCGGGCTACCACACCCAAGCATAATTAATAGCAACCGCCCGAAGTCAGGCGAGGAAGAGATTAAGAAAAAAGACTGGTCTTGGCGGTTCTGGAGATAAGGAGGAGCAACTTATGGGAATTTGGCATAGGTCGGTTGAAACTATATTTCATAAGCATCTAAAATTTGAGCGCACCAAACGGGTTTTAATCTTTTTTTTATTTATTATTATATGTTTAATAATCGCCAAATCAATTTTTCCATGTATTGACATAATTTGGTGGTTGAACTTAATCGGATTAATTCTTAATTTTTTGGCGGCGTTAATAATAGGGGAGGGCACTACCATAAATTGTCTCCCTGAGTATATAAACGGAAACGGAGTGAATGTATATCCTCCTCCGGAATATCTTCTAAAGATAGGAACAAATTTGTTATTAGTGGGATTTTCACTACAGCTAATTAGTCTAATAATCCCGGTTTAATCCATATCAATCAAGCTATCAAAATCCTACTAAGACCAGTTGCGAGGATCACCGCGATGAGAAGACCATTGCAAAAGCCTCCCAAAACCGTATCATTTGGCAACGGTTAGCCGGGAATTCCATTACCGCTAAACGCCTTTTCGGGATTCTTGGCCAACTCCTCTCTCCACAAAGAGGGCAGTCCTGTCTTGAATGCTCGGTCGTAGCGTCGCCTCGTCTTTTTCATGTACTTCTAGATTGGGATAAGGATGACCGGAAATGTATAAGCATCAAGGAAACATAAGGATGAGATTATGCTCTATAGACGGATGAATAATGTAGTGTCGGATCTCTCCATCCTCGGCTTCGGATGCATGCGCCTACCAGTCACAAAAGGCGGCGACATCGACGAAAAACAGGCGACAAAAATGCTCAAATATGCCATTGACCACGGCGTGAATTACGTTGATACTGCCTACCCTTATCACAAAGGAGAGAGCGAGCCATTCCTCGGTAGAGCTTTGCAGGGCGGATATCGCGAGAAGGTGTTCCTTGCTACAAAGCTTCCTAGCTGGCTCATCAAATCTCGCGCCGATATGGATCATTATCTAGATGAGCAGCTAAAACGGCTACAGACCGATCATATTGATTTCTATCTGGTTCATGGACTCATGAAACCTTTCTGGGAGAACCTGTGGTCATTAGGCATTACCGACTTCCTGGATGATGCTATTGCCGATGGAAGGATCAAATATGCGGGTTTCTCGTTTCATGATGAATTGGCATTATTCAAGGAGATTGTAGATGCCTACCATTGGACTTTCTGCCTGATCCAATACAACTTCACGGACGAACAGAACCAAGCTGGAACAGAAGGACTCAGATATGCTGCGGATCGTGGGCTTGGAATCGTAGTCATGGAGCCTCTTCGAGGCGGTATGCTCACAAAGGAAATTCCTGCCATCAACAAAATATGGGAAAAGGCCGTCGTTCGGAGAAGCCTTTCTGAATGGGCATTGCGATGGGTTTGGAACCATCCTGAGGTGAGTGTTGTTTTATCCGGTATGTCTTCCTTGGAACAGGTTGAAAAGAATGTCGCCTATGCAGAGAATGGCTTTCCAAATTCGCTCTCAAAAGAGGAACAGAACCTATTTTGGGAGGCGGAAACTGAGTATAAGAGGCGTATCAAAGTACCCTGCACAGGTTGCAGATATTGCATGCCTTGTCCCTCTAACGTTAGCATCCCTGAATGTTTTGAAATGTATAATCAGGGTTGCATGTTCGATGCCCCTGAAGTTGCAGGCGTCAATTACGGCTTCCTGGGAGGCATGTTTTCAGGAAGCCCTGGATTTGCATCCCAATGCCAGGAGTGCCAAGAATGTGAGAAGAAGTGCCCGCAAGGCATCCCTATTCGAGAAGAACTCAAGAAAGTCGCTGCCTATTTCGGAAAGTGATTAAGACTGAGAGTCTGAACCTGCCTCTTCTCCTTTTGCCGCTCCCTCGTCCAGGCGCGCGCGAGCCCACCCGGAGGGGTTCACTCCAAAAGCCACGGTAGCCGAAAACGTCAAGAAGCTGAAGGATAAAGGAGAACTCAATGCCGTTTATAGTGATGCTCTCTCCTGATGCACAAAAATACCTTGATAGCTTGGATAAAAAACGTACCGAGAATATCAAGAAGCACCTTGAGGAGCTGGAGAAAGATCCATTTAGGCCGCGAGCAGCTTGTGATATAGACATTGTAGCTGGTAGCGGTAGACCGCCCATGTACCGTTTAAGAATGGGTGAATTTAGAGCCATGTATTTTGTGGAAAATCAAGCGGTATATGTCACGGATCTATTCCCAAAGAAAAGAGATTCAGCCTATAGGCAAAATTAATAACCAAGTAGTGATATAAGAGGCATCAATGGCAACTGTTGAAGTTCAAAAAGAGGATGTATTGGCGGCTTATGCTGATGAGCAATACAGGAAGCTCCAGAGAGAGAAGGATCAGTACATATCGCTTGATGAGTATTGCACCAAACGTGGTATTTAGCAGGCGCATTCGCCTGCTAAACGGCCATAACGCAAAATCAAGCCACATCCCATTTTGCCGTTCGCCAACCACGCGCGCGCGAGCCCGCCCGGGTGGCCGCGCGTCCGCCGCGCACGGCCCCTGGTTGGCAGGCTCTTTTTCGGCTCTTCGTGGTATCGTGCGGCAATGGCAAATTTTAGTGGTTATTTCAGGACTTCAAATCGCATTTGACCGTCTTTGTGCGTACTTTGTGAGCTTTGTGTGCTTTGTGGTTGATGGTTGATAATAGTATCCTATGCTTGCCGATTTCGGATTTCACCACAAAGATCACAAAGCGCACAAAGGACTCACGAAGAACGGCCAACTCTCACCTTCTCCTCAACACTATCCGGTCTCCTGCGGCCACGCTCTTGAATATCTCCAGTCCCTGTGTGATCTTCCCGATATGGTTCACAGACGAATAGGGCTGGGTCTTGCCAAAGAAGATGCAAAAGGCCGGGCCCGGCGACCAGTAGCAGATGTCGCCCGCGGCTGCGGTGGGTGATAGATTCTCGTTATCCATCTGCAAAGGCACATCGAAATAGACCTCTTCGCCCCAGAGGATGGCCACGCCCTCCATGGGCAACGCCTCAAAAAAAGCCTCTCTTATCTTGGGATTCCTCTCGTCCAGCTTTACCAGGGCCTTTCCCTTTCCTATAATCTCGATCTCTATGGTTCTCATGAATTTCCGCCTCCATCACTTTCGCTCCGCGCGGCAAATCTACTCATATCCGCAGGTACTACTATGATTTAGACCGCCCGGCCAAACTCTTTTGACTACTCCCGGCGGGCGGATCCATCCCCTCAATGATCGAAGATCTATCTATATGCGACTATTTTATAAAGCTGCGATGCTCTTATAAAATATGATGGGGCACTTTTTCGGGTCCTTAGGGCGAGGCTAGAGAAATGGCAAAGCTGGAGGAAAAGGGAATTTTGGGAATCAAGGGAATTATATTCGACCTTTACAACACCTTGATTGACATCGATACCGATGAGGAGAGCATCAATACCTATGAGGCTGTCAGCAAGTGGCTGATCTATCAGGGCGTTAAGATCTCGGCAGAGGATCTGTTGAATGATTACAGGCGAATGGCAAGAGAGGGGATGGAAACTAAATGGGAGAAGCATCCTGAGATCCGGGTGGAGGAGATCTTTGCCAGAATCTGCAAGAGCCATGCCCTCCGGGATATCGACGAGGATAGGCTGGGAGTTGAGACGGCTCGCGCTTTTCGGGCCGGATCACTGCGTCGATTGCAGCTCTTTCCTCAAAGCCTGCACCTATTGCAAGAGCTGAAAAGCTACCCCAAGGTCATTGTCTCCAACGGCCAGAGGTCGTTCTCAGAGCAGGAGATGAGATATTTTGGTCTTTACGAGCAGTTCACTCATGTGATCTTCTCCTCAGATTTCGGCCATAAAAAGCCCGACCCCAGGATCTTCCTTGAGGCGGCCAAACTGATGGGCAGAGAGCCGGAGGAGATCATGTGCATCGGCGACAGCTTCGAGAATGACATTGTTCCTTCCACCCGGTTGGGCATGACGGCTATGCATATCGAAGAGGCCCGAACGCTGTTAGGCTAAGCTGATAAATGGGATTGGGGACAAAATGGCAAGTGAAAAGTATGTAGACACTTTGGGTCCTGGAAACGCCTTTCGGGAATGGCTGGTGGCGGTGCTGGGCGAGAGGATAGGCGATTCCCGCGGCAAAGTCAATGTCTACAAGGTTATGCCCGCCTCGCATACTGTCTGTCGCTATGAATTTCCCTCGTCTGGATTAAGCGTGGTCGCCAAGTTCTACGGCGAGCATTTGAGCGGTACGAGAAGGTACGATCCCGTCCAGGCTATGGAAAATGAGTATTATGCTCTCAAGAAAATTGAGCCGCTGGTTGATATTCCCCGGCCCCTGGCCATGCATAGGGATTTCCACGCTGCCTTGCTTACGGAATATATCTCGGGCAAATCTTTCTACAAATACCTGAAGAGGGGTGACGGACTGTACGATCGGCTCGGCGCCATCGCATCACTGCAAAGAAGGCTGCACGATCAAACAAGATGCGAATACTGGAAAGAAAAGGTATTCGCAGGGTTTCATAAAAACTTAGATCAGCTTCGTCTGGACAATGTAACCAGAACTAAATATAACCGTCTTCTGGGGGAATGGTGGCATAGCCCGTTTCTGGACAGGTCCCATGGCTGCCGGGTGCATGGTGACGCAAATCCCATGAATTACTTGTTTAGCCAGAGCAAGGTCTATATGCTGGACCTGGAAAGTTCGAGGGAGCACGCCAATCCTGTGCACGACCTGGGCATAGTTGCTGCTGAGCTTAAGTTCTATTTTGCCTTTCACCGGGGGGGTGGCAGGAATGCTGAGCCATACATCGGCCATTATCTCTGGCGATACGCCGGCAATGAACCGGAGTTTTATGCCATCACGCGCGTCCTTCCCTTCTTTATGAGCCAGGGGTTGCTCCGGATGGCAAAGCTGGGGCTGGGACCGGATGAAAGGGCCTTTGTATTTCGTGAGGCAGAAGCGTGCTTAGAGAGCATTTCTGGCTGAGGACTAATCTATCTTCTCTTCAGCCGGATATGCAGCCGGTCGGAATAGTTAATGCCCAGACGTAGCGCCAGATCCCAGGCCACTCGCGCTTCGGGCATATCCTGGTCTGTGCCGTAGGCCATAATCCAGACCCTCTCCTTTACCAGGGAGGGGACAAGATCCTCTAAGAGTGCAGAGGTCCAGCACCAGGGAGCTTTGCCCAATACAAATTTGAGGTGGACATTCTTTTTGCCGGCCCAAAAGTCGAGATGGAAATCCGATCCGCGCTTGGGGCTGACAACCGCGCAATCAATCTTTTCCAGGATCTCTTCTGGAATGAGGTTGGTGCCATTGGTCTCAATGTGAATCTCTTTTTCCTGGGTCTTTAGCAGAGATATCAATTCCGACAGCTCCCTCATCTGCAGGGTGGGCTCTCCTCCCGTGATGACTACTCTATTGCCTTGAAGGCTTCCCAGCACTTCAGGAACGGATAATTCCAGGGCTGGCTTATCGTCTGTGTCGCATCCCTGGCAACGAAGGTTGCAACCGGCCAGCCGAACGAAGGTGGCCGGCCTTCCCATGGCCGGGCCCTCGCCCTGTATGGAATAAAATATCTCTATCAGGCGCATTTGGCCTCTTTCTCTCTGCAACGAAGATAAATGCTCTCCTAACCTCGGACCAGAAAATATATAACTCATAAATGGTAACTATTTAAGATTATAGTTAAATAATTTGCGTAAATGTTTGGGTAGGGTGAGTATGATACGCATTGGAATCGAGGTTTGCAGAAGAGATCTGCACTGTGACCTCCTTGTGCACCCGGGAAGGTACTTCTTCATCCTGCGGGCAGACAGCCGGGCCTCTCTATGCATTCGAACCTGCGACTCTAGAGGTGAGAATATTCAGGCGCACATCATCGACGGCTTTTCTCTAGCTGAGAATGGAAACCTCTATTCGGTCTTTGAAGACGGCATCAATGATGCGATATTGGAGCTGCACGATTGGAAGATACACTCATGTGAGGGAGATGAATATCCCCTCTCCCATCACCTGGTTGACTTAATCTCCATGATGCCTGATCTGGTGAATTGGATCGTCTCATCAATTCTCTCGCAGGGGAATAATCTGGTCATCTATTCTGCGGATTCTATGTGAGTCGAAGATGCTCGTGTAAAAATCTTCTTGTAGTAGTAAAGGCAATTGGAGTGCAATTGAGCAAAGAGCAAAGCATGGTTGTAGATAAATGATCATAAAAGATTTGGCAAATTGCAGATACTTTCCGGCGGCGGATAATACTTATCTCTGCGAGCTTCTTCATCCTGGCCAAGAAGGGCTGGACCTTCCCTACAGCATCGCCTACGCTGCGCTGCAGCCCGGCAAGGCATCTCTCCCTCATCAGCTGAAAACCTCCACCGAGGTCTACTTTATCCTGGGGGGTGTGGGTGAGATGCACATCGACTCCGAAAAGGCCCAGGTTCAAGCCGGACAGGCCGTCCTAATTCCGCCCGGCTCCTGGCAACATATCCTAAATACGGGTGATATTATTCTAAAATTTATTTGCATAGTTAGCCCCTCTTGGCGTGCCGAAGATGAAGTGGTTAAAGAGAATGAAACAATGGGGAAGGCAGAGAAGAATGGATCTGCAAAATAGTGATGAAATTTTGAGAAGAGGGGCGGACCGCATCATAGAAGAGCGAAGGCTCTTTGGGCTGGAGGGCCTGGTGGGCGGTCTTCAGGCAGTAATCATCAACACCGAGCCGCATCTGCAAAAAGCAGCCGTCGAGGAGCTCATCAGATACAGCGGCCTTCAGTTTCAGGAGGCATTTATGGATACAACCCATAAAACCTCTGTTCTCAAAGTCCCTGGCTCTGCCAAGTTTCGTTCGGCAGATTTCCTCATCCGCTCCCGGCTTAAGGGCAGCAATCCCTTCTCAAAGGTCAATGTCGCCCCGCAGACCCGTGATTTGCGAAACACCCGTCTGGAGACCTTTGTCTTTGAGACCAATGATCTCGAGAGGTATGTATCCCTGCAATCCCTGGCAAATGTAAAATTCCAGAGCGAAATACTTGATTTTGACAACTACTTTTTTATCCAGACAATGCCTTCCAAGTTCACCGGAAATTCTCTGGGATTCATCGAATGGAAGGGCGAGAGGGGCATCTATTCATCTCCAGAAAGCCAACGTATTGACTGGAATATGGGAAATCCCGTCTCGTCCGCCGCCGGTAGATCTTCTGGATCAGCCGGATCTGCCAGCTCATTGGTGAGTCTATCTGCGAAGCCTTCTCATCCCCGCAATATCCGCTGGCTGGACCACGCCGCCACCCGGGTCAGGGCTCAGGATCGCGATCCTGCTATTCTTGAATTCATGCGGCTCACCAACTACAATTTTGATTTCGCCATTTATGTGAAAAGCCTCAATTCCATCACCAGCGTAGCCCGCCTCTCCTCTTCGGACTTTGCTATGGTCTTCACCTCCGGTATTACTCCTTTTGTCAGCCAGGAAGCCTCCGGGCCCACAGAGAAGTTCATCAGCAACTTTGGCCCTCGCGTCCATCATATTGCCTTCCAGACGGAAGAAATTGTTGCGACGGTAGAGGCTCTGGGAAAAGATGGAATGAAATTCCTCCTCGATTTGGTAGGCTCTCCTGAGGAAGGGCTGAAGCAGATCTTCAGCCAGCCATCTAAAAATACTCTCCTGGTTTTAGAGTATATTCATCGATATGGCGATTTTGACGGCTTCTTCACCAAATCAAATGTGACCAGCCTAACTGCCGCCACGGCGAAGCAGTGAACAGAAATAAATATATCCAAGAGAGATTTAAGGAAAGCAAGGCTTTCTAAAAATTTGCAACGCAAAAAAGGCAAGGGTTGGCTGATGAATTCCACAACGTTGAGGGAGCTTGCCAGGCTCATCTTATGCATAGCTATATGCCAGAGCGCCGGAGTCATAGGCTCGGTATTTACCGCCAGTTCGGTTACTAGCTGGTATCCGACCCTTGTTAAGCCCTGGTTTTCGCCGCCAGGATTGATCATCTCTGCCGTCTGGATCGCTATCTTTACTCTCATGGGCCTGTCTCTTTTTTTGATCTGGCGAAATGGGATAAGCAGCACGAACGGCAAAATTGCCTTGGGCGTATTTGCAGCCCAGCTCCTGGTCAATATTCTCTGGTCCTATGCCTTTTTTGGTTTGCAGTCTCCCCTGGTTGCAGTCATAGTAATTGTGGTCCTCTGGCTTCTCATACTGCAATGCATCATACGGTTTTGGTCCATCAGCAAAAATGCGGCCCTGCTCTTAGTTCCTTACATCCTCTGGGTGAGCTTTGCAGCTTTTCTCAATTACACCATCTGGAGGCTCAATTCCTGACGTTTGCCTCTGCTCCGACCGATTCAAATATAAGCATAGCATTCGATATTAAGAGGGTGCTTTCAACAATGCAAAATAAAATTATTGTGTTATTATTATCATCAGTCATGTTCTTGCTTGCGGCGACAGCTGTGGTTGCCCTGGCTTCTCATTATCCCGTTTCTGAAGATTCCATCACGGGCAATTCATCTTACAATAATTCATCTATCTCTTTTATCGGCCAAAACATAATCACCGGCGCTCCCGTGGACCTTTCTGTAGGAAGCGGCTACTATTCATCCCATCCTATTGCTGTTGGCTCTAAAATCGGCAGCCGAACAGAGCTTGTTAATGGCGACTCAGCCACCTCTATGAGTCACGAGGTAGGCTCTGCAGAGGAAGTTTCAGGTAGAACGGAATATGCGGCCACTTCCAGTAGCATGCGGGACGATTACGAGAACATAAACTTTGCCACAACAAAGATGCAGATCGATGAAACCGTCACGAACGGCAAGGTCGATATCGGTGTGCTTTCAGGAAGCGATGGCCATGCCTGGAAAGATCCTGCCATAGAGATCGAAGAGGAATACATTGGCACATATCATATAACCAAAAATTTTGCTATTAACAATAGCTACTCTAGAAATAGCTTTAAAGACGGCTGGCTCAATTGTTGTGGCGGAAGTTATGATATTTATCTCCCAAAACCGGTGCTTCTCAGCGCAGATGATGTCTTTAATTGCAAAAAATGCAATCCCAGATCTCGTTAATAGGGGTGTAATAAATGCTCTTGGAAAGGATTGTCTCTGCAGGCCTTGCTCATTACTCCTATCTGGTAGGCGACAAGAACCAGGCCCTGGTAATCGATCCTAGAAGAGACGTTGATGTCTACCTAAAAATGGCCAGCGAGGCGGGCATGAGAATAGCTCACGTCCTGGAGACGCACAGGAATGAGGATTATTTTGTGGGATCGATGGAGCTGGCCGGACGGACGGGGGCACAGGTCTGGCATGCCGACGTTCAATGGGAATACCAGTACGGACAGCCTGTCACTGCCGGCCAGAAATGGAAGGTGGGCCGCCTGGAGGTCGAGGCCATTGCCACGCCCGGCCACACTCCGGGAAGCATGAGTTACCTGCTACGCGATCCGTCCGGCATTCCCTGGATGCTCTTTTGCGGGGACACTCTCTTTGCCGGAGAGGTGGGCAGAATCGATCTGATGGGCAAAGATATGGCCGCGGAAAATGCCGGACTGCTTTACGAGAGCCTCTTCAAGCGGCTGCAGCCGCTGGGCGACGAGGTCATCCTGGTTTCCTTATGCCTGCTCCTTCTCGCGCTCGCAATCGCCATAGTGATGGTGAGGCAGGTGCTCGCCCCCATCGAGGAACTGACGACCGTGGTGTCGGCCATAAGCAAGGGCAACATGAACACCGAACTCAACCCGAAACTGAAGGAGTCGGAGGATGAGATAGGCAAGCTGGCAAGGGCGTTCGATCGGACCCTGGTGAGCCTGAAGCTGGCCATGAGGGAGACCACGCCGCAGCTGAAGATAGAGAGCAAGGCGCTGAAGGATGCCCTGGCGGAGAAGACCAAGGCTGAGGCGAGGTACAGGGCGCTGGTCAAGACATCCCCGGACGCGGTGATAGTCACGGACCCGGCCGGCATCATAAGCGAGATATCAAACCGCACGCTGGAGGTGTTCGGCGCGGATAGGCCGTCCGAACTGATCGGCACGGATTCCTACGCGCTCCTGCCGAGCGAGGCACGGGACGCAGCGAGAAAGCTTATCACTTCGACGCTGAACACCCGGTGGGAGATGAACGGGGTAAAGCTCACGATGCAGCGGAAAGACGGGAGCAGGTTCACCGGCGAGGTGAACATCAAGCGGGTGAAGGATGCCACAGGCAAGCATGTG
>Ga0209777_10005370_pt1 | contig 14801 bp, 13 predicted proteins | sample FrelakmetHBP12HB_FD_187147 | JGI IMG/M metagenome (GOLD analysis project Ga0209777, IMG submission 187147) | Freshwater lake sediment microbial communities from the University of Notre Dame, USA, for methane emissions studies -HBP12 HB (SPAdes)... | ecosystem: Environmental > Aquatic >... | reverse complement strand
TTACTCAAAACCGTGGATTATCTGTTCTACCAAATATTCAACGCGATTTTGTCGCGACACGCGGTGCCGGTTTCAATTGGGCAATTACAGAAGGTGGATTATTAAATCTTACACTTAATTATAATTTTGATGTTCAGTCAACTCTTGCGTATTTATTAGCTGATAGCACTACTGAACGATCGGAAGGAGAAATTTGGCGCGCAATTTTTAGCGGGGCTATGTTTGGAAAAGATTACAACTATAAACAAACATTTGATTTAAGAACCAACCCCAAAATTCCTTCTATTTGGAACCTTAGCCGTTATATATCTGTCAATGGCGGATATTCCGTAACCTATAATTGGATGAATAATTTTCAGCAGGGAGATTTAGGTAAAAGTGCCGGTTTTGCGAATAGAATAACAACAGGTTTCACAGTGCATCTCAAATCTATTTTTGCACCGCTGTTCAACACGCAAGAGATAGCTCCTAAACCAAGTCAAAGAACCGAGGGAGGACGGACAGGAGGCAGAAGAAGTGGTAGAGGTGCACAACCGGGACAGCAAAATCAACAAGGCGAGCAAAAGCCTATCTCTGTGGACGAAAAAATTATTGCAGCGAAAGATTCTCTTACTGCTAAAAAAGATACTACTGAATATGCTATGCAAGATACAACTGAAAAGAAAAACACTATCAAGGCGACTCTGGAAATTTTAAAGCTTGGTGTTAAAATGCTGCTTCTCGATTATGATCAAATTACAATAAATTTTTCTCAATCAACTTCTTATGCCGGCGGCGGTCTTTTAGGTGACGGCACTGGCTTCAATAATTTTTGGGGCTTCTCACAAAGTAGTTCGAAAGGTCCTAATCGTTTATTTATGTTAGGTCTATCCAACAATATTGGTCCACGAGCCCCTAATGGAAATTTACAGGATAATTATTCACAAAAGAACGATATAGATTTTAAAACTTCACGACCGCTGTGGGAAGGCGCTCAATTAGATTTAACATGGCGAATAGGGTGGGGTGTGAACAAAACTATTACATTGCAGTCTGATTCCCTTGGAGAGACATCTATAACAAATTTACTTTCAACCGGTACAATTGATCGTTCATTTTTGAGTCTACCGCCGACTTTAATCTTTTCTTTTTTAGGGAATGGAATAAAGAAAGTGAGTGAATTGTACAACCCTACAGATCCAAATCCGGGAAGAAATCTTTCAAACGCATTTGTAAAAGGATTTGAGACTTTTTCAATTCTATCTAAGATACCAATTCTTGCTAATTTTGCTAAATATATTCCGAGACCTAACTGGTCTTTTACTTGGAATGGTTTGGAAAAATATCCGCTGTTCAGTTTTGCACAAAGAGTTTCATTGAATCATGCTTATATTTCTAACTATAGCGAAGGATGGAATATCAATCCCGATGGATTGCAGGAAGTACAGGTCCAAAGAATAGATTATGCATTCTCACCGTTGGTTGGAATTTCTATGAACTTCGATAAATTTTTTAACGGTACTTTCCAAAGCACTATTCGTTATTCTACAAAAAGTTCTTATAATTTGGGAATAACTACACGTAACATCACAGAAGCGTTTACAAGAGATATTAATTTATCGGCAAGTTGGACCAAATCCGGTTTCGAGCTTCCCCTTTTCGGCGTTTCATTAAAAAATGATTTGGAAATTTCATTTTCATATACAAGTGCACAAACTTCAAGTGTTATTTATGAGATGGATAATTTCAAGGACAGTGGCACACCGCAGGAAGGAAAAACATCAACCACGATAGAACCAAAAATAAAATATGTAATGAGTGCACGTGTAACGCTTTCCATTTTTTATAGAAGAACCAATATCGAGCCGGAAGGCGCATCGCGAATTCCTCCGACTACCACAAATGAAGCTGGCGTTGATGTTAGAATAGCTATTCAATAATATTACATATATTAATTCCAGACTATGAAAAAAAATAAAATCCTTTGGGTTGATGACGAAATTGAACTCCTGCGTTCGCACATAATCTTTTTAAATGAAAAGGGTTATGAAGTTACAACTGTTACTAACGGGGGAGATGCAGTAGACGAAGTTAAGAACAAGCAATTCGATTTAATATTTCTTGATGAAATGATGGCAGGTCTCGGAGGGCTGGAAACGCTTGCACAGATCAAAGAAATAAATCCAAACATTCCGGTTGTGATGATTACAAAGAGCGAAGAAGAATCTTTGATGCATGATGCTATTGGCAGTAAGATTACAGATTATTTGATAAAACCTGTATTGCCGTCGCAAGTATTAATGGTTTGTAAAAAAATTCTTGAGAGCAGAAAAATTTCAGGTGAGTATGTAGCCAAGGATTATCTGAACGACTTCAATGAAATTTCCCGCCGATTATCATTCGGTCCCGATTATAATGATTGGATTGAAATATATCTCAAGCTTACCAATTGGGAAATGGAACTTGATATTCATCCGGAAATTGATTTACGGCAGATATTAATTGAACAAAAAAAAGAGTGCAATCAAGAATTCTGCAAGTTTGTCGAAAAAAATTATAAGAATTGGATTGATTCAAACGGAAATGATGATTCCCCTGATCTTACTACTCAAATAACAGAGAAATATGTTTTTCCCCATCTTAAAACTGAGGGACCTATCTTCTATTTCGTAATTGATTGTCTGCGGCTTGATCAATGGTTGGTAATGGAAAAACATTTAAATGAATTGTTCAATATTCAAAAAGATTATTACTTCTCGATCCTTCCTACGGCAACACCTTACGCGCGCAATGCTTTGTTCGCCGGGTTATATCCGTCTGAAATTGAAAAGAATTATCCGGACCTTTGGGGAACAATGAGTGATGATGAAAACAGCATGAACAAGTATGAGAAAGACTTGCTGCAGAATCTTCTTAATAGAAAAAAGATTTCCTTGAATAACGATTTGAAGTATGTAAAAATTATTGATCCCGAAGTCGGACGCTCGTTTGAACAAAATGTTCTTTCGCATAAGAAAACGCACTTGATGGCTGTTGTTGTAAATTTTTTGGACATGATTGCTCATGGAAGATCAGATTCCGTTATACTTAAAGAAATAGCTCCAGGTGAAGCGGCATACCGATCGTTGACCAATAGCTGGTTTCAGCATTCATCATTGCTTAACACTTTCCGTTCCATTGCAACTATGCCTAATGCCAAAGTAATTATTACAACCGATCATGGAAGTATTCGAACTCTTCGCGGAGCTAAAGTTCTTGGTGATAGGGAAGCATCACCGAATTTACGTTTCAAGTTTGGCAGGAATCTGAAAGTTGACGATAAACATGCTATCTTTATAAAAAATCCGCTCGATTACAAATTACCTAAACGTGGCGTTACAATAAGTTACATTATTGCTAAAGAGGATTTTTATTTTGTGTATCCTACTGACTATCATAAATATTTGAGTTATTATAAAGATAGTTTTCAGCATGGAGGAATTTCTATGGAAGAGATGATACTTCCTGTTGTAACCATGGAGAGCAAAAGTTAAATGAAGTTTCCTTTTCATAAAGTTGCAGCATCCGAAAATGAAACTGCAGAGCTTGCGAAAGAATTTTCCTTAATGCTTGATTTGCGCGATGTTGTCTTATTGAATGGCGATCTTGGGACCGGTAAAACATTTTTTGTTAAACATGTCGGTCGTAAACTTGGGATTGAGAATGTTTCGAGTCCAAGTTTTGCTATCATAAATGAATATCATAACAAAAAGAAGATTGTTCATTTTGATTTTTACCGTATTAAAAAAGTTGAAGAACTTTACGATATTGGTTTTGAAGATTATTTGAATGCAGGCGATTCAATAATTTTTATCGAATGGGCAAATCTTTTCCCGGAGATATTACCGAAACGAAACTATCGGATTAATTTTAATTTTGTAAATAATTCATCAAGAGAGATTACAATTTCAAAAAATGAATGATATGTTCCCGATATTAGCCGTTGAAACATCAGGTGAGTTGTGCAGCGCTGCAGTTATGCTTGATGAGAAAAATTTTGTTGAGCTGAATTATTTGCAGAAGCACATCCATTCCGAAAAATTGATAGACATGATTGATACGGTTTTGAAAACGGCGAATATAAAACTACAAGAATGCAAAGCTGTTGCAGTTTCGATGGGGCCAGGCTCATTTACGGGCTTAAGGATTGGATTGTCTGCGGTGAAAGGAATAGCATTCGGGAAAAATTTACCTATAATTCCAATTTCCACTTTTGAAGCGTATGCATACCATATTGCACAATACATTCCTATAACGACAAAATTTATAATTATTAGGAGTGCAAGTATTGATGAATTATATTGTGCTAAGTTTATTAAAGAAGAAAATAAAGTTAGAGTGATTTCACCGCTGAGGTTAGTGGAGAAAAATAATCTCGAAAAGATTATTGAGGAGGGAGAATTGCTCTATGGAAATGTTTCTTCTAAGAATGAATTAAAAGATGCCGTAGGGCTAACCGCATCTGCTGTTGGAAAGTGGGCTTATTTATTTGGTAATGATTTATTAACTTTTAACTACGATTATTTGGAACCAAATTATTTCAAGAAATTTATTGTAAAGGTAAAATCATGAAAAGATTAGTTATTCTTTTATTATTAAATATAGTATCAATCATGTTAGCACAAAATTCCACACCCAAAATTACAGCTAATGTTACAAATTATGATTTTGGAACAATCACAGAAGGCGAAGTTGTTTCGCATAATTTCGAGATACAGAATACCGGCAATGCAGACTTGAAAATTAGTAATGTCCAAGTATCGTGCGGGTGCACTGCAGCAAAGCCAGAAAAAACAGAATTGAAACCGGGCGAAAAAACATTAATCAAAGTTGAATTCAACTCAGAAGCAAGATTAGGTCCACAAGAAAAATTTGTTTATATAACTTCAAACGACGCCTCAAGCTCACCATTTAAATTATCATTCACAGGTGTGGTGGTAGATAAAAGTGCAAGTGTTTCCAAAGACGGTAAAAATCCTAAATTAAAACTAAGTATTGTACAGCATGATTTTGGTACGGTTGAAGAAGGTAAAATTGTTCAAGCAACAATAAGTTTTAAGAATGAAGGTAAAGGTGTTCTGCAAATCAACGAAGTAAAAACTTCTTGCGGATGCACAGCGGCTTTATTAAGCAGTAAAACACTTAAACCAGGTGAATCTGGAAATGTTAAGATCGAACTGGATACATCAAACCGGGAAGGAAAACTTACACGCACTGTAACTCTATATACGAATGATCCTCAGCAGCCGAATCAAACGATAATCTTATTTGTGAACATCGAGAAGAGAAAATCTTAATGGGCTGGTTTAAAAGAAAAACAGAAAATATTTCCCGCGATAGTAAAAAAACCGATATCCCGGACGGACAGTGGTCGAAGTGCGGTGATTGCGGAGAAATAATTCACAATAAACAACTCGAAGTTAATTTGTGGTGCTGTCCCAAATGCAATTATCATTTTAGAATTGGCAGCGATCAATATATTTCATTCTTATTGGATAAAGGTTCGTTCAAAGAGTTAGATAGAAAAATGAGGTCGGGCGATCCCTTGGAATTTACTGACACGAAAAAATATGATGAACGTATAACGGTTACAATTAAAAAATCGGGATTAAACGATGCTGTAAAAACCGGATTGGGAAAAATAGAAGGCAAAAAAGTTTCTATAGCTTGCATGGATTTTAATTTCATCGGCGGCAGCATGGGTTCCGTTGTTGGAGAAAAAATAGCACGGGCAATAGATGCAGCGTATGAAGAAAAAATTCCATTGGTAATTGTTAGTCAAAGCGGCGGCGCGCGAATGATGGAAGGCGCATTCTCATTGATGCAGATGGCAAAAACAAGTTCCCGCCTTGCACGTCTTGCCGATGCAAAACTTCCTTTCATTTCTGTATTAACAGATCCAACTACCGGAGGTGTTACAGCAAGCTATGCTATGTTGGGCGATGTAATTATTGCCGAACCAAAAGCGTTAATCGGTTTTGCTGGTCCGCGAGTAATTAAACAAACGATAGGTAAAGATTTACCGGAAGGATTTCAACGTTCGGAATTTTTGCTTGAGAATGGTTTTATTGATTTTATTGTAAACCGTAAGCAGATGAAAGAAAAGCTCTCCCAGCTAATTGATTATTTAACTTAGAATTTTAATTAAGAATTCGCTGCAGCTTTTTGCATATTGTTATTTTCGAAATTTCTTCATCATCTTTTGAAGCACATCTAAAGTATAATCCACTTCATCAAAAGTATTTTGCGCACCAAATGAAAAACGAATTGTTCCATTTGCATCCTGAACGGAATAACCTGCACTCAATATAACATGAGATGGCTTCAATGTTCCGGAAGTACATGCCGCACCATTTGAAGCCGCTATACCGTTGATGTCGAGAAACATCAGCATTGCCTCGGAATCATTTTTATAAAATTCTGATTTTAATGTTATACTGAGAATGTAAGGCGAAGAATTTTTACCGCCGTTAACTATTAAACCATTCTTATCAATTATTTGAATGCCTTGGATAAATTTTTCTTTTAATTGTTTTACATGTTTTTCGTTTTCTAGCATTTTTTCTTTAGCAATTTTTATGGCTTCTGCAAAGCCGACAATGCCGGCAACATTTTCTGTCCCACCGCGCCGATTCCTTTCTTGTGATCCGCCAAATATAATTGGCGCAAGCGGTGTACCGCTTTTCACAAATGAAAAACCAATTCCTTTTGGCCCATTTATTTTATGTGCTGATGCGGAGACTGAATCAATTTGCATTTTCTTAACATTAATCGGCATTTTACAAAACCCCTGTACAGCATCTGTATGAAAGAAAATATTTTTCTCTTTGAGAAAATTCCCAATTTCAGCTATAGGATTTATTGCACCGGTCTCATTGTTTACGTACATAAGAGAAACAAAAGAAGTATTTATCCCGATCTTATGAGAAAGTAATTGTTCGGAGACACGTGTATCTTTTCCTGCATCCAACCAGTCTACATTAAAACCGATTTTACATAGTTCATTAAAAGTATCATGAACTGAATGATGTTCTACGAGAGAGGTGATTAAATGATTGCGCTTACTCTCTGCATATTCTGTTTTTGCAATTCCGAAGATTGAAAAATTATTCGCTTCAGTTCCACCGCTCGTAAAATAAATTTCACTTGGACTTGCATTAATAGATTCAGCAACAACTTCCCGCGCTTCTTCTACAGCAACGCGTGCTTTTCTTCCGAACGAATGAATTGATGATGCATTCCCAAAATTTTCGGTTAAGAGTGGCTTCATCTTTTCAAAAACTTTTGGATGCAGCGGGGTAGTAGCGGCATTATCGAAATATACTTTCATTAATTCCTTTCGAGTCCTATCTTAAACTCACATCGCCATAGTGAATTTTTTCAGTCTTATCTGTTTGACGAAGAATTAAAAATCCATTCTCATCAATATCTTCAAAAATTCCGACTTTAGTTTTTTCTTCGCTCACAATTTTTACTCTTTCACCTATCATTTTGCAGCGATTTCTCCAATCATCCAAAACTTTTTTGGGTTTATGGTCGCATTCTTCGATCATTTCTTCAAAATTGTTTAATACTTCACTCAATAATTTTTCTCTGCTTACTATCGAATGGAATTCTTTACGGACAGAAGTTGGAACGATATCGAATTTACCCGGAAAGTTTGGTTGATTGACATTAATAGCTATTCCAATAACAACTTTGTTTATTTTATTTGCTTTTGAAACCGATTCAATAAGAATGCCCGAGATTTTTTTCTTATGAATTAAAACGTCATTCGGCCATTTTAACTCAACATTGAGTTGATACAAATTTTCTATTGCTTGAGCAACGGCAATAGCCGAGCTGAGATTAATCAAATTTATTTTATGATCTTTGAATTCGCCTTTAAGTAAAATTGAGAAAGTTAAATTTTGCCCGCTACTGCTTATCCACTCTCTATTTTTTCTGCCTCGCCCTTTGCTTTGATGTTCTGCCACAACCACTGTTCCGTTCTGATTAAATTCTTTACTGGAAAGCAGTACAGTGTTTGTAGATTCAACTTCATCACAATAAATAAAGTTTCTTCCAATAAAATCAGTATCAAGTTTTATATCGAACTCTTCTATGTTAAACAAAGCCAACCTCCGTAAAATGGAAAATTTTTTGGAAATTAATTCTTATAAGCTGTCAAAAAATCATTATTGTTATCTATTGTGTATCAATGCCCGCCAAATTTTCCGAAAAGTTATATTGTTCATGAAATCTTAGTAACCCGTTCAAATAAAAGAGTTTACGAAGAAAAAATTCTCTGGCACTCGCATTGTATTTATTAATACGTCAAAATAAAAATAGGAGGATAAAATGACACTCATTAAATTTGAACCCTTAAGAGACTTTGAACATATACATGATAGAATTCAAAGGTACTTTGATGACTTCTCAAATTTCGGTTTTAATTTTACAGACAACTTTTACCCGAGAATTGACATCTCGGAAGACAAGAGCCACTTAAATGTAACTGCAGAAATTCCTGGAGTCAAGAAAGAAAATATTAAAATTACATTGCAAGATAATATTTTAACTATTGAAGGCGAAAAGAAAAAAGAATCGGTTCAGGACGATAAAAATATTTGCAGAAGCGAAAGAGTCTTCGGATCATTTAAGCGAAGTTTCACACTTCCATCAGAAGTTGATTCAGATAAAGTTGATGCTAAATTCGAAAATGGAATTCTCAACATTCAACTTGCAAAAATTGAACCGAAAGCGAAAAGTGAAAAACAAATAGAGCTGAAGTAACCAATTCAGCTCTTTATAAAATTCTAAATTATTATAAAAGGAAAATTCAATGGGAAAGATTATAGGGATAGACTTAGGTACAACAAACTCATGTGTTTCAGTGATGGAAGGAAATGAACCGGTAGTTATTCCAAATTCGGAAGGCGGTAGAACAACTCCTTCAGTTGTTGCATTTACAAAAGCAGGAGAAAGAGTTGTCGGACAACCAGCTAAGCGTCAAGCAGTAACTAATCCGAAGAACACAATTTTCTCTATCAAACGTTTTATGGGAAGAAAAAGAGAAGAAGTTGATGTTGAAGCAAAAGAAGTTCCGTACAAAGTTGTTGCCGGAGATAATAGTTCGGCAAGAGTTGAAATTGGCGATAGATTATATTCACCACCTGAAATAAGCGCAATGATTCTTCAGAAGATGAAAAAAACCGCTGAAGATTACCTTGGTCAGGAAGTAAACGAAGCAGTGATTACTGTACCGGCATATTTTAATGATGCACAACGCCAGGCTACAAAAGATGCCGGTGAGATTGCCGGACTGCATGTAAAAAGAATTATAAATGAACCAACTGCAGCTGCGCTTGCTTATGGATTGGACAAGAAGCATAAAGATCAGATTGTTGCAGTTTATGATCTGGGCGGCGGAACTTTTGATATTTCTATTTTACAGTTGGGCGAAGGTGTATTTGAAGTTAAATCAACTAACGGCGATACACATCTTGGCGGCGATGATTTTGACCAGCGCGTAATTGATTACTTGGCAGACGAATTCAAAAAGCAGGAAGGAATTGATTTACGAAAAGATCCAATGGCTCTTCAACGTTTGAAAGAAGCTGCAGAGAAAGCGAAGATAGAACTTTCTTCCTCGATGCAGACAGATGTGAATCTTCCGTTCATTACCGCCACACAGGATGGACCAAAACATTTAAACATAACTTTTACCCGCGCAAAATTTGAACAATTAGTTGATGATTTAATTCAAAGAACTGTTGGTCCTTGCGAACGCGCAATTAAAGATGCGAATGTAACCCAAGCACAGATTAACGAAGTAATTTTGGTCGGTGGTTCAACGCGTGTTCCAAAAGTACAAGAACTTGTTAGAAATCTTTTTAATAAAGAACCGCATAAAGGTGTGAATCCAGATGAAGTGGTTGCTGTTGGTGCAGCTATACAAGGCGGTGTTCTTGCCGGTGATGTTAAAGATGTTCTCCTGCTCGATGTTACTCCTCTCTCGCTTGGTATTGAAACTTTAGGCGGCGTATTTACAAGATTGATTGAAGCAAACACCACGATTCCAACTAAGAAAGGTGAGGTATTTTCAACAGCTTCGGATAATCAACCGTCAGTTGAGATTCATGTATTGCAGGGTGAACGTCAAATGGCTGCCGATAATAGAACTCTCGGTCAATTTCATCTTGATGGAATTCCACCAGCACCACGCGGCGTTCCGCAGATTGAAGTTACGTTTGATATTGATGCGAATGGAATTTTGCATGTTACTGCTAAAGATAAAGCTACAGGAAAAGAACAAAGCATTAGAATAACTTCTTCGAGCGGACTTTCGAAAGAAGAAGTTGAAAAGATGAAACAAGCTGCCAAAGAACATGCGGCTGAAGATAAAAAGAAAAAGGAATCTGTTGAAGTAAAGAATCAAGCAGATAATCTTGTTTTCCAAACAAAGAAACAAATTGAGGAAATGAAGGAAAAACTAACTGCGGATCAAAAAAACAGATTGGAAAGTGAGATCAAAAAAGTTGAAGATGCACTTTCAACCAACGATACTGAAAAAATTAAATCTGCTACAGACGCTTTAACAAAAGTCTGGAATGGAATTGCTCAGCATTTATATCAGCAACAGGGTCCTGCAGGAGGTCCTCAAGCTGGTGCACCGCCGTTTGATGGTCAACAGCAAGCTGGACAACAAGATAGTCAACAACAATCATCCGAAAAGAAAAAAGATGACCGCGATGTTCAAGATGCATCGTACGAAGTTGTTGATGATGATAAGAAATAAATTTGTATTAATAAATAAAAAATAAATTGGAGGTAAATATGATAGACAATAAAGAAATGGTTGAAGTAAAAACCAAAAAAAGCTGGGAAGAAGCTTTAGAGAAAGAATCTTGGGTAGCTCCGTTAATTGATATTTACGAAACGGAGGATGATTTTTTTCTCATCGCTCAAATGCCGGGTGTTTCGAAAGATAATGTGAAAATAAAAATAGAAGATGAGCATTTGGTGATAATGGGTAGAATTGACTACGATAGTTCTCTCAACAGAAAATATGTATTAACGGAAACAGAAATCGGCAACTTCTATCGCAGGTTTAAAATTTCCGATAGCATTGATAAATCTAAAATTGATGCGAAATTAGAAAACGGCGTTCTTCAAGTAAAGCTGCCGAAACACGAAAGAGTAAAACCGAAAACGATTGAAATAAAGTAGAATTAGGAACACAGAAATTAGAATGAAGAAAAAGTCCCTCGCCATAAGCGGGGGATTTTTGTTTTATTCAAATTGAATTAAACTATTCTTCTCTTTAATTTGCAACACGATGAAACAAGTTTCTATCCTAATATTATTCATAGTTCTTGCAGGTCTTCTCTACATTAGCGAGAATGATATAACCTCATATAAAGACCAGGGTAAAATAAACACGGCATTTTATCAAAGCGGCATTTTGAAATCCGAACATGATAAAGTTCAACGAGTTGCTAATTATAATATTTCAGTGGAACTCAATGCTGATAGAAAATTCATCACTGCTCAAGAAGAAATCGTTTGGATAAACAAAACAAAATTTCCTGCAAAAGAAATTCAATTTCACTTTTACCCCAACGCTTACAAAAGTGATAAAACACTATTTGCCAAAGCTTATCCAATTAATTCAGAAACCCGGACACAGCTTGATATAAAAACTTTTTTAGTGAACGGTGACACAGCATCATTAATTTATTTTCAACCGGACATTGCCAATCCCTACGATAGCACTGTCGCAAAAGTTTTGTTGAACACATCGGTCCAACCAGGTGATAGTATAAAAATATATTTTGAGTACTCAATGAAAATTCCGCGTTCAGTTAAACGTATGGGTTATGCTACCGGAAGGAATTTCTTTTTTGTGTCTCAATGGTTTCCCAAAGTCGGAGTATTCGAAAATGGGAAATGGACATGCAGTCAATATCACCCTTACCTAAATTTTTATTCTGATTTCGGCGACTATTCTATAAAAATAAAAGTGCCAAAGGATTATATAGTTGCATCTACCGGAGCTGAAATAGAAAAAACTTCCGATAATCAATCTACAATTTTTCATTTTGTCCAATTCGGTGTTCATGATTTTGTTTGGATGGCTTCCGATGAAATTCTCCACCACAGCGAAGTTTATTCTCGTCATGATGGATCGCAGATAACAATTCATGCATTTGTGCAACCCGAGCGTGAAAAATATATTGAGCGTTATTTTCAATGTGTAAAAAATTGTCTCAAGTATTTTGAAGATCATATAGGAATTTATCCTTATCAAAATGTAACGCTTGTTGATGTTCCCCGCACATCGGCTTCCGGCGGAATGGAATATCCCACACTCTTTACAGTTAGTGCCGAACTTTTTTCTCCACAAGCGACCGGCTGGCCCGAATATCTAGTGGCGCATGAATTTTCTCACCAGTTTTTTCAAGGACTAATTGCGAACAACGAAGTTTATGAAGCGTGGCTCGATGAAGGATTTGCTTCTTACCTTGCAACAAAAATAATGTATTACTACAAGCCTGAGATTTTAGAAAATTTTAAGTTTGCTTCTTACATACCGATATATGGACTTAATTTTTTATCCTACAATGAAATTCCCATGATTTATACTTTAGCGGAGATTCAAATTCCTGAGGGCGCGCGCAGTGCAAGTAACTATTATAATAATTTGAGAGTCGGCTCTATTGCAGATACTTCCTACAAACTTCCTACGAGAGTTTCATACGTAAACAACGCTTACAACAAACCGGAATTAGTTCTTCTTACTCTTGAACGGTATGTCGGTTCTGATAAGATGATGGAGATTTTAAAAGACTACTACAATAATTTTAAGTACAAGCATACTACTGGAAAAGATTTTATTAAAATTGTTCAGAACCATCTTAAAGAAAATATGGATTGGTTCTGGGACGAATTTTACTTCTCTTCAAAAATATTTGATTATAAAATCACTTCGCTCAAGCAGATAAATAACAACACTTACGAAGTTTTAGCGGAAAGAGAAGGTGACGGTTTTTTTAAAAACGAAATTGCTTTGTATACGGATTGTGATACGCTATATCAGAAATGGAATACAAATGAACGTTGGAAAATTTTTACATTCAAAACATCGAACAAAGTTATAGCCGCCGAGATTGATCCGAATAGAAAAAATCTTCTTGATATAAATTTTGCGAATAATTCATTTACTTTGGAAACTCGGGTGTGGAGTTCTTTGTCGCTTGCAATCCGTTTATTCTTCTGGGTACAAAATGCATTGATGATTTTGGGAAGTATCTGATGATCTTAAACATTCGGCAAATATTGCTTCAGAGTATTCGTTCAGTTTTTCATAATGCACATTTTGTTTTACTGATGTGGGCAGTCAATGTCGCCTCGGCTCTCGTACTCACAGTGCCAATTATAAATCTTCTTATGGGTGATCTCGGAAGGTCTATGATAAGTGATCGTCTTACGCTCGGTTTTGATTATATCTGGTACCTTCAGTTCAGAAATATTTATTCTACACAACTTGATCAACTCCCATTGAGCATTTATTTCGTAGTTGGGATGTATGCGTTAATTCAAACTTTTTTTCTCGGTGGGTTAATAGCAATTTTTCACACACCCGATAAAAATCATACTGTGGATTTTTTCTATGGCGGAGTAAAATATTTTTTCAGATTTCTCAAAGTCCTTCTTGTCTCGCTTCTGTTTTTCGCCGCCGCTTTTAAGATAAATGATTACTCCGGCAATTTTATTACTTGGCTTTTCAAAAACTCTGAAAATGTAACAGCGGATTTTATTCTTAAATCGTTCCGTTACTTACTGCTTGTATTTTTTATTGGTATTGCAACAATGATTTCAGATTACACAAAAGTATCTTTAGCTGTGCGGGATAAGACCCGTACTCTCAGCGAATTTTATAATGCAATTCTGTTCATTAAGAACAATTTTAATATAGTATTCGTTCTTTTTTTGATCGTTGCTATTATTGGAGCCGTTGGAGTTGTAATTTATAATATTATTGGATGGTTCATTCCGCGCACACCATTCTATTTTCTAATCCTTTCCTTTATTCTTCAACAATTGTTAATTATCTTTCGTTTGTTAGTAAGAATGCTATTCTATTCAACTCAAGTAAGTTTGTTCAAAGACTTGAGCGCAGACGTTATTAAAGTAGAAGCACAATAATCTAAGGCAGAACAAATGTCGATAATTCCTATTAAAGTATATGGCAATAAAATTTTGAGTCAAAAAACAAAAGCTGTCAAAACTGTAGACGATGCTCTTATAGAAAAAATCAGAAATATGTTCGATACTCTGCGAAACGCTAAAGGGATTGGCTTAGCCGCAAATCAAGTTGGTTACCACGAATCTTTATTTGTTTTAGACCTTGGAGGGACTGAAGGATACGAAAAATTTAAACCGCTTGTGATGATTAATCCTAAAATTATTTTGGAGTCTGATGAGAAATCCTTGATAGAAGAAGGATGTTTGAGTTTGCCAAATGTACGCGCTGAAGTTGAAAGAGCAGCGATGATAAAGGTTCGGTATCTTGATACTGATGAGAAAGAAAATGAAATTGAAGCCAACGAACTATTCGCAAGAGTTATTCTTCACGAATATGATCACTTAATCGGTAAAATGATACCTGATCGTGTAGCAGAGGACACAAAGAAAAAAATTCAGAATGAGTTGATAAAAATTTCGAGCGGAGAATTTGAAATTGATTATCCGGTCGCGGAAGATTAGACTCACCAAAAAAATCCGATAATTACTTTTGT
>Ga0209777_10005369_pt1 | contig 14802 bp, 19 predicted proteins | sample FrelakmetHBP12HB_FD_187147 | JGI IMG/M metagenome (GOLD analysis project Ga0209777, IMG submission 187147) | Freshwater lake sediment microbial communities from the University of Notre Dame, USA, for methane emissions studies -HBP12 HB (SPAdes)... | ecosystem: Environmental > Aquatic >... | reverse complement strand
ACGGGTGAGGAGTAATTGCGAAAATAGTCATTTCCCCCTTTGATGGGCCATAATACCAAAACACTCTATATGCTGCTGATGTCTTCTGTTGTGCATATGCTTCAAAAACCTTTTCCCCATTCGGCCCGTTTAGACTCAGAAATGGGTGGGTTTGTAGACTGGGATGTCGTGGATTCCCCGCTAGAAGTTTTATGGTTTTCTTAACAGCCCTGTAGCGGGCTTTCTCCGACGGATCGTCCTTGAGTAACTTATAAGTTGCCTTTGCCTCATCTGTCCATTGTAGCTCAAACAAAGCTTAGACCTTATAAAGTACTAAGGTTAACCCTTGAGACTTTGCCCTGTGCAGCATCAGCAAGACCCCGCCGAACCGCTGCAATAGCAGCGGGATTCTTGAATAGCCAGGCTTCTGAGGCAGGAATTGTTACTTGAGGGTCTAACACGATTTGCCCCGCGCTGTTGCTGTAGATATGGTAGATAATATCTTCCCTCACTAAGAAGCCAGGCAAAACTACTCTCTTTTTGGAATCCGGTTTTACACTCCCGGGTATTCTGGTTAATTCCTCGTCTTTTATTATAGTTGCCATGGATCTGCCCTCCTGCTACCTACGTACATACACACGCATTATATCATGGTGGGATTATTTGTCAAGTGGGATTATCCCACTTGGGGATATTTTGGCAAAATACTATTTTCCTGATTTCAAACTGAACCACCACCAAATTTATATATTTATATGAGTGTAGAATAAACTATGCTATAATACCTCAAAAAAGGGAGGGCTATGCTCCTCTGGAATCTGGGGCTGCTCAGAGATGACCCCAAGGCTTTCTTATTACTCATAGTCGTAGTTGCTTTCTCTCTACTGATTGCGATCACTGTTCATGAGTTTAGCCATGCGCTGATGGCGAACCGGCTCGGGGATCCCACAGCGAAGAGGATGGGGAGGCTTTCTCTAAACCCGGTAAAACATCTCGACCCTTTGGGCACTCTGATGCTGTTGCTGGTCGGCTTCGGCTGGGGCAAGCCTGTGCCTATTAATCCTGGCTACTTTCGTATGAACCCCAGGAGGGGCATGGCTCTATCGGCCTTTGCCGGCCCGTTGTCTAATCTCGCCCTGGCTGCTGTTCTAGGGGTGATTATAAGGTCAGGTGCTGTAGCCTGGCATTCGCCTTACTCGTGGCCCTTTGTGCCTTTTGCCAGTTGGAATGCGGGATGGGTTGCTGCTGACATAATTGGCTATGTGATCCTGTTCAACATAATTTTGGCGGTATTCAATCTTATACCTATTGCACCTTTGGATGGATTTAATATCGCTGTCGGTATCTTGCCTCGACGCCAGGCTGAAGCTATGGCGCGGCTGGAGCGATATGGTCCCATGCTCTTGCTTGTGTTAATATTCTTAGGCTATTTTGTTGGCTTCCTGTGGGATTTCTTGCTGCGTGCTGTAGACCTGTTCGCCCGTCTTTTTGTCGGGCAGCCACTTTGATCTTTGAGGTGCTTTGTGAAAAGAATTGCTATAATCGGGCTGGGCTTGATCGGAGGCTCGTTGGCCCTGGCGCTGAAGAAGGCAAGTGCTAAGGGGACAGAGATTATAGGATTCAGCAGGAGTTCGGCAACAGTTGCCAGGGCAAAAGACTGCGGCGCCATAGACGAGGCTGCTGAGAATCCGGCATCTGCTGTGGCAGGAGCAGATATGGTTGTCATTGCTACGCCTGTGATGGCGACAAAAGAGGTGCTGGCGTCCATATCAGAGCATTTATCCCCCAAGTGCCTGGTCACGGATACCGGCAGCACCAAGACGAAGGTCATGCAATGGGCCGGGGAGCACCTGCCTTCCAAGGTGAGCTTTATCGGCGGTCACCCCATGGCTGGCAAGGAGACATTTGGTATCGATGAAGCCGATGCCAATCTATTTCGGGGATGTGTCTATTGTCTCACCCCGTCTCCGTGTGCAACTCCGCTGGCAGTGAGAAAATTAAAAAAATTGGTGGAGTCGATTGGAGCCAGGCCTTTCTTTATCGATGCTGAGACACACGACAACTTGGTTGCAGGGGTCAGCCATCTCCCCATGCTTCTCTCGACTGCATTTGTTACCGCTACCATGAAGAGTCGGTTATGGCCCGAGATGGCTAAGCTTGCGGCCGGGGGCTATCGCGATTTCTCCCGCCTTGCCTCGGGGAACCCGGAGATGAACCATGATATCTGTCTCACTAACCGTGAGAAGATTACCGATTGGTTAGACCGCTATATTGAAGTGCTCAAGGGGTATCGCAACCTGGTAGCAGAGGACAGCGAGGAATTGGCTGACATGCTTGCTCAAGCGCGGGAAGCTAGGGAGAAATGGCTGCGGGAGGAAAGACCGTGAAACAGGTTGTAAAAGCTCCTCCTGCCCTTGGCGGCGAGGTCAGTCCTCCCGGGGACAAATCTATCTCTCACCGCGCTGTTATCCTCAACGGTATCGCCCGGGGTGATGCCAGGGTCAGTAATTTCGCTCAGTCGGCTGACTGTCTTGCCACTGTAGCGTGTATGCGGGCTTTGGGTGTGGAAATAGAGTCATTTAAAGGCGGTTTGGTGGTCAAGGGGGTGGGGGATAGAGGTCTGAAGGAAGCTGTGGATGTCCTTTGCGCTGAGAACAGCGCCACGACCATGCGTCTTCTTGCCGGGCTGCTTGCAGCTCAGCCTTTCCTCTCCATTATCACAGGTGACCAGTCGCTGCGCTCCCGTCCCATGGACCGCGTGGTCCAGCCTCTCAGGCTCATGGGGGCCCAAATTTGGGGCCGGTGCAGTGATTCGAGGGCTCCTCTGGTGATCAGAGGTGGGCATCTACACGGGATTCGTTATAAGCTTCCTGTCGCCAGCGCTCAGCTAAAATCAGCGCTGTTGCTGGCGGCGCTCTTTGCCGAAGGGGATACTGTTATAAAGGAGCCCATTGCTTCTCGTGATCATACTGAAAGAATGCTCAAGGCCATGGGGGCTGAAATTGAAGCGAAGGGGGACACTATCGTTATCTCCCCAAGCCGTCTAAAAGCTATAGACATCATTGTACCCGGTGACATAAGCTCTGCTGCCTTTTGGTTGGTGGCAGGTGTCATTCATAACCGGGCTGACATCCGATTAAACAATATCGGCGTCAATCCCACCAGGAGCGGCATAATCGATGTTCTCAATTCGATGGGAGCTCAGTTGAGTGTGGAGAACGAACGGCTGGTGAGTGCCGAGCCTGTGGCAGACCTTAGGGTGCAGTCAAGCCAACTGTCTGGGTTGGAGATTACAGGAGAGCTTATCCCTAGGGTGATCGATGAGATTCCGCTTATTGCTCTAGCTGCCTCGGTGGCTCGCGGAAAGACTGTGATAAGAGACGCTAAGGAGCTGAGGGGGAAGGAGACGGACAGGATCAGCGCTACGGCGAAGGAACTGCTAAAGATGGGGGCTGACGTGGAGGAACTACCTGATGGCATGGTTATTAATGGTAAGGAGAGGCTGCGTGGCGCTGCCTGTGAGAGCCATGGAGACCATCGCCTGGCGATGATGCTTGGAGTGGCTGCACTGGTTGCCGAAGGGGAAACCGAGATTGACAATGCTGAGGCTGTAAATATATCATATCCCAGATTCTGGCAGGACTTGAAGCGTCTAAGTGCGGCGAAGTTGTGAATCTGAGTTCAGGGGGATAACGATGAGCACGGAATTAGTTCATGTAGGTTTCGGTAATATCCTGGCAATGGATAAGGTTCTTGCCATTGTTTCCCCAGCCTCAGCGCCAATCAAACGCACGATACAAGCGGCGAAAAACAAGGGCCTTTTGATCGACCTAACCAGCGGCAGGAAGACGAAAGCAGTCATAATCATGGATAGCGGTCATATTGTGCTCGCAGCCCTTAATCCGGAGACTATCGCCAGCAGGGTAGCAACAAGCCGGGGTGGTGGAGTGAAGCTGGATTGAAGAAGAAGCAGGTGAATAAGTGAAAGGAACAAGTGCGAATCCGTTGCTTATCGTCCTATCCGGCCCCTCGGGAGTGGGCAAGGATGCGGTGCTGGAAGGGTTTAAAAAGAGAGACTTTCCCATGCACTACGCAGTGACGGCAACAACCAGGCCTCGGCGCAAAAAAGAAACCGACGGCGTTGACTATCACTTTGTTTCTAAGGCTGAATTTGAAAACATGATCGAAAAGGGTGAGCTTCTGGAATGGGCTAACGTCTACGGCAATCTCTACGGTGTGCCCAAGAGCGAGTTGCGGCAAGCTATGGATAAGGGAAAGGATGTGATTGTCAAGGTGGATGTCCAAGGGGCAGCTACCATTAAGAAGACTGTCTCACAGGCTGTGTTCATTTTCTTAGCTCCACCCTCGATGGAGGATTTGAAAAAAAGGCTAAAGCAGCGTAAGACCGAATCCAGCATTGATTTGGAGGTAAGGATAAAGGCTGCCGAAAAAGAGATGAACAGCCTTTCTATGTTTGATTACGTAGTGGTCAATCACAAAGATGGGATTGGGCAGGCAATTTCTCAAATCGAGTCCATCATTACCGCCGAGAAATGTCGTGTGAAACCAAGAACGATCGAGTTCAGCAACGATTCCGTAACGGCGAAATAAATGGACACGCAGGGTGGTAGCAGGTTTAAAGAGAGAGCCATCAGGGAGATGTTTGCCAGCATCGCTCCCTGCTATGACCTTGTAAACCGCTTAATGAGTTGGGGACAGGATAATCGGTGGCGCCGTGTTGCAGTGAGTCTTGCCTGTCCGGGGCGAGGGCGGGTGCTCGATGCGGCTACAGGAACCGGAGATATGGCTCTGGAGCTTGCCAGGCACACTGATTCGGTGGTAGGGCTGGACTTGTGCCAGGAAATGCTCAGCCGGGGTCAGACAAAGACAGAGAAAAAGGGGCTGAGGAGCAGCGTCGACTTCATTATGGGTGATGCCCTGGCTTTGCCCTTCGGTGATAATAGCTTCGACTGTGCTCTGAACGGATTCGCATTGCGCAACGTGGCTGATATCAGTCTTTTTCTAGCAGAGCAGCGTCGAGTGGTCAAACCAGGGGGCCGAGTTGTCTGTTTAGAGCTGGTAAGGCCAGCGTCTGGCTTAGTCGGCACCTTCTACCGATTTTATCTTAATAGAATGGTGCCTGTTTTGGGCCGCTGGTTAAGCGGTGATGGCAAGGCTTATCAGTATCTCCCGGACTCGGTCGGCTGCTTTCTCAGCGTGGCCGAGCTCCAGAAGATGATGAAGGATGTTGGGTTCCACCAGGTTGGCTACAGGAGCCTCAACCTGGGGACAATTGCCGTACATGTCGGGGTCAAGTAGCGATAACCGGACATTTGGGGAGAAGGTCATGCAGAGACAGATTCCAGAAGTAGTGGTCTCGCGTCTACCGATGTATCTGCGTGCGCTGGCTCTCTTGAAGTCCGAGGGCGTCGAGTTTATCAGCTCCCGAGGTCTGGGAACCAGGTTGCGCATGACGCCAGCTCAGATTCGGAAAGACCTGTCATTTTTCGGGAAGTTTGGCAGGCAAGGAAGAGGCTACAATGTGAGCCGACTGCACAGCGAAGTGCAACAGATTCTAGGACTCCATAAGACATGGCTGATGGCACTTGTTGGCGTGGGGCGGTTAGGGCGTGCCATATTGGACTACAAAGGTTTTGCGCCCGAGGGTTTCAAAATAGTTGCTGCCTTTGAAAATGACCCAAATTTGATTGGCAAACGCGTCAGCGGGGTGTTGATTGAGGACATCGCAGAGCTCGAAACATCGCTTAAGGACAAGAAGGTCGATATAGCTATCGTTGCAGTGCCATCGTCGGATGCGCAGCCGGTTATTGATAAGCTGGTCAAAAGCGGGGTCAGGGCTGTTCTCAACTATGCGCCAGTCTGCGTCAGGGTATCCCGCGGGGTACGATTACAGGGGATAGACCCGGTTCTGGCGCTGCAAGGCATGACTTTCTATTTGGCAAGAGGTTAGTAAGCTCCAGGTTGTGCCACGGGTTAAACCATGGGTCTCCGTTTTCTGCTCTTTTCTGCCACCTTGATCCGCATCATTGAGCGGAGTAACGCCGCTTCGGCACGAGCATGGTCAACATGAGCGGGATACTGAACGATCCTCTCCTCAGCGCGGCGCTTGGCTTCCTCTGCTCGGGCGATGTCTATTTCCTCGGCCCGTTCGGCAACGTCAGCAAGAACCACTACCCTGTCTCCGCGCACCTCGAGGAAACCGCCGCTGACGAACATTGACTCTTCCTCGTCATCTTTCCTCAACATCAACTCCCCCGGCTGGAGCATTGTCATCAGCGGAGCGTGGTGGGGTAAGATGCCCAGTTGTCCTTCGATACCCGGTGCTACTACTATATCGACGTCTCCGGCATAGACTACCCGTTCTGCAGTTATGATTTCAAGCCTTATCTTGGGCATTTTCTGGGTATCCTATAATTTCTTTGCTTGCTCTACTGCTTCGTCTATAGTGCCTATCATGAAGAATGCCTGCTCGGGCAGGGTGTCGTGCTTGCCTTCAAGTATCTCTTTGAAGCCGCGCACGGTCTCTTTTACAGGAACATATTTGCCCGGTCTGCCGGTGAAGGCCTCGGCAACGTACATGGGCTGAGAGAGGAAGCGCTGTATCTTGCGAGCGCGGGCAACAGTTAGTTTATCTTCCTCGCTCAGTTCCTCGATGCCAAGTATGGCGATAATATCCTGGAGGTCTCTATATCGCTGCAGCACACGTTGAATACCTCGTGCCACTTTGTAGTGCTCCTCGCCAACGATGTGTGGGTCCAGCATACGAGATGTAGATGACAAAGGATCTACGGCAGGATATAGTCCTTGCTCGGCAATGGAGCGCTCCAGGGCGACAACAGCGTCAAGGTGCCCGAAGGTGGTAACGATGCCCGGGTCCGTATAGTCGTCAGCAGGGACGTAGATTGCCTGGAAGGAGGTGATGGAGCCTTTCTTGGTTGAAGTGATCCTCTCCTCCAGCTCGCCCATCTCCGTGGCCAATGTAGGCTGGTAGCCTACTGCCGAGGGCATCCTGCCCAAGAGCGCTGAGACTTCCATCCCTGCCAGGATATAGCGATAGATGTTATCGATGAAAAGAAGAACATCCTGCCCTTCCACATCGCGGAAATACTCGGCCATAGTCAGGCCGGTGAGCCCGATACGCAGCCGCACGCCCGGAGGCTCATTCATCTGGCCGAAGACCAGAACAGTCTTGTCGATGACCCCGGAGGCTTTCATCTCATTCCAGAGGTCGTTGCCCTCTCTTGACCTCTCGCCGATGCCGGCGAAAACAGAGAAGCCGCCGTGCTCGGTGGCGATGTTACGTATGAGTTCCAAGATTACAACTGTCTTGCCCACACCGGCGCCGCCGTAGGCCCCGATCTTGCCTCCTTTGGTGAATGGGGTGATGAGATCCAATACCTTAATGCCGGTCTCCAGTATCTCGGTCTTAGTCTCTTGTTCGGTGAAGGGAGGCGGAGGACGGTGTATCGGCCAGCGCTCCTTAGCGTTAACAGGGCCCAGGTTGTCCAAGGGCTCCCCTTCTATATTGAACAGGCGCCCCAGCGTTTCGCGCCCTACGGGGACTGAGATTGGAGCGCCAGTATCAATAGCTTCAGCGCCGCGCTCAAGTCCATCGGTAGGCGCAAGGGCGAGGCAGCGTGCCCAGTTGTTTCCTACATGCTGCTGTACTTCCAGGACCAGCTTGCCGCCGTTTTGAGGGATTTCGATAGCATTATTCAGGGTCGGCAGCTGATCTGGAGGAAACTCTATATCAACCACGGTACCGATTACCTGGGCTACTCTACCTTTTGCCATTATATTCTCCTGGTTCTCAACTTACGTTAATGTCACTATCCCACCAGCGATATCTAAGAGTTCCTTGGTGATTAACTCCTGACGCGCCTTATTGTAGATTAGGGTGAGATCATCGATCATTTCATTAGCGTTATCGGTGGCGTTGCGCATGGCAACCATTCTCGCTGACTGTTCGCTGGCAATGGACTCCAATATAGCATGGTAAACCTGCATCTCTACATAACGTGGCAGAAGCTCTCCCATAACCACTGATGGTGAAGGCTCGTAGATATAATCTATGTTCTCTGCGTGGTCTGTTTTAACCGGCTCAATCGGCAATAGCTTCCAGAGCACTGGTCTCTGAGTGACTGTAGTGAAGAACTGAGTATAAGCAAGGTAAACCTGGTCGGTGAGTCCTTTGATATAGTCATCGATGACCACGTGCGAGATGGGTGTAGTATCGACCAAAGCGGGCTGATCGCCAAGTTGGGTAAACTCGGCGCGGATATTCCTGCCGTATCTTGACATAAAGTCTCTGCCTCTACGCCCTACAGTGATAAGGTTGACTGGTATGCTTTGCTCCAGAATAAAGCCAGCGGTTCGTCGGTTGATGTTGGCATTGAGTCCTCCACAGAGGCCGCGGTCAGCGGCGATGTGGATAACCGTTATATGTTTTACCTCTCTACGTTGAAGAAGGGGGTGAATATCATGGCCTGCCCCGGGTTGGGCAGCAAGGTGAGCCAGTACCTCACGCATCTTCTCTGCATAAGGGCGGGCTGCCAGCACCCTTAGCTGTGCCTGCCTCATCTTGGAGGCAGCAATCATCTCCATAGCTTTGGTGATCTTGGCTGTGCTCGTAATGGAGCGGATGCGGCGGCGGATGATTCGTATAGGGATCATTTCATTAATCCTGCAATTTGACGGGCGCAGTCTGCTTGAACTCGATAATCGACTTCTTCAATGCGTCCTCGGTGCTGTCGCTTAATGTCTTCTCCGAAGATATGGCTTTGCCTACATCAGGGTGATTGGACTCCATGAAGCGGTGGAATGCTTCCTCTACTGAGCTTATTTTGTCTACAGGGATGTCATCGAGGTAGCCGTTAATTACGGCATAAAGGATCATCACCTGTTTCTCAAGTGGCATGGGCACATATTGGGGCTGCTTTAAGACTTCGGTGATACGTTGACCAAGGTCAAGCTGAGCTTTTGTTGTCTTGTCTAGGTCGGCGGTGCCGAACTGTGCGAAGGTTGCCATCGCGCGGTACTGGGCGAGGTCGATGCGCAGCTTTCCTGCCACTTTCTTCATAGCCTTGGTCTGTGCGGAACCTCCAACACGTGATACCGAAAGGCCAATATTCATGGCAGGCCTGATCCCTGCGTTGAACAGGTCGGTTTCCAGGTATATCTGTCCATCGGTGATGGAGATGACGTTAGTCGGGATGTAGGCTGAGAAGTCGGCAGCCTGGGTCTCGATGATGGGCAGAGCGGTTAGGGAGCCGCCTCCGTGTTCCTTATCATATTTAGCTGCCCTCTCAAGGAGGCGCGAATGGAGGTAGAAGACATCTCCCGGATAAGCTTCTCTTCCTGCGGGGCGGTGCAGGAGCAGCGATATCTGTCTATATGCCCAGGCGTGCTTGGTAAGGTCATCGTAAATAATCAGGGCATCACGCCCTTGCTCCATAAAATACTCGCCCATGGCGCAGCCGGCATAGGGCGCCAGATATTGTAGGGCTGCGGGGTCGGAGGCGTTCGCTGAAATCACGATGGTGTGTGCCATAGCGCCATGGTTCTCTAAGATTGCTACTAGCTGCGCTACCTTGGATGATTTCTGCCCGATGGCGACATATACGCAGATAAGATCGCCGCCTTTCTGGTTTATGATTGTGTCTATGGCGATGGCAGTTTTGCCTGTTGAGCGGTCGCCGATGATAAGCTCCCGCTGCCCTCTGCCGATGGGGATAATACTGTCAATAGTCTTGATGCCTGTCTGCACAGGAGTGTTCACTGAGGTGCGGGTAACCACATTGGGGGCGATTCGTTCCACAGGGAAGGTTTTGGTGTAGTTAATGGGTCCCTTGCCATCGATGGGCTGTCCCAGCGCGTTCACCACTCTCCCGATAAGCCCTTCCCCCACCGGCACTTCTACGATTCGACCCGTGCTCTTAACCTCATCGCCCTCTTTGATCTGGGAGTATTCCCCGAGGATGACTGCGCCAACGCTGTCCTCCTCAAGGTTGAGCGCCAGCCCTATTATGCCGTTGGGGAACTCAAGTAATTCGTTATATTTAGCTCCGGCAAGCCCGTGAATTCGGGCGATGCCATCGCCAACCTCGACTACTGTACCCACATTAACTGCGGAAACCGTAGTCCCGAATTGCTCTATCTGCTGCCTGATAACTGAAGCTATGTCTTGAGCTCGAGCCATTTGTCCAACTCCTTTTACCCTGTTTTAACGAGCTCTTCGTTTCCTTAGAATGCTCGAACCAGATTGGGTTTCAGTGACTGTAATTATATCGGTGCCCGGACCAATTGCCTCCTGAGAGCTTCGAGCTTTGCCTTGGTGCTGCCGTCTATGAGTTTGTCTCCGACCCGGGCGACAAAACCGCCGACGATGGCAGGATCAACCTCGGTTGTGAGCACGATCTTCTTTCCTGTTATCGCGGCGAGACGCTCGGACAGCTTTTTTTGGTCTCCTTCATCGAGAGGTATGGCAGTAATCACCTTGGCATGCTCCAGGCCCAGATGGGCATCTGCCATACGTTCGTATTCCGACACTATCTGCTCTAGTATGCCTAACCTTTGTTTCACTACCAGAAGATAGGTGAAGTTCAGGGCAAGCTGGCTAATCCCCGGCAGGCACTTGTTAATCAAATTCTCCTTATCGCCGAGGTGGATCTTGGGGTCTTCCAGTATCGCCCGAAGTTGAGGATCGGCTAGAGTGGCAGCGATAGTCTTCAATTCGGAGCGCCACTTCTCCATCTCGTCTCTATCCTGGGCGAGTTGGAACACTGCCTGCGCATGTCGCTTAGCGGAAGCGACTCTAGCCACTAGTCCCCCTCCTTCAGCTTGGTGCTCTCTTCCAGGGTCTTTTGGATGAGCTGCCTGTGTGTTTCTTTATCTAAGGCTTTGTTAATTACCTTCTCCGCAGCCTGTATTGCTATCTCTACGAACTCCTCTCGTAGCTTAGCGATTGTCTCTTCACGCTCCGTTTGGATTTCTGTACGCGCCCGAGCCACGATGGCCTCGGCATCTTGCCTCGCCTGCTGTCGTGCTTCTTCTCTGAGTCGCTCCCCAATTTGTGCTGCCTGTGCTACCAGGTCCTGCCCTTGCCTGCGTGCTTGCGATAGTTGCTCTTGAACCATCTGCTCGGTTTTGGCTGTCTGCTGCTTGATCAATTCGGCTTGGTCCATGCTATCCTTGACCTTCTTTGACCGCTCATCAAGCATCTTGGTTATGGGCTTGTAGGCAAGGACTAGAAGCAGAACCAGCAGTATGCCGAAGCTGATGAACTGCGAGAGAAGGCCATGCCAGTTTATCCCGAGTTGCTCTGTGGAACTGCAACTGCTCAGTAGCAGCGACAACACGATAAGCGCAATGGCAAGGCCTATGCGGTACCTCATGGTATAACTCCCTTTGCCTGTCTTAGGAAACGGCCGTTTATCCTACGAATCCTCCATTCATTAAATGACAGGTCGTCGCCTCGCGTAACGGTGCTTTGTCTACCAAAGTATTTATGCAACAAAGATGAGTATGATGGCCACTACCAGGGCATAAATGCTGATGGCTTCAGCGAATGCGATGCCGATCATCATATTTGTCAGGATTGGCCCTCTGGCCTCCGGGTTGCGCCCCAACGCCTGCATAGCTCCACTACATAGCAGTCCGACCCCGATCCCCGGTCCTATAGCGCCGAAGCCCATTGCCAGTCCTGCTCCAAGCAACTTCGCCACTTCTGGAGTCATCTCCACTAACCCCCTTTTCTTGATATTTCTAGTGCTCTGATTCCGGTTTACTTATAGCTATGGTTGCGAATACCAAAGTCAACACGCCAAAGATAACGGCCTGGATTAGACCCAGGAATGTCTCCAGCCCGTAAAAGATCGAAGCAAATACCCAGGGAATGAGAAATGGTATGGTCAGAAGCAGCACTTCTCCTCCCATCATGTTACCGAAAAGTCGGAAGGTGAAGCTGATGATGCGCACAAATTCGCTAAGGAGTTCGAGCGCGCCAACGAAGGCATCGATGGCGCCGAAAAGGATGGTGCCGACGGCGGACTTGACCTTGCCCCTGACAAGTTGCCCCAGTCCCTGGAGCAACTGCCCGAACTTGAAAAACTTCCCCAGATAGTAGCGTAAGCCTAGAGAGGTGATCCCCCAATATTCCACGCTGAAGAATGAAACCAAAGCCAGCATGAGAGGAACATTGATGTCGGTATTAGCAGCACGCAGTAGCGCTACATATGTCGTAGTGCCATCTGCCTGATGCTGGGTTATTCCGATGAAATTGAACACCGGTAACAGTGCAAGCCACGCGTTGAAAAGGACATATAAAAAGATAGTAGCTACTATGGGGAAAAACCTGCGGCCGTTCTCCTTGCCTGCCACTCCCTCAACGAAGTCAAGGAGTGTTTCGATAATCCATTCTGCGGTATTCTGCAGACCTTCGGGGACGAGCTTCATTCTGCGGGTGGCGAAATAGAAGATCCCTATCAGCACTATGATGCTGAGCCAGGACGTGATAAGAGTATTTGTGATATAGATGGGCCCCAGTTTGTAGAAGGGCTCACTATAGTTGGCAGCTAGCTCGAGGGCAGGTCGTGGAACAGGGAAAAATAACCTGCCGATGACAATTAGTAGAATGGCAACAATGCCAGCAATTGCCAGCTTGCTCTTTACGCCCAGTTTAGGCATTAGCTATTTCCCTTGTCTTTGTCATTCGTTAATGTCGATTTGACCATGCGATAGACACCGAGGAAAGCTACTATCAGCCCCAGGATTAACCCGAGGATGGTGGATATGACCTCGCTGCTATTACTGCCAATTTTCTGCCCGACCCACCGGCCTCCCAGCGTGCCCAGAAGTATACAAGCGATGATGTACCATCCGATTCCTAAAAACCTGAGAATCCCCGCCCATCTCTTGTCCATAACCGCACGAGATTAAAATTATAACACATGTTGGAGAAAAGGCTCAATGGGCTGGAGTCCGATTTATTCATTAATTGTTAATTATTTCTCTTGAGAAAAGCTCCCCCAAACATATTGACAAGGGAGCGAAGATATGCTAAAAGTGGTGCAAAGTGGCGAAAAGTGGGTAAAAGTGCATGCTACTGGGCGAATATGAGCTAAGGATCGACCACAAGGGACGATTGGCTATCCCGGCTCGGTTCAGGGAGGTATTCCGCGCGGGCCTGGTCCTTTCACGGGGATTCGATAAGTGCCTTATCGCTTACACAGTGTCCGAGTGGGAGAAGGTGGCGGAGAAGCTTGCCGCTTTGCCTCTGACTCAGCTCAACCCGAGGAGAGTCTCACGATTTACCTTCTCCGGTGCCTTCGATCTCGAGCTGGACCGTCAAGGGAGGGTGATCATACCACTCACTCTTCGTCAATATGCTGAGCTCAACGATGAGGCGATCGTAGTCGGTGCATACAGCCACCTTCAAATATGGTCTAGGAAGCTGTGGACGGCAGAGAAGGAATTTATGTCTGAGCACGCCGCTGAAATTGCAGAGGCAGTGCAGATGTAACAATGATTACTTTAACCATGAGTGCTTCATATAGCCATGAGCCGGTTTTACTCGAAGAGAGCATCAAAGCGCTGTTTATTCAACGTGGCGGCAGGTACATCGATTGCACAGTCAATGGCGGAGGGCACGCTGCGGCGATTCTCGAGGAGAGTTCCCCCGGAGGACAACTCCTGGGCATAGATGCTGACCCCGAGGCAATCAAGGTGGCCAAGGAGAGATTCAGGTCATATGGCGGTAATGCAATTCTGGTTAACGAGAACTTCAGGTATCTTGAGAACATTTGTAATAGACATGGCTTCCGGCCTGTGAACGGCATCATATTTGATCTCGGCATGTCGTCGCTCCAGCTTGAGGCGTCAGGACGTGGCTTCAGCTTTCAACAGGACGCTCCGCTGGACATGAGGTTCAGTCCTAGGCAGTCTCTTACCGCAGCGGATATCGTCAATACCTACTCTGAACAGGAACTGGCCGGGCTTTTGCAGAGATACGGTGAGGAGCATAGAGGTAAGCAAATATCAAGGCGTATCATAGAGAGTCGCCCCCTGAGGACTACCCTGGAGCTAGCCAGAGTGGTGCAGGATGCTGTTGGTGGGGGACGGGGCAGGATTCACCCGGCGACGAGGACTTTTCAGGCGTTGCGTATCGTGGTGAATGAGGAGTTGGAGAGTCTACAGCTTGCGCTGGCACAGGCGCTAAATCTGCTGGGTAGCGGCGGCAGGGTAGTAGTCATCAGCTTTCACTCCTTGGAAGACCGAACGGTTAAGGAATTCTTCCGCCGTGAGTCGCAAGGGTGTCTTTGCCCTCCTTCGGTGCCTGTATGTGTCTGCGGACATAAACCCAGTATCAAACTGGTAACCAGGAAGGCAGTGAGGCCCTCATCAAGAGAAATACAGGCTAATCCGAGAAGTCGCAGTGCGAGGATGAGGGTTGCGGAGCGAATTTAGCCCTTTTACAAAGGGGGAACTATGGTTACTGAGACTGCAGGGGGAAAATCGGTTGATACACCTGAAACCGGTGTTGGGAGCTTAACCCGGATTAAGGTTATTGGGTTAGGCGGCGGGGGTTCCAACGCTGTGAATAACATGTTCGGACAGAAAATGGAGGGCGTTGAGTTTATCGCAGTGAACACCGATGCTAATGCCCTGTCGCAGTCTGTAGCGCCAATACGTCTTCGCATCGGGGAGAAATTGACCAGGGGACTGGGTGTGGGTGGCGACCATAAGCTGGGTATGATGGCTGCTCAAGAAAGCCGCGATGAGCTAACTAAGGCTGTTCAGAGTGCC
>Ga0209777_10005368_pt1 | contig 14804 bp, 12 predicted proteins | sample FrelakmetHBP12HB_FD_187147 | JGI IMG/M metagenome (GOLD analysis project Ga0209777, IMG submission 187147) | Freshwater lake sediment microbial communities from the University of Notre Dame, USA, for methane emissions studies -HBP12 HB (SPAdes)... | ecosystem: Environmental > Aquatic >... | reverse complement strand
CCCGCTGAAGGCGGGACTGGTCTCACTACTGACCTTTCAAATCCACTTATTATTTCAACCTAAGGATAATTAAAGTGTTATCACTTATCAATAGTTATTCCAGTAGGCCAGGGTGGATTTGAACCACCGACATCTACGTTATAAGCGTAGCGCTCTAACCCCTGAGCTACTGGCCCAGACAATAAAAAAATACCGCAATAATGACAATAAAATTTTAACAAATAAAAGCAATAATATCAAGAGCTATTACTGCTGATAGGGCAATTTTCTTTTTATTTCATCAATGACATTGCGTTCGGCCTGCGCCAGATTGATGCCGCGCAGATTGAATTTGGCGATCTCGCGGTTGCCTAGAGGATTGAATTTTTGCGCCAGGAACATCGGGTCCAGATGTTTGGTGGAATAAATGATGACTTTTACTCCTTCGAGGCCGCCGGCGTCTTCATACAGCAGGACGATTATTTCCGTTTTGGGCATGGAAACGATCAGTTCGTCAATGACGTCATTGAGCTCATCCGGGGTAGTGGAGGTCTCCACGAAATCCTGCGCCGACAGCACGGACCAGACCAGTTTGTCGTCCAGATCATTATTAAGCCGCGACAGCACCCGGCCCCAGAGTTTCAAGGTGGAGAGAAAGCGATTCTGATAAAGATTCTGGATGATCTGCTCCCGCCGCGCGCCTTTGGCGATCAGTAGGCTGGACAGACTCAAGGTCTTGGGAGTAACATTTGAAGTTTTGAAATTTTTTGTCGCCATGATTATTCCAGCGAGCAGATAAGTGGCGATATTCTCATCAATCAAGGTTTCATTGAATTCTTTGATCAGATCGTAAATCAGTTCGCAAGTCGAGGAAGAGGCGATATTAATCAGGTTGATATTGCCGAAATATTCGTTTTTATTGGAATTGTCGATATTAACTTTGGGCGTGGCATAGAAAAAATCAGCCTGCTTGTCATAGACTGATCCCAGTGATTCCAGATCCGGAGAATTAATAACGAAAATCAGATCATAGCGGTAGCCCGAGGTGGAGGTGGTCACGTCTTTTTCTTCGATCTGGCCGTCGCGCGGCGTCACATAGATATTAAGCTTGCCTTCCGGTTTGTCATAATAGAATTCACCCACCTGGGTCTTGGAGGTGTCGATGGAAATGATGAATTTCTGGAGATTGGCCAGCTGCGGCTTAATTTCCGCGGCCGGCAGGAAAGCCAGATTGGCAGTCGGCTTGAAATCCTGGCAGACCACATCCACGGTCTTGCCCAGTTTTTTTATGGCTTGGGCCAATGCCAAACAGCCGGCCAGGGAATCTCCCGTCCAGTCGCGTTTGCAGGCGATCAAAATAAACTGACTTTTTTTGATCAGCTCGAAAGTCTGTTGGTTTAGCGTTAAAGCCATTGTTTTTCTATTTAGGTTAACATTTAATATTATATAATATTGGCGAAAATGTCAACAGTTAGAGGCTAATTATTTCAGGTTGACAGAAAAAATGATATTTATTATAATAAAGTATCTTTTCAAGCAGAGAAGATACCCCTTTCCCGGGCAGGGAAAAAATTGCTTTTGGCCTTTCAGGCCAGAGGAGAAGAACAATGAAATATCCGAGATTTGACATGGGCACGGCGGAGTATTTGCTCAATATTTTGGGCAAAGAGAACAATACCGATGGCCTGACTGCACTGCGGGAAGTGCAAACAGGCAAAAAGCGGATTCGTCTGCTGACAGCGGAAGAATGGTTCTTTAATGAACACGGCTGGCGCCTGCCTTTTGGCGTGGACTTCAGCGTCCAGCAGATGGATTTAGGCGATGGCGAGCGCTATCCCCGATACGAACAAAATGTGCTTGGCGTGATGAGCGGCCTACGGGTTTTCACTGCGGATAAGCAATACCGCGATTTGGGATTTCCCAGCGAAAAAAATCCACTGCCGCTGGATTACGACGGGCAAGTCAAGTTGCATGCTTCGCTTGAAGAAGCCATCGAGAAGACGGAAAGCCTCCGGCACGTCCTTCGGGGAACCAACGGTTTGTTCTATGTGCCGCCGATCGGCGACGAAGATTATGGCGAGCTAATGGATCGCTATTTGGGCATCCTTAAAGCTCTTTATCTGAAAAAAGAATGCGGGCACGGCGCGTGTGAGATTAATACCGGCAGTTTGGCCGGCAAAGTCAAGATTGTTCCTGGTACCAGGCACGACAAGCTGGTAAAAACAGCCAGGAGCGGATTGTGGCAGGCCTGTTTCATTTTCCCGGAGGCCTTGGCCGGCTACAGTGTCTTGGCCCAGCGCCAGCAACTCAAGGATCTGCCCGAGGAATTTTCAATCGCCGGCGGTCTGGACGGTGTCATAGCCCTGGCGAGTTACATGGGTAATTTGACCGGCTACTGGTGCTACCAGGCGGCTTTTTCCGGCATCCAGGTGGACAAGTCGGGTCAGACCATATGGGCCAGGCCGAGCCTGCAGCACAATTCAGGTAATGAGCAGCTGGTTTTCAACTGCGAGGAGCACCCGATTGAACGGTCCGGCCCTAATCTCACCGGCTGGCTGATTTATCGGCACACCATCAAAGTGTGAACAGACACACAAGCGATTACGGGTGCGAGGCACAAACGCCAGGCACCCTTTTTTATTTACTTGAAAAAATCCTGCTTTTTTTGTAAAATATAGAATATAATTAAGTCTAAATTCAACAGTTATTAAAAGATAATTGTTAAATAATCAACTATGTCAAAAATCGAGCTATCCAAAACTTATAATGCTTCGGAAGTGGAGGATGACATCTACCAGAAATGGGAAGAATCAGGCTATTTTAATCCAGACAGGTTGCCGGGAGAGCGTCCGGAAAATTTCGTTGTCTCCATGCCGCCGCCTAATGTTACCGGAGTATTGCATTTGGGGCATGCTTTTGAGAATTCACTCATGGATTTAGCTGTTCGTTACCAGCGGATGAAGGGCAAACGGGCGTTAATAGTTCCCGGCACCGATCATGCGGCGATTGCCACTCAAGCGCGCGTTGAGGATGATTTAAGAAAACAAGGCATCGCCAATCCGCGCCAGGAATTAGGACGTGAGGAGTTGCTTAAAAAAATCAGGGAATTTGCCGATAATCATAAGTCGGTTATTCTCGGCCAGATCAAAAAAATGGGGACCAGCTGCGATTGGTCGCGTTTGGCTTATACTTTTGACGAGCAAAGATCGGAAGCGGTCAATGAGCTGTTCCGCCGCATGTTCGAGGATCAGCTGATCTATCGCGGCTATCGAGTGATCAATTGGTCGGTCAAAGGGCAATCCACCTGCTCGGATGATGAACTGGTTTATATGGATCAGCCGACCAAAGTCTGGTATTTCAAATACGCCAAAGATTTCCCGATTCCCATCGCCACCACGCGCCCGGAGACCAAGCTGGGCGACACGGCCGTGGCCGTCCATCCCGCTGACGAAAGATATCAGCAGTATATCGGCCAGAAATTCACCGTTGAGGTGGGAGCGGCCAAGCCGCTCATGATTACCATTATCGCCGACAAAGGCGTTGACCCGGCCTACGGCACCGGCGCCGTGGGCGTCACCCCGGCGCACAGCCCAATTGATTATGAAATGTATCAGAACAATAAAGATATCGGCATCATCCAGGTAATCGGCAAAGACGGCCGGATGACGGCCGAGGCCGGAGCGGCTTATGCCGGCTTGACCGTGCCGGAAGCGCGCGAAAAATTCGTGCAATGGTTGAAAGACCAGGGATTATTTATCAAGGAAGAGGAGATTGTCCATAGTGTTGGCACTTCGGACCGCTTCGGCGATGTGGTCGAAGCTTTGCCCATGGAGCAATGGTTTGTCGATGTCAATAAAAAAATTTCCGAACGCGGCAAGACTTTGAAAGAATTGCTGCGGGAAGCGGTGACTGTCGGGCATAATGGCGATTCTAATAAGATAATTACCATAACTCCCGAAAGGTTTAAAGGAATTTATTTGCAACGCATAGACAATTTATATGATTGGTGCATTTCCCGCCAGATCTGGTGGGGGCACCGTATTCCCATCTGGTATTGCGATGATTGCGGCCAATACTTTTTTAGCACTGATAAGCCTGATTCCTGCCTCCAGTGCTCCTCCAAGAATCTGCGTCAGGACGCGGACACGCTGGATACCTGGTTTTCTTCCGGCGCCTGGACTTTTTCCACTTTGGGCTGGCCGGCGGAGACTGATGATTTGCTTAAGTATCATCCGACCGATTGGATGCAGATGGGTTATGAAATTATTTTTTTATGGATGGTGCGGATGATTTTAATGTCCACTTACGCCCTCGATGATATTCCATTTAAGGATGTCTATATTCATGGAATGCTGCGCGCCAAAGACGGGAGAAAATTTTCCAAATCCCTGGGCAACGGCCTGGATCCGCTGGAGGTCATCGCCACTTACGGCACGGACGCCTTGCGGCTCGGCTTGGTGCGGGGAGTGACCGCAGGCAATGATTCCCGTTTTTATCTGGAAAAAGTGGCCGGCGCTAGGAATTTTATCAACAAGCTCTGGAATATTTCCCGCTTCATCCTGCAGTCAGTGGCCGATCCGCGGCTGGTAGAGGCGGCTTCGGACGCCAAAACGTTGGCGGATAAGTGGATTTTGGGGAAATTGCAAGAAGCCATCAAACTATCCGGCGAGGAGCTGGATAAATATGATTTTTCCGGCGCCATTGAAATACTATATGAATTTACCTGGAGTGATTTCGCCGATTGGTATCTGGAGATCGCCAAGATCGAAGGCAGTAAGGATGATATTCTGCTCTACATTTTGCAGACCCTGCTTAAATTATGGCATCCTTTCTGCCCCTTCATTACGGAAAATATCTGGAGCTATCTCAATGCCAAAGATTTGCTGATAGTTGCCAAATGGCCATCAGTAGAGAGTTCGGCCGAAGCGAATTCAGTAGTCATCAAGGATTTTGGTTTGATTAAAGATATTATTACTGCCGTCAGGAATCTGCGCAGCGAGAATGAGGTGGAACCGGCCAAGCTGGTGGCAGTCAAGATCAATGCCGCCGATGAATATGAACTCGTAAAAGCGCAGGAAGAAATCATTAAGCGCCTGGCCAGGATAGAAAAATTGGAATTTATTACTGTGGGCGCCAAGCCGGCCGGTTGCGCCGGCGCGGTTGTCGGCAAGATTGATATCTATCTTAATCTGGAAGGATTGGTGGATGTCGCGGCCGAGACCAAGCGGCTGGAAAAAGAAATCCAGGAAACGGAAACTTATGCCAAAGGGCTTTATGACAAATTAACCAATAATGAATTCGCCTCTCACGCGCCCGAGGCAATAGTCATGAAGGAAAAAGAAAAATACGAGTCAGCCAGGGAAAAGCTCGTCAAATTGCAGGAGCAATTCGCGAGATTAAAATAGGCAATCACAAACAAGGAGGTTCGGACTATGAACAAGGCACTGGTGCTGTTGATCATTCTGGTGGTAGCCCTCAAATGGGGAGCGGTGGCCTGGCTGCTTATGAGCGGCTATGACAAGATCGCAACTAAAGTCGCTCCAATAGGCTAAGGCAAACTCCCATCGGGGCGGATATATAAGATGTATGTCCGCCCCCTATTTCAAATTTTTAATCGTATAAGTTTTTCAGTGTCATCCCGAGGGAGTCCCGCCGTAGGCGGGACGACCGTGGGGATCCCGTGGAAAATTGATGAATTGTTTCATTATTTAATTACGTATATTAGCATGTGTCATCCCGGCCGCAGCGAAGCGGAGAGCCGGGATCCAGGTTGAATTGATTATAATAAAGGCAAATTAACATGGATCCCAGATATCCGCTAAATCGCGGATTCTGGGATGACAATTAACTAAGAAGCTAACAAGCTATAAGCTATTAAGCTAACAAGCTATGGTCGACTGTTCCCAACTCCAAATCTCCCTAAAAAAACTTTTTAAACTTCGCAATCAATTTGCCGAAGCCTATTCCCGCGTGGATGAGAGCCTTGGCCGCCATAATCCAGAAAACATGCAGGCCATAGGATCATCCGAAACTAAGATGAGAGAAATCAAGGAGGCCATGAAAGAATTGGAAAGCCTGCTTCATATCTCCCTCAAACAAGCCCAAGAGATCATGGATACAGAGGAAGAGCAAAACTTCATGGGTCCAGAACAGGTCAAAAAAGCTTTTGGCATCGAGCTTAAGCCGGAGCAGATTCCTCAAATACCTTTCAGCCAGGAAGAACTCGAAAGAGCCAGGGAATTGGGCCAATTCTTAGTTTTGCGCGTCAGCCAAGTCCCGGATAAGAAAGATAAATCAAAACAAGAACCCCTGACCATGAAAATGATCAATGAAATATTAAGCCCTGTATTCATAAAGAAAAATCAACGCAAAGTGCTGTTTAACACTGATTGGTATAAAAACGAGGATTTCTATACTAAAGAAACTCCCCAAGCCGGCTGGGCACTGATCTCCAAAGGCGTAATTCTCCATTCCCATAATGAATTAGGAATAGATGAAAAAAGGAATTATGTCATACAGACTGAAAAACTCATTGAATATCTTAAAAATGAAGTTTTCCAAAATATGGACATTCCTGAAATCTATGAACAAGCTATTAAGGAGTTTAAAACAGTCAGAAAACAAGAAAAACTTGATGAATTAATAACTCAAGACTGGCAAAAAGCCGCCCAAATTCTGGAAAACCTTCAAATCACGCAACTTCTGCGCCAATCACCCGTAGAAATACTCTATGACTTAATGATCTATTTCCAGAATACGGGCCAAAGATTATTGAAAAACAATTATACTTGGTCAAGTCGGCGCAGTTCTGTTGGCAGGCTGGTCAATGTGGGTGATTTTGGCGCTGATGGCCTGAGCGTGCGCAGATACAGGCCTGGAAATTTCTTCGTCAATCTCGGTGTTTGTTTGTCTCGCCGGTCTTAAATTTTTGATGATTTGAATTTTTCCGCCCTGGGCGGATTGAAAAATTTGACTAAGCAAGGTTAATGCAGGCACGTTCGCGGATGTGCCTCACCTTTCCGTCAGATTGCTAAAAATCACCGATTTTGTTAAAATATTATTAATGCAAACGCATTCTCTAAACAAATAAGCTATGCCAAAAATTATCACCGATGAAAAAAGAGTCGATCAAGTGTTGACCCGCGGGGTGGAAAGCGTGTATCCGGACAAAGCTACGCTCAAGAAATTGCTGACTTCGGGCAAGCAGATCAAGCTTTATTGCGGCTACGATCCCACGGCTTCCTCATTACATATCGGTCATGGTATCACCATCCGCAAACTGGCGCAGTTCCAAAAATTGGGGCATCAGGTGATTTTTCTGTTCGGCGATTTCACGGCGCAGATCGGCGATCCGGACAAATTAAGCGTCAGAAAGCCGCTCACTCACGAACAGGTGATGGATAATTTAAAGAATTGGAAAAAGCAGATCAGAAACATCATTGATATTGACAGCATAGAATTTAAATTCAATTCCAAATGGCTGGCTAAGCTGAATTTTGAGGATCTGATCGGAATCGCCAGCAATTTCACGGTGCAACAGATGATTGACAGGGAAATGTTCCAGCAGCGCTTGCATGAAGGCCGACCCATTTATCTGCATGAGTTTTTCTATCCGCTGATGCAGGCTTATGACTCTGTTGCCATGGATGTTGATCTGGAGGTTGGAGGCAATGACCAGACTTTCAATATGCTCGCCGGCCGGACGCTACTGAAGGCCATGACCGGCAAGGATAAATGTGTGCTCACCACGCGCTTGCTTTCCGATCCAACTGGAAAAAAAATGGGCAAGTCCGAGGGCAATATGATCACTTTGGAAGATTCTGGCGCGGAAATGTATGGCAAGATCATGAGCTGGACCGATGAGATGATTATTCCGGCCCTGGAGATCCTGACTGATTTGGACCTGAAGGAAATCAATGAGATAAACAAAGCCATGAAAGCCGGAGCCAATCCCCGCGATTTCAAGATGAAATTAGCCTATGAGACTGCCAAGATTTATTTAGGCGAAGAGCAGGCGCGCCTGGGCGAGCATAATTTTGCCCGCGTATTCCAGGATAAGCAAAAGCCGCTGGAAATTCCCGAGATAATCATCAAAGACAAAGACGGCAAAATCGGCGTGCTCGATCTGTTCGTGCAAGCCGGCTTGGCCGAGAGTAACAGCGAGATGCGCCGATTAATTAAAGAAAAGGCAATCAGGGTTGATGACGAGCTGATCCATAATGCCGATTGGCAGCTGACAGTTCCCGCCGACGGTTTATTATTGCAACGAGGCAAGAAACAGTTCGCCCGGGTCAAATTGAGCAAAAAGAAAAGATAACTTATCCACTCATTAATCGTTGACGAGAGCTTAAAAATAGATCATAATAAAAACGATCCCTTAAGCAGGATCGTTTTTTTAGCACTTTGTACCGTGGAGGAAGAATATGGAGATGGATGAAGACAGCAATCCGGGTGCGGCCGATGTTGCAGAGATAGCGGCTGAACCTGGCGAACTGGTGCGGCACTGCCTGACATCAGTTGCCTACATCAGAAATAATATTGATCAGATTGTCAGTTGGTTCGGCTGGAGATATTTCCGTTATATCCAGCTGGAGCAAGTCGGCTGGCGGCTCAAAGATCTGGCCGGACATTTGCGGCAGGGCGGCCTGCGTCTGTCCGAGCTCGGAGTAACGGAAAGAGAATATGCGGCCTGGCGGATTCGGCTGCGGCTGTATAATCTATTCAAACCGCTCTATCGCCGCCTGCAATGCTGGAAGCTGAAATTTTCTCCAAGCCACAACCAGACAGAATCACATTTTTAGTTACAGCAGACTTATCAGCGAATGGGTCTGCTTTTTTTATAATTCTAATTTTCGTTTCAAATCATTGAGGCGCAGATAAAAGCCCTTGGTGTGGATGGAATTGAGCCGCAGTTTCAGGAAATCATAATGATGCAGCCATTCATGGAGGAGGGTATCGATGAATGTTTTGCTAGCCACGATCTGGCCGCGTACGGCCGTGCGGTTATCAATTGTGATCGTCTTTTTATTGACGCGATAGAGGCCGAGCCGGCGCATGACCGTGCGGCCATTACGCTTTCGATGATATTGCTGACTATCTTTGATTTCCAGCTCGACGATATCGATGCCAGCAGCATCGCATAAAGCATCCAGCAGTTGCTCGCCCAGCTCCTGACGCTCGTCATAATGCAGGCTCTCCAGCAATTGCCGGGTTAGAATTATCGCCTCGGCGGATAGCAGAAAATCCATTGAGGTGATTTGGTTGCTTAGGCGGTAATTGGAATCGTTAGGATTTCTTAGAAACATCGCTGCCGGTTATTTTTTCTTGGCGGAAGATGATATAGGAATAGGCAAAGGTTCCGATGACAGCGAGAGCCGCTGATCCGATAAATAATATAATCGCCAAAGACTCCGGCAAATAAGGTGAAATTATCAGGCAGAGGCCAAAAAGCATGAAGAGCCAGCCGCCGACGCGGTGCGTCTTATTCCAGACTGTCTCGCTTGAGAGCGTCCAGGGAGTGCGGATGCCCATAAACCAGTTGAATTTTATCTTTCCCATGTAATTGCCCATAATTATCATCATTAGGCCGATTATTGTGGCAGTTATAATGCCGATATTGATCTGGTATCCCAGGTTATAAATGCCCGCGGCCAGGAACATAATAAAGAAAACGGCAGTAATGAGATTTTTAAAAATATGGTAAACACCGGCAAATTCTCCGTAACGCCTTTTTTGCGGATCCAGATAAGGCAGGAAAATCAGCAATAGATACATTCCGGCAATCAGCAGCGGAAAGAAAAAAGCGCTGAACGCCTTGGAGCTGTAGCCGTCGGGCTGGCCGGCAAAGTTCCAATGGGAAACGACTTGCTCGGGCCAATGGGCATAAAAATAAGGGGCCAGAAGAGCTGAAGCCGCGATCAGCAGCAGCGGCAGCCACTCGGTTTTCAGATTCGGTTTGATGGGGTTGGACATATTTTTAATCAAAAAATAATTGTATGCTATAAAGTAGTTATTAGAATTAAGTTATTTATTATTTTTATTAGCGACGTAGAGCGACAGATATGCAAAGTAATCTTTGTTTGGCCGAGCCGAGGAGCTAATACAGGTAAATACCTTGGGGCTTGCCCCGAGGATCCTTTATTAAAATATTGCTATATTGCTACATTGTCAAATTGTTAATAATAAATTTGCACTGGCAATGTAACAGTGTGACAATGTAAGATTTATTTTTTTAAGAATTTCACGATCTGCTCGGTAATTTCCTCCATAATCGAAAGATTGAGCGAGTAAATGATGCGTTGGCCGTCGCGGCGGCTGGATATTAAGTTGGCCCGCTTGAGCATATCCAAGTGATGAGAAAGCGTAGCCAACGTGATATCAAGCTTACTGCCGATCTCGCCGGCGGCCAGCTCTTTTTTTTTAAGCAGATCCAGGATTTTCCGGCGGTTCGGGTCGGCCAGAGCGGCGAATGTTTGAGACAGAGGCATATAGAGATAATTAGATATTTAGATTAATATCTAAATTATAGCGTAAATAATTAAGCCTGTCAAGCGCCGGGCTGGACAAGCCGCTATTCGGAGATTTCCTCGCGTTTTTCCTTGATGAAAGAAACGGCTTTTTCCAGGATTTCTATGAGCATCTTAAACGGCGTTTCAATGATGAAATCCAGCAGATAGAGGAAAATATTGATTCGCGCGAAATTGGTGGACAAGAACCGGCCCACTCGGATGATCGGCAGAGTAAAGAAATCGATCAGGAAATTTACCAGATTGTCCTGGCGCGGAATGACCAGGTATTGATTGGCGAAATTGCGCAGGCGGAAGCCGAAAAAGCTTACCACCGTCAGGAAGAAAATGAACAGCACGCCGCTGACGATATTGAAACGGAACTGGCGCAGGGCGAAAATGACGATGCCGAAAGAGATCAGGAACATTACCAGATAAAAAGCGTTGAAAATGAAATAACTGGCCGAGCCGCGGCGCATCAGCTTTCTCGGCTTGAAAACGATCTGCCGCTTTTCGCCGTAAACTATTTTTTTTATCTCATTGACTATGATCTTGGTATTTTTCTCTCCCGGGACTTTGATGGTGGTGGCGATGGCCGACATCAGTAGCGGATGAAAGACGACATTAATGGCCAGGGCGCGCCAGTTGACTTGCCCGATGAAGAATCGGTCATAAGGCAATTCCAGGATAAAGGCCAGGATCGTCTTGGTGAAAAAAATATAGATGATGACTCGGAAAATACTGCCAAGCAGCCGGCTATGGATGGCTTTATAATTTTTCAGGCAGATTTCGGAAATTTTTATTTCCAGGGCCGTCTGATCGGCGATGATTTCCCTGCCGCTGGCGGAATTATCTCCGATCAGCTGCTTGAGGATGCCGTAAAATACCGCTTGGACTTTAAGCGTCTGGGTGATCTGATAGCCCAGGGCATGGATCAGATGCTTGTCTATCTTGGCTTTTAATTTTTCGATAGCGCCGGCGAAAACGGTCGCCTCCTCGTCGGTCATTTTGGTCCAGGCGGGATAATAGAGATTGAGCAGGCGATAGCGCAGCAGCGGCGGATCAGCCTGCAGCAGGGTGCGCAGCACCGCCAGATAAATCTGCAGGTTTTTTTCTTTTTCCTCAATCTGCAATTTGGCGAAGGTCATATTCGCGACTGTCTCCGAATACATGAAATTGACCATGGCCAGATCCTTTTCCCGGGGGAACAGATATTCGTCTATTTCGCAGGCGGCCAAATCCATCAGCCAAGCGTCGATTTTATTGTTATAAGCCAGGGGAGTCTTGGCGATCGCTTTGAGAATCGATAAATATTTGTTTAGCAGCACCCCGAGATCATCAATCAGACTTTCGGGCAAAGCGTCATTGGGGAGGTAATTGGCCCGGATGAATTCATAGATCAAAGTCTGGCTGATTTTAGCGGCGTCGTTTTCCTGCAGAAAAAGTATCTGCCGGTTCAGGAGCCGTTTGAGGGAATTGCGGCGGATCAGATGCTCTTCGTTATAATCAATGGCATTTCTGAATTTTTCATAAAAAAAGCCCAGCTTGGATACAAGTTGGCTTAACTTTATTTTCGTGACGTTTGGCGGAACGGCCCGCGAATAATCTTTGTCAAAAATTTGCAGCAGCCATTCCAATTGGTTGGTTATCTGGGGCATATTCAATAATGAAATTATAGCATAATAAGGTTTTTTTTAAAAGTGAATTGATTAAATAATAATTTGCAAAAATAGGTCATAAATGGTATAATAATAAGCGAATTAATAATATAAAAATATCGTTAATCAATTTAAAAAACTAATAACTCGGTTATTAGCTTTTTTAGTCAAAAGCCAGGTTTGGTTATTAGGAAAGTTAGGCAAATTGTTTGGCTGGAATAAGCGGCCGGTTTTCTGGTTTTACGCCGTAATGGTGAAAATACTTATTTTGCCTCTGTTGGAAAAGTACCTTTGGCTGAAGAATAAACTGACAAAAAGAGCTCCTCATTTCAAAGATTGGGTATTTGTTTTGGCGGTCAATCGGTTTTTAATCTATGTTTTTTTGATTCTGCTGGCGCTGGGCGTCGCCACCTCCAATCTTCTCGCTTATGAAGGGCGCGAAGATTACGGCCAGAAAGCGCTGATTAATAAAATCGCCAATGTCGGCGAGCAGGATATGGTCGAAGACAGCAATTCCATCGTCAATGATTATAAGGTCTATAGCTACCAGGAAGAATCCAATTTTTTGGATGCCGGATTGGCGGCCGAGCCGCCCAGTCAGGAAGATCTGTCAAATCAGACGGCCCAGCTGATGATCGCGCCGGGCGGCACCGCCATCATCAAACCCAGCTCAATCGAACAGGGAGAGGCTAATCGCCGCAGCATCAGCGAATATTTGGTCATTGATGGCGATTCAATCGGCAAGGTGGCCGTCAAATTCGGCATCTCCGTCAACACTCTCTTGTGGGCCAATAACCTGTCTTTTTCCTCGGTCATCAAGCCGGGACAGAAATTATTGGTTCCCCCGGTTTCCGGAGTGATCCATAAGGTAGTCAAAGGCGATACCGTGGCCAAGATTGCCAAGCAATATAACGCTCTGGAAGAAAATATCCGCGAATTTAACCAGTTGGATGAAAGCAGCAATCTGGTTGTCGGTACGAATTTGATCGTGCCGGGCGGCCGGATTGTCTATACGCCCAAGCCCCGCGCTTATGCCGACAATAATGCTTCGCCGACTCGCAATAGAAACACGGTCAATGATATTCAAGTTTCGGGCACCGGCAGCATGAGCTGGCCCAATGGCTGTTATCGGATAACCCAGTATTTCAAAGGCTGGCGCCATACCGGCGTGGATATCGCCTGTCCCTGGGGAACGACGGTGCGCGCCGCCGATGGCGGGCGAGTCGTCAGGGTGCAATACGGGCGCACCGGTTATGGCTATAATGTGATTATCGATCATGGCGACGGCCTGCAGACGCTTTACGGGCATTTGAGCGAGATTGACGTCGAAGTGGGGCAGTATGTTTATAAAGGCCAAGCCATCGCCGCTGAAGGCTCAACCGGCAGATCCACCGGTCCGCATCTGCATTTTGAGGTCCGCGTCGGCGGCGTCCAAGTCAATCCTTTGCGTTATGTCAGGTAGGGAGAGAAAATCACAAAAGCACGGAAAGCACGGAAATCAAGAAAACAAAAAATCAAGAAATCAACAAAATGCTGAAATAAGAAATAGGAAATAGGAAATAGGAAATAAAGATATTAGTAATTGGATATTGGTAATTGTAATATAGTTATCAGTTTTCAGTTATCAGTTTTCATTTAGTTTATAAGTTATGTAGTTATTAATTTAACTTAATAACTAAATAACTTAATGATAACTGATAATTGATAACTGATAACTTTTTTTACTCCACCTTCGGCCGATATTGTAAAGCTTCGGCCAGATGTTCGGTCAGGATGGTGTCGCTGGCCGAGAGATCGGCAATGGTGCGGGCCAGTTTTAAAATCCTAAAGTATGCCCGCGCCGACAGATGCAGCTGAGTGAATGCTTGGCGCAGCAATTGCTTGCCGGTGTCATCAATTTGGCAGTATTTTTTTATCTGTTCCGGGGACATCTCCGAATTATCGATGTTTTTTTCATTCTTAAATCTTTCCAGCTGGATGTTTCTGGCGGCCTGAACCCGATTCCTGATTTCAGCGGAAGTCTCGGCCAATTGATCGCTTTCCAATTTTTCTAATTTTACTCTGGGCACATCCAGATGCAGATCGATCCGGTCCAGCAGCGGTCCGGAGGCTTTTTTTTGATAGCGGATGATTTCCGCCGGATGGCAGATGCATTGCCTTTCCGGATCGGTGAGATAACCGCAGGGGCAGGGATTCATGGCGGCGGCCAGAATGAATTTGGCGGGGAATTTCAAGGTGCCCGCGGCGCGGGAAATGGAGACGGTGCCGTCCTCGAGCGGCTGGCGCAGATTTTCCAGAACCAATTTGGGAAATTCCAGAAATTCATCAAGGAACAGCACGCCGCGATGCGCCAAAGAGATTTCACCCGGCTTGGGCCAGGCGCCGCCGCCGACCAGGGCCACGCCCGAGGCCGTATGGTGCGGGCAGCGGAAAGGCCGGACGGTAATCAGCGGCTGATCAGCCGGCAAATAGCCGGCATTGCTGTAGATCCGGGTGACTTCCAGGCTCTCTTCCAAAGTCATTTTGGGCAGAATGGAAGGCAGAGCTTTGGCTAACAGCGTTTTTCCCGATCCGGGAGGGCCGGACATCAGGATATTATGGCTGCCGGCCGCGGCTATTTCCAAGGCTCTTTTGGCCTGCTCCTGGCCTTTGATGAAGGACA
>Ga0209777_10005367_pt1 | contig 14805 bp, 11 predicted proteins | sample FrelakmetHBP12HB_FD_187147 | JGI IMG/M metagenome (GOLD analysis project Ga0209777, IMG submission 187147) | Freshwater lake sediment microbial communities from the University of Notre Dame, USA, for methane emissions studies -HBP12 HB (SPAdes)... | ecosystem: Environmental > Aquatic >... | reverse complement strand
CGCCGACGCAGCCCACGATGATGTCGGGGTAGACACCTATCTTCTCGAGCTGCTTCTTGGACTCCAGGCCTATTACAGTCTGGTGAAGCAGCACGTGGTTTACCACGCTTCCCAGAGAGTAATGGGTCTCGTCCCGGCTGAAGGCATCCTCACACGCCTCGCTGATGGCGATGCCCAGGCTGCCTGAGCAGTTCGGGTCCTCTGCCAGAATCTTGCGCCCTATCTGGGTGTCCTGGCTGGGGCTGGGCACAACCTTGGCCCCGAAGGTCTCCATCAGTATCCGACGATAGGGCTTCTGATGGTAGCTGACCTTTACCATATAGACCTTGCACTCCAGCCCGAAGAACTGGCAGGCCATAGACAGGGCGCTGCCCCACTGGCCGGCACCGGTCTCCGTAGCCAGGCGCTTAATCCCCTCTTTCTTGTTGTAGTACGCCTGGGCCACAGCGGTGTTGAGCTTATGGCTCCCTGCCGGGCTCACCCCTTCATACTTGTAGTAGATGTGGGCCGGGGTATCCAGCGCTTTTTCTAGCCTGAACGCCCGAATCATAGGTGTGGGCCTCCACATCTTGAGGATCTCCTGCACCTCCTCGGGTATCTCGATGTAACGTTCTTTGCTGAACTCCTGCTCGTTGAGCGCCTCAGCGAACAGCGGAGGCGGCAGCCGCGTTATCTCCTTGGTGCCGGGGTGGCGCAGCGGCGGCAGAGGCTCCGGCAGGTCGGCCTGAATGTTGTACCAGGAAGTCGGCATCTCTTTCTCAGTGAGGATAACCTTTGTGTCCATCTCTTCCTCCTTTCATTTTTGGGACTTATTTAAAGCTTCTTGCTTAATGGTCACCACAACATAATAGGCCTCCTTTTGCATTTCAACTGCTGGTATTGTTTTTGACGTGGTTTGATAAAGCGTCCCTCAAGCTGCGGACAAAAGAGCGCACCTTCGATGGAGCGTCATCCTCTTCCAGAAGTTGTATCAGACGGCTGCCCACGATAACCCCATCTGCTACTTTTGCTACTCGTCGTGCCTGCGCTGCGTTGGATATGCCGAAGCCGACGCAGAGCGGCAGACTTGTTCTCTGTCGTACCCTCGAGACAAAGCTTTCCAGTCCCTGGGGTAACTTGTCCCGAGCCCCTGTAACACCGGTCATCGAGACCAGGTAGATGAAACCCTTCGACCTCGCCGCTACTATGTCGATGCGCTCGTCGGTACTCGTGGGCGCAAGCAGGTAGATGAGATCGAGGCCATGCTTCAGTGAGGCGCTCTCCAGTCCAGTTCCTTCCTCGGGGGGCAAGTCCGGGATTATCAGCCCGCTGATACCAACCTTGGCGCAGTCACGGCAGAAGGCGTTTAGTCCGTAGCTGAGCACGGGATTGAAATAGGTCATGAACACCAACGGCACGTTGGTCTTTGTCCTCAGCTTACTGGCCACTTCGAGACAAAGCTCCGGCGTAACTCCTTGCTTCAGCGCCTGATAGCTTGCTTTCTGTATCGTAGTCCCATCCGCCAGGGGGTCGGAGAACGGTATCCCCAGCTCTACGAGGTCGCATCCTGAAGATGCTATCATAGGAACTATCTCCAGCGTGGTCTTTATTGAGGGATAACCTACGGTGAGGTAGGTAATGAGCGCTTTATGCCCCGACCTATTGAAAATAGCCCCGATTGAGCTCATAAACCCACCCCCAGCGCCTCAGCCACGATAGAGATATCCTTGTCGCCTCTGCCTGAAATGTTGACTACCAGAAGCTTGTCTTTGCTCAGTTCCGGCGCAATTTTGCTGGCGTAATACACAGCGTGGGCTGGCTCCAGGGCTGGGATTATGCCCTCAGTGGTAGAGAGAAGTTGGAATCCCTCCAGCGCCTCTTTGTCTGTGACCGCTAAGTAGGTTGCTCGCCCTGTGTCCTTGTAGTAACTGTGCTCGGGTCCAACCCCGGGATAGTCCAGACCGGGGGCAATACTTTTCGTATCGCTTATCTGGCCGTGTTTGTCCTGTAACAGGTATGATTTGGCCCCGTGCAGCACACCTGGCCTGCCGGCTACCAGGGTAGCAGCATGATTGCCAGTTCTCATGCCCCGACCTGCTGCCTCTACCCCGATGAACTTCACGCTCAGGTCATTCACAAAGGGATGGAAGATGCCGATGGCGTTGCTGCCTCCGCCTACGCAGGCAACTATGTAATCGGGGAGCCTGCCCTGAGCTGCCATAATCTGCTCTCTGGTCTCCTTACCGATTACCGATTGAAAATCGCGCACTATCATAGGGTAGGGATGGGGCCCCACGACCGAGCCCAGCAGGTAATGGGTGGTGCGCACATTGGTCACCCAGTCACGTATGGCTTCATTGATAGCATCCTTAAGGGTGCGGCTTCCTGATGAAACAGGGCGCACTTCGGCGCCGAGCAATTTCATTCTGAAAACATTCAAAGATTGACGCTGGATATCCTCCTCGCCCATGTAAACTACGCATTCCAGTTTCAACATGGCGCATACCGTGGCAGCCGCCACGCCATGCTGACCGGCTCCGGTCTCCGCTATAATGCGGCGCTTGCCCATGCGCAGAGCCAGCAGGCCCTGACCCAGGGTATTGTTGATTTTGTGTGCGCCTGTGTGCAGTAAGTCCTCCCTTTTCAGGAAAATTTGTGCCCCGCCCAGCTTCTCGGACAATTTCTGAGCGTGATAGAGTGGGGTGGGACGGCCAGCATAGTCGCAGCAAAGCGCGTGGAACTGTTGCTGAAAATTCGGGTCTGCGCAAGCCTGGACATAAGCAGATTCCAGCTCGCTCAAAGCGGGCATCAGCGTCTCGGGCACAAACTTGCCACCGTAAGGCCCAAAATGGCCACGCTCGTCCGGTAGTTTCAGTCTGAAGTTATTATTCATATTTTCATTTCCTGACTGCAATGGCTTAACCCTTTGTGCCTTGGGCAAGATTCACAGGGTTGTATTCATCCTCTTCCCACTTGAATGGATTATCTACAATATATTGCCGGATGCTATCTAGGTCTTTCTCATTCCTGATAACATGTTCATAGTAGTTGCGCTGCCATAGTTTTTCTGAAAATGGTTTAATGGTTCTCATACTGACGGCTTTGATGTAATCGTTGGTGGTCATTGTTTTGAACCATTGCACAATTTCACCTAAGGTTGATTCCCGTAGGGGCGAACCCATGCGTTCGCCCGATGTAGGGGCGGTCCCATGTGACTGCCCTTCTGGTGTGATGAAAATGATGCCATGTATGTGATTGGGCATTATGACAAATTCATCGGTTTGGATTTCAGGGAATTTGGTAGGCAATTTATCCCACCATTTTTGAACTATTGTCTTTGCTGTAGTGTTCTCCAGCAATAGCTCGCGGTTCTGGGTGCAAATTGTTACGAAATATGCACCTGCTTTCGAATAGTCGTATTCTTTCAATCTGATGGAATGGCGGTTCCCATATTGCCCTTTATCAGGGCAGACACACGGGTCTGCCCCTACGGGTGCATATGTTGGTTTTCGAATTGGCGAGCCAGTGTGTTCGCCTAATTTCGATGCTATTAGGAACGCATGCAATTTACTAAGGTCTTTTTTGCCTGGCTTCGTCTCAACCCCGCTGGACACATCCACGGCATAGGGGCGGGCTATCTTTATGGCCTCAGATACATTGCTCGGTGTCAGACCTCCGGCCAATATCACTGGCCCGTAGTCTCCGAGCCGATGGGCGAGCTGCCAGAGTTCTGTTTGCTCGCTTCCCTTGAATGCAGTCCCTTTGGCTATATCGAGCATGTATGCCGCCACCCTATACCGTCTTAGTTCCTTCTCGGACGGCATGTTTTTGGTGGTGAACACCTTTATTGCCCTTGGGGAAAGGGCGGCGCAGTAGCCAGGGTCTTCATCTCCATGAAGCTGTGCTAAATCGAGATGGCAAGATGCCAGGGTATCTTCTACCTTTTTCAAGTCGCTGTTGACAAAGACGCCGACCTTGCAAATAAATGGTGGCAGCCCGTCCGCTATTTCCCGGGCTACCTCAGCAGTCACTTGGCGCGGGCTGGTGGCAAAGACAAACCCCAGCGCATCGGCACCGCATTCTACCGCCGCAAGCGCATCGTCCAGGTTCGTTATGCCGCAGATTTTGACTTTGACCATGGTCTCACACTACTGTTTTTTGCTCTTTCTTTATTTGCTTAACCTTGCCCAGAAGCTCGGCCACCTTCGCTGCCGGGTCGTTGCTGGTGACCAGAGCCTCGCCGACAAGAATGGCATTGACGCCTGCTTCTTGGAGAAAGAGGACATCGTCACGGCTATGTATGCCGCTCTCGCTTACAACAACAACGCCTGAAGGTACAAGACGGCGCAGTTTAGTGGTCGTCTCCAGGTCGACGCTGAAATCTTCGAGGTTGCGGTTATTTATGCCGATAATTCCGGGAGATATTCTGAGAGCTTTTCTAAGCTCATCATGATTATGCACCTCGACCAAAGCTGCCATTCCCAGAGAGTGCGCAGTCTCCGAGAGAGCCTTTAGCTCAACTTGCGTCAGGATGGCAGTGATAAGCAAAATGGCATCGGCGCCGTGGGCTCGCGCCTCGTATATTTGATAGCGGTCTACAATAAAATCCTTACACAGCAATGGCAAGTCTACCTGCATGCGCACTGCCTCAAGGTCAGCAAAGCTACCCAGGAAGTATTCTGATTCTGTCAGCACCGATATAGCTGCGGCGCCACCCTGAGTATAGGTGCGGGCTAATGACGCAGCATCCAGATTTGTGCATAGCACGCCTTTTGACGGCGAGGCCCGCTTTACCTCAGCTATCAAGCGAATGTCATCTCCCTGCAAGGCACCGACAAAGTCACGTGGCGAAGTCTGATGGCTCGCAGCCTTCTCAATTTCAGACAGAGGCGTCTGCGATTTGCGCATTACCACCGACTTTCGAGTTAAGTTTACAATCTGCTCCAGTATCATTTCTTGCCCTTCAGTTAACGCTTTGGCTGAACTCAACAACCTGATGCAATTTACGCTGTGCGCTGCCGTTATCGATAGCTTCTGCCGCCAGCTTCATCCCATCGCTGAAGCTGCTTGCCTTGCCTCCGGCTATGAGCACAGCGGCGGCATTAAGCAGGATAACGTCTCTTTTAGGTCCATCCTTTCCTGCGAGCAGGGCCTTGGTTATTGCTGCGTTATCCTCGACGCTGCCTCCTGCGAGGTCGCTGAGTTTAGCTCGTGGCAAACCTAAATCCTGGGGGTTCAGGTAATACGTCTCAATATCGCCGTCATGGAGTCGGGATATTTTGTTCAGCCCAGTGACTGATAGTTCATCGAGCCCATCGGCACCATGAACCACAAAGGCATGTTCAGCACCCAGGGCACGCAGTACCTCCGCCATCAACTCTGTGAGGTCACTATGGTAGACACCCAGAAGCTGTCTCTTGGCCTGGGCGGGATTGCTCAAAGGGCCTAAAATGTTGAAGATAGTGCGCAGCCCGATCTCCTGACGGGGCGCTAAGGCATATTTCATTGCCGGGTGCAGCTTGGGAGCGAACAGGAAACCGATTCCTACCTCGTCAATACACTGGGCGACTTGTTCCGGAGCCAATTCCAGATTGACGCCCAGGGCCTGCAGCAGGTCGGCGCTGCCGCAGCGGCTGGAGACCGAGCGGTTTCCATGCTTGGCCACGGCGAGGCCGGCCCCAGCCGCAACAAAGGCAACCGTAGTGGAGATGTTAAAAGTGCCGCTGCCATCGCCGCCGGTGCCACAGGTGTCTACCAACTGATTTCTGTTTGGCTTGACTGGTATGGCGCTTTCTCGCATCGCCTGGGCGCAGCCAGCTATCTCGTCAACAGTTTCCCCTTTCATCCTCAAGGCGGTGAGAAAGGCGCCTATCTGTGCCTGCGTGGCTTCGCCTTTCATAATCTCTCTCATAACCTCCCTGGCTTCAGCCATAGTGAGGTCGCTTCTCGAGACGATTTTTGACAGGGCTTCCTTAATCATCCTGTTCTTTCCTTGCTTGTGCTCGGCAGCGATTCGCGGTAAGCCGTTTCCTCTTCTGCCATCGCCACCGCGCCCTCCAACGCCTTAAGCTTATTCAGTGTCTCGTGATATTCCCGTGTCGGGTTGGAATCGTATACTATCCCGGCGCCAGCCTGCAGATAAACGGTGTCCCTCACCATGACTATGGTGCGAATCGTGATGCAGGTATCCATATTCCCGGTGTAGCTGAAATAACCTACCGCTCCGCCATACGGACCGCGCCTCATGCCTTCGAGCTCGGTGATAATCTCCATAGCCCTGATTTTAGGAGCGCCGCTCAGTGTGCCTGCGGGGAAAGCAGCCCTGAGCAGGCTGAAGGCGTTTTCGCCAGCCTTCAGTTTCCCCTGCACGGTGGAAACTATGTGCATGACATGGGAATATTTTTCTATACTCATCAGCTCGGTTACTTTAACCGAACCGTGCTCGCAGACCCGTCCTAAATCGTTCCGGGCGAGGTCTACCAGCATGGCGTGCTCAGCTTTCTCCTTGGGGTCTTTGAGCAACTCTGAGCTTAAAGACTCGTCCTCTTTGATGCTTGTCCCTCTCGGTCTGGTGCCGGCGAGGGGACAGCTATCGGCAATACCATCCTCGACCTTTACCAGCATCTCGGGGCTGGAGCCGATGAGCTGAAAGCCGCCGAGGTCGAGGTAGAACAGATAGGGGGAGGGGTTGAGCATACGCAGTGCCCGATATATGTCGAATGGCTGAGCACTGGTTTTGTGCCGCAGACGCTGCGATAATACTACCTGGAATGCGTCGCCGGCCGCGATGTATTCTTTGCAGTCTCTCACTGCTTTCTCATACTCTTCTTGAGTGAAATTGGACTCAATCTCTTTGTCTCGGGCCACAGTTGTTCTGCCCACTGCTCCGTTCGATTCCAGCGGCTGCTTGGACAGTCTGGCAACGATAGACTCTATCTTGTTCACGGCTTGCTTGTACACGCTCTCGATAGGGCCGTCTATATAATTGTTGGCTACCACCTTCATCTTGTGCTGCACGTGGTCGAAGATAATTATGGTGTCGGTGAAAACGAAAACACATTCGGGCAGGCCGAGCTCATCGAGAGAGCACTCAGGCAGCTTTTCAAAGTGTCGCACCATATCGTAGGATATGTAGCCCACCGCGCCCCCGAAGAACCGGGGCAGGCCGGGGACCTTGACCACCTGGCGCTGTGCCAGAATCTCCTGCACCAGATGCAGGCAGTCTCGTCCCGCATCTAGGCGAATCCTCTGCCTTTCGCCATTCCTGTAAACAATCGCTTTATCCCCTGATGCCTTGAGCACCAGGTTGTGCCCCACGCCAATAAAAGAGTAGCGGCCCAGCTTCTCTCCGCCTTCGACGCTTTCCAGCAGGAAAGTGGGAGGCTCCTGTTTCAGCTTAAGGAACACCGAGACAGGGGTATCCAGGTCAGCGGAGAGTTCCCGGAAAACTGGAACCAGGTTGCCCTCTTTCGCCAACCCTCTGAATGTCTCCAGGTTTGGTAGGTATTCAACTGCCATGTCTTTGTCCTCAAAAGGCAAAATAAAAACCCCGTCCAAGGGACGGGGTTTAATCCGCGGTACCACCCTCTTTATCCTTCCTCCGCCACTGGCAGATGAAGGATCACTCATCTCAGGTACGGCCCTTCTTGTGGAAGGACGATACCCTAGGCTCTGATAACGGTGCCCACTCCGGCAAAGCTTACTGTCCTTATTAGGGAGGAGTTCAGCTTTGCAGCTCCCAAGCCCATTCCGCTTCTGCGCTGGCGTCGGCTCACACCTTAACCCGACTCTCTGAGCCTTGCAGTAAGCTTACTACTCTTGTTCGCAGCCTTTCCTTATTTAATTAAAGAAGAATTTAACATATAATGTTGGCTTTGTCAACTGCGGCATGATAGAATTCTAAAAGCGGAGAAGTCGAGATAAGTAAAATGTACGACGTTATGGTTATCGGAGCTGGGCATGCGGGGTGTGAGGCCGCACTGGCGGCAGCCAGGATGGGGTGCCGCACGCTTTTGCTTTCGATGAATCTGGACAATGTGGCGCTAATGCCCTGTAACCCCTCCATTGGCGGGCCGGCCAAGGGTCATTTGGTCAGGGAGATAGACGCTCTGGGTGGCGAGATGGCTCGCAACACCGATAAGACCTTCATCCAGATCAGGATGCTCAACACGGGCAAGGGGCCCGCTGTCCAGGCTCTGCGCGCTCAGGCGGACAAAAAGCTCTACGGCCTGGCTATGAAGCATGTCCTGGAAGCACAGCCCAACCTTGACCTCAAACAGGCTCTGGTCGAGGAGCTAATCGTTGCTAACTCCGCGCTGAATGTGAAAACCAACACGGGCTGGGTATACGAGGGTAAGACTGTAATCGTAACCACAGGGACTTCGCTGGCGGGAAGGGTTATTGTGGGCGAAACCGCTTATCCCGCGGGGAGGGCGGGTGAGTTCGCCGCCTACGGTCTGTCACAAAGCCTGCGCAATCTGGGCTTCACTCTGGGACGACTGAAGACAGGCACACCTCCGCGTGTCAATGCCAGGTCTATAGATTTCAGCAAGACAATTCCCCACCCGGGAAGCGATGTTCCTCTTTACTTCAGCTTCACACCGTCTCAGGAGCATCCTTTCTCTTCTCCGCCGAATCCTGTCTATCCTGCGGGTAAGCCCATTCATTGGCGGCAGCAGCTTCCCTGCTATCTGGTCTACACCAACGAGAGGACGCATCAGATAATACGCGCGAATCTGCATCGCGCCCCTTTGTACACCGGGCTCATCAAAGGCGTCGGGCCTCGCTACTGTCCATCGATAGAGGACAAGGTAGTCCGCTTCGCCGATAAGGAGACTCATGGCCTCTTTTTGGAGCCTGAGGGCTGGCAGACGAATGAGGTCTACGTGCAGGGTGCTAATACCAGTTTGCCCGAGGATGTGCAACTGGCTATGCTGCGCACCATCCCCGCGCTGGAGCATGTGGAGATGATGCGGGTGGGCTATGCCATTGAATACGACTATGTGCCGCCCAGCCAGACTACGGCCACTCTAGAGTCGAAGCTCGTCCCCGGGCTTTTCTTTGCTGGCCAGATAAACGGCACCTCAGGTTACGAGGAGGCAGCAGCGCAGGGACTCATTGCCGGCATCAACGCTGCGCTCAAGGTCAAGGGCAAGACTCCACTCATACTGCGCCGTGAGCAGGCATATATCGGTGTCATGATAGATGACCTGGTGACCAGAGAGCTCACCGAGCCTTATCGGCTGATGACCTCGCGGGCTGAGTACCGTCTCCTTCTGCGCCAGGATAACGCTGATTTGAGGCTGACGCCCATTGGCTATGAACTGGGCCTTATCTCAGAGGGGCGCTACAATGAAGTAGAAAAGAAGCGCAAGGCTATCGCCGCGGAGTTGAAGCGACTGGGTAAGACCTATTTCTCTCCGGGGGAGAAGCTTGATTCACTGTTGCGCAAATATCAGCTGCCTCCGCAGGAGCGCAGCATAAGTGCTCTGGAGTTCCTGCGCCGTCCTGAGGTGAATTACCGGATGATGACCGACATCGGCTTCGGCCAGCCCGACCTCGAGCCTGAGTGTGTGGAGCAGGTGGAGATTGAGACCAAGTACCAGGGCTATATCGAGAGGCAGATGTCTGAGGTGGACAGGGTGAGCCGACTGGAGGGGAAGGCTATCCCTCAGGGGTTTGACTACGACAACATCACCAGTTTCCGTAAAGAGGCACGGGAGAAGCTGAAGCGCTTCCAGCCCGCCACTCTGGGCCAGGCATCCCGTATCAGCGGGGTGACTCCCGCCGACGTCGCCATCCTCCTGGTGCATCTAGAGAAAGCAAAGTGCGCTAAAATGTAGCGTCGCCACTCCCGTGGCTACGGAGAACTCGTCGTGACAGGAGTCACGACGCTACATATCCAGAGAGGGCTAAGAGCATGAAATAGGTAGGGGCATCCCTCCATGGAAGGATGCCCCTATCCTTTCGTATTATCGGTTCCTCTCCTATTAACTCGCTTCCTATGTTGACTGCGGTAATTGCAGTATCTGCACCCCTGCCGGAAGCTGGAACAGGGAATCCGATAACGTGCCGAATACTATGTTCTTATATTCTATTATCGTAGTGCCGCTGGATGTCGTAGACTCCATTCTGACGGGGAACGATTTCTCTCTCCATACCCACTCTTTAGCAGTACTCCCCTGGTACGTCCACTGATACACATCGCAGAGCTTGCCATCGATGGTCTCGGTGCCCACTTTGACGGGTACAATCTGATTAGCATTTTCTGTAGGGTTATTCTGCTCAGCCTGACCAAAGTCTATCCTGTAAGCCATGTTCTGGTCAGGGAAATACTCGTAGGCAGTTCTCGCACCAAAGTCATAAAGCATAACCATTGTGGTTCCGCCTTCGGCTATTTCATACCTGAATTTCATTTTATCGCTTAGCCACGCATCTTTTACGTACATATGTAATGTTGTTGATTGTGTCTGGCCTGATGTTGTCATTACCTGGTCGAATTTGACATCGCCTATGGATCTACCTGTGCCTAGAACATCGCCCAATGTCTCGCCTGATGTAGATGTTGAAGTTGGCGTGGATGGTGTTCCTCCCACCGAGGCGGTGGACTGGAATCCCTGGTTCACCGTTACTGTCACGCCGGAGGCGGTGAATGATACTGAATCCTGCTCGGCCTTAACAGTGGTATCGCCGTTTTGCTGTACCAGCATGTCGAAGACTGTGCCTCTGACCACCGCTGCAGCGGCAGGTGTGTCCACTTCATACTTGGAGGCAGAATCTACCAGTTTTCCCACCCGGTTGACGGTGCTGCCGACCAGCTCCTTCAATCCGACTGAAGTTGACCCGGCGCTTGCAATGCTTAATTCGTTAACCAGTATCTGGGAACTCGCCTTGACCTCCATGGAGCTGCCGTCGAAGAAGAGGAGCACGGCAGAGCCATTGCTCCCTGTCTTGAGGCTGTCACCCACTTGTAGTTTCGTGCCGGCGGCGGCATTGGTCCAGGTAGTAGAACCCTTCTTCTGTACCTGTACTGTCCCCGCAGGAGATGATACAGTGCAGGAAGGAACGGTGGCACTTGGGGTGGTTGTAGTCGTATTGGTAGGTGTAGGCGTAGTAGTAGTACCACCCCCTCCGCAACCGACAAGCGGGATAAGCAATCCTAGAATCAACGCAAGTGCCATACATGCAAGAACTACTCGGGACTTACGCATTAGCGGGTCTCCTTTCTGCTTATTGTTCCAGTATATCCAGTGTTGACATGCTAATTAAACTTCAGGAAGGGGTACAAGTCAAGCCCTTTGAACATACCCTTGATTGGGGTAATCCCTTTGCAGAAATCTGAAGGCCTGCCATGGTAACATAGGGGCATCCGCCAACGGCGGATGCCCCATGCTAAATTCTTCGCTTGCCTGATATCAGGGCATAGATACTCGAATTAAGGCGAATAAGACGGGAATGTCGTTACCGTCACCCCCGCCGGAAGCTGGAACAGGGAATCCGCTAGCGTGCCAAACACTATGTTCTGATATTCTGTTGTCGTGGTGACGCCGGATATCGTTGCCTCCATTTTGACGGGGAACGATTTGGCTGTCCAGATCCACATCTTTTCAGTTGTGCCTTGAGACGTCCATTGCCATATATCGCAGGGATGTCCATCAACGGTCTCAGTGCCCACATGCGTGGGGTGAATCTGGTCGCCATTCGCCGTTGGATCACTCGGAGCCTTGCTCATGTCCATTTTATAAGCTATGTTCTCTTCCTTCATCCACATGTACATAGTTTGAGCGCTGTAGTCCACCAGATCAATAGTGGTGGTCCCTTCCTGGCTCATCTCCATCCTGAGCTTCATCTGATTCGCTACCCCATAGTTCTTATAATACATCTTCTCTGTTGTTGCTTGCGGCAATTGGGGCGAAGTCGTTACCGCATCAAATTGGACATCGCCTAGGTTTTTACCCCCGCCAAAGACGTCACTCAAGGTATTGCCAGATGTAGACGTTGAAGTTGGAGTCGGAGTCTTTGTTGCTGTCGGAGTCTTCGTCGCAGTTGGCGTTTTGGTTGGCGTTGTCGTGGCGCCCGTGCTCGTGCCGGTAGGCGTGGCTGTAGTACCGGTCCCACCACCTCCGCAACCGACGAGAGGGATGAGCAATGCCAGAATCAATGCCAGGATCATACACACTAGAACTACTCGGGACTTATGCATTAGCTGGTCTCCTTTCTGCTTGTTGTTTTGAGGTATCTGATGTTGACATGTTAACTAAAGAAAGGTACATAAGTCAAGCCCCATATCTGACCCTCCATTGGGGTAATCCTTTGACCGAAAGTTGATGGCTTGCGGTAAAGGCTTTACAATCTTAACGGCATCCCGATACTTGCATTGCAGGGGTTGATATTTGAATATACCAGCAGCAGACCTTGTTCTCCATAATGCCAATATTTTGACCATGAACCGCCGCAGGCCCAGGGCCGAGCTGGTCGCAGCCAGAGATGGGGAAATAGTCTGGGTCGGCACCAATGATGACCTCGGCCTTTTTAAAGGGCGCAGCAGACTAATCAACTGTGAGGGTAAAACGCTTGTCCCTGGCTTCAATGATGCGCACATCCACATCATGGCCTATGCCTCGAACCTGCTCAGTATTGATTGCAGCCCCGCCTCAGTGGCATCTATTCCCGAAATTCAGGAGAAGATCGGGCAAGCGGTTCAGCGCACTCCGCGGGGGATGTGGATAAAGGGTGCAGGCTACAATGAGTTCTATTTGGCCGAGCATCGCCATCCCAATCGCCGCGACCTCGACCGGGTAGCGCCGTATCATCCGGTGAAACTCACCCATCGTTCTCTGCATGCCTGCGTGCTGAACAGCCTCGGCCTCTCTCTGGCTGGCATCTTCGTGGATACGCCCGACCCGCCGGGCGGGCTTATCGACCGCGAATTGGGGACAGGTGAGCCCAGCGGCCTCCTCTTCGGCATGAACTCTTACATGAACGAGAAGGTGATACCTCCCGTGAGCGAGAAGGAGCTGAGACAAGGGATCAAGCTGGTAAACCGAAGCCTTCTCTCCTCGGGCATAACCTCGGTGCAGGATGCTTCCGTAAGAAACAGTTTCGAACAATGGGAAACATTTCGAAGATTTAAGGAAAGCGGAGAACTCGCGCCCAGGATTTCCATGATGCTGGGACTGAACGCCCTGGATGACTTCAAAGAGCGTGGTCTTAATTACGGCTATGGCGATAATGGCCTGAGGCTGGGAGCAGTCAAGTTCACCCTGGATGAAACAAGGGGGAGGCTCAACCCTTCTCAAGAAGAGTTGAATGACGGTGTCCTGCGGGCGCACCAGGCTGGCTTTCAGGTCGCAATACATGCTGTGGGAGAGAGAACAGTGGAGGCGGCTGCCATTGCCTTGGAAAACTGCCTGCGTCGCTCTCGTAAAGGCGAGCGACGCCATCGGTTGGAGCACTGCTCGGTGTGTCCGCCGACGTTGCTGCGGCGTCTGAAGGCTGTAAAAGCATTGGTTGTAACTCAACCCGCATTTATTTATTACAGCGGAGAGAGGTACTTGAGCGATGTCCCGGAGGCTCAGCTTCCCTGGCTGTATCGAACGGGCTCTTTTGTGAAAAGCGGGCTCAAACCGGCAGCCAGCTCGGATTGCCCGGTGGTACCCTGTAATCCTCTGGTTGGAGTTTATGCTGCGGTCACCCGGAAGGCTGAAGGCGGTCAGATCCTTTCCCCGGAACAGGTCATATCCCCCGAGGAAGCGCTACGGATGTATACACTTGCCGGAGCTTATGCTTCGTTCGAGGAACGGCTCAAGGGGAGCATCGAAGTCGGTAAGCTGGCTGATATGGTGCTCTTGAGCGCTGACCCCACCGGCGTGGCTCCTGAGCGGATAAAAGATATCCAGGTGGAGAAAACCATTGTGGGCGGCGAGGTTGTATGGGAGCGATAACTTTTTCTACCGGTAGGCGGCAATTACCTGGCTGATGATCTGCAGGATGATGATGGCAACTATCGGCGTTATATCCATCATTCCTATCAAAGGGATAATTCTACGCAGTGGAGCCAGGATTGGGTCAGTTATTTGACGGAAGACTTGATATAGGCTGATAACGAATCTGTTTCTAGGAGAGACAATCACTATCCAGGATAGTATGGCGTTGAAGAAGACAGCGAAGGTGAGCACCTGACAAATTAGCCATATTGCATAAATGAAAGTCCTCATTTGCTGCCCTGGCCTCCCAGACGTTGCGCCTTCTCATAGGCAGCGATCACTGCTTGAGCAAGGATGGCACGCGCTCCCCCTTTCTCCAGGCAAAGCAGGCCCTCTGCAGTAGTGCCGCCCGGCGACGTAACCATGTTTTTTAGCTCCGCCGGGTGTTTTCCTGTCTCGCGGCTCATATAGGCAGAGCCGAGCACCGTTTGTGTGACTAGCTCCTCTGCCAGCTTCCGCGGCATTCCGATATGCACCGCCGCATCGGTGAGCGCCTCCATTATCAGGAAAATATAAGCGGGGCCGCTTCCGCTTATCGCTGTTGCCATGTCAATATACTTCTCATCCTGGACGTATATCTCCCGGCCCGTCGCCTTCAGAATACTCTGCGCTATCTCTTTCTGAGCCTGGCTTACGGCGCTGGTGGCAGTCCATACGGAGATGCCCTGGCCGACCTGTGCCGGAGTGTTGGGCATCACACGGACAACGGCGTCATGTTTCAACCCTTTGGTGAGGGTTTCCAGGCTTGCGCCCGCAACTATAGAAAGCACGAGTTGCCCCTCTTTCAATGTACCCATCAGGTCATTCATCACCTTGGGCAGAGTCTGGGGCTTGATAGACA
>Ga0209777_10005366_pt1 | contig 14809 bp, 26 predicted proteins | sample FrelakmetHBP12HB_FD_187147 | JGI IMG/M metagenome (GOLD analysis project Ga0209777, IMG submission 187147) | Freshwater lake sediment microbial communities from the University of Notre Dame, USA, for methane emissions studies -HBP12 HB (SPAdes)... | ecosystem: Environmental > Aquatic >... | reverse complement strand
TTACTAGCTTCTAGGAATAAAGTACTAGAAGAAATAAGATATGTGTGTAGCAACGGAAAAGAAAACGTGCCCGTAAGTAAGTTAAGGAAGATATTGGCTGGTAACGAATAAAAAAGAATGGTAACCGAAAAAGTAGAGCAGATATTGATAGATATCGCAATTAAAATATGTAAGCAAAAGAAAGGCTGTTTATTGGTCATAATGAATCATAAGTTTGATTACGCTCCATTGATAGAACAAGATGTTAAACCTTTCAATATAGTAGGAAATCAAAGAAGAGTAGAACCATTAGCTATGTTTGATGGTTGTTGTGTATTTACTCCTGATGGAGATCTTATTGCTTATGCTATCCAAGTTTTGAATTCTAAACCTTTTACAGGCTTCGGCACGCGACATAGCGCAGCTTACACTGCAAGTCTTAATGGTAATACCGTTATAATCTCTTCAGAAGAAGATCAGAAGGTCCGTGTGTTTAAAGATGGTAAACTCATGGTTCAAATAGATGCTCTTGAAAAGAATATTGAAAATAGAACGCATGAGATCGTCTCCATTATGGAAAGTATTGGTGTTGGAACAATAGGAACTATAGGAGTGGGTATTTTAGCTCCAACAGTGGGCCTTACTTTGATTCCTGGTATAGTTATATTTGGATCTGCTCACTTTATCATTAAATATCTCGGATCTAAATTTGGACCTAATAAGAATCCTTATGAAAAAATGTTATAAAAACGGTCAAGTAAAAAGCATAGAGTTTGATAATATGACTGAATATAAAGAAGCTCTAGCAGATGCTATTATTGCTTCTGGGAAAAAGAAGTATAATGTAGATGATTTTGTGCCGGTTATATGGGCCTTGGCCATAACTTCACTAGCGTTAAGTATCGCTACGACAAGTTTGAAAGAAGCAAATATAACTTATTGAGGAGATATTGATGGATGAAGAAGTGAAAAGAGAAATAAAAAAAGGATTTTTTAGACTATTTATGTTCATATTCTCAATAGGGTTGATACTCATAGCTTATTATGCCTCAGTCATTATGGCTACTGCAGAACACGAAGAGGTTCATAAAACCATTTATAGAAGTTATGGTATAAGTTCCCATATAGAATATAATTATTGGTTTCCTTTTAATGACTTAGAATATACTGGAAGAACCATTCCAGACAACTGGACATTAGTAAGTATTAAATGCAATGAAACTTGTGAACAACAACATAATTTTAATGAGACTATAGGATATACTTATATGAGTTTTTTAGATGCCCTAGTTCTATTTGCATTAGTCTTTTTTACAATATGGACTGGAAGAAATCTATGGCAAGATCATAATACAGAGATTAAACAATATATCAAGATAGAAAAGAAGTATTATCAGAAATGATTTATAACCCTATAACAACTATAGAAATCCATATTCCTACCATTGCTCCAACTAATATCCCTAGAATATATCCTTGAAAGATAGTGGTTATAAATTTGTTATTTTGCATTTTTAAAAAATCAGAGCGGAATGGTGTCTAATCAAACCGCTCCATACGGTAAATCTAATTTTTCTTTAAATAGTTTATTATTGTCTATGCTATACTTTCTTGATTTTGGAGGAACCACCAAATAATAACTCCTGCCACACCTACAACTAGAAGAATTATGACTACCATTTGAACAGTCTTATTAGGTTTCTTTGTCACGGTTGCACTTGAATTTGTTAAATTGTTTGAAGAAATAAGGTCTAACTTCGAAGGGACTGTAGCATTAGTATCAGTTATTAACTTCGCTTGTTGTTCAACTATTTTTAAATTGCTAATAGTATTGCTTACAGTAACATAAGATGTACTGTAACTCTTTACACGAATGCTTATGGCAGTAGAATTATATCCAGGTAATGAACTTAATATAACTGGGAAGGATCCGCACTTTTCTATGGATAATGTTGCAGGAGATCTTATACGTACTTTTGCAAGATTGGTCAATACATCCGCGCTAGCTTCAGTAATTAAAGGAACAACTTTAGTAGTCCCTGAATCTTGGCATACATTAAATGTTAATGTCCTATTATCTCCCTTATAAGTAAAATCTTGACTTTGTGGAGATACTGTAACGTTATAAGCCATTGTTAAAGGCGTTGCTAAAGAGAATATTATTAAAAGCGTAATGTAAAATGATCGGTTCATCTTATTTTTTAAAGTCTTTTTTTGATACCGATGAAGATCCAAACATCATTTTAGCAGAAGGAACCTTTTCTTGTGGTTTAGTATCGGGATAGTTATATTTTTCTAATGATGCTACCCCGCAATTTTTACAAAGTGCAACTTCACTTTTTAAAAAACTTTCTATAGTCACTCCTTTAGGTATACTTAATTCAGAAAACTGTTGACAATTTTTGCAACGAGTATTTATTTTATAAACTTTTTTTATGTTATCAAACAAGGTTGGCATTGTCCCCTCCTTAGATTTTTAATCCTTCCATCTTTATTCATATGGCATCTTCTACATAACCATTCAAAATCATTTATATCTCGTTTATAATTTCCACTAATATTTGCTAAATCATAGGGGGGAAATTCTTTACAATTTTCACATAATTCTGGTTGAGGTTTATGTCTTCTAGTCCAATTATGTAATGAGATATATTTAACTTTGTCTCCTTTCCATTGAGAATTTTTTTCATTCATTTTTCCTAAAGATATTCTCATTAAACCTGTATGTGTCTCTTTAGTTAATCCCAGAGCCCAACTAGGTTTTCCTTTTTTAGAACCACTTATCTTATCTTTAGTTTCTTGACTGCATGTATATTCTCCTTTCTTTCTAACGGGTCCTCGTTTTATCATGATTTCATTGATCATTTTTTTTCTTACCTCTTCAGGTAATTGTAAATCTTTAGTCCAATCAAAAACAGATTGATAAGAAACATTTAAATTTTCTGCAATAGACTTGCGTGTATTTCCCCGCAATCTTAATTCAATTGCCTTCTCTTTTTCTAATGTCTTAGCCATTTTATTTTACAGGTTTATTCAAAACTTTATTTACTGTAGGATATATCTCAGCCATGACTGTATCAAGTTCTTCTCTAAGTTTTAATTTCTCTATAAGTTTTTGATAACCTTCAATGATTTCATAATAAGATCTTCTATACTTGACTTTATCCATCATAAGTCTCTTAAGCTGTTTCTCTTCGATCTGGATTGTAGTTGCCATTAGGTTTAGTTAACTTGATATAAATCACCTCAAGATTTACTATATAAATATAGAAATATACTTTATAAAATTAATTATTGTTTATTAATTACTTTCGTTTTGCTATCCAGAGTCCTATAAAGAACAAAACCACAAATATTGTATAGATTGCTGGAACTGTGTAAGTCATGCCTTGGATTTTTGCATACGCTGCATAGAAACTAACTAACCAAGAAATTAGAACTAATGCAATTAATGGAGATCTTAATACCCAAGATAATATTCGTTTCCACATTGGAGGCTTATCATCCTCTATGATTATGTCTGCCGGAGAGTATTCATTAGAATATTCATTACCCGTTGGGTATATTTCTTGTTCATCCATTATTTATTTTTAGTAAAAACTGTATTTAATTTTTTAACTTTATAGGGTTCAATTCTACTTTTATCAACCTTAGGAGAAAACTTTTCATCGGCTTTCTTTACCCATTTTTCTGCTGCATTCCATCCGCGTTTAACTAACTCAGTGTTGATACTTTTCTCATCTTGAGCTTGTTTAATGATTTGTTTTGCGAGTTTAAGTTCACACTTGTTACACAAGTTCAACTCAGCTCCGATAAGATCATAACTGTAGAAGCCTGCTTTTTTGCTTTCTTTTTTTACATGGTTGCAATAAATCTGTTTTATTTTTTCTTTCACCATTATAGTTCTATATTTCCAGGGTTTTTAAACATTGTTTAAGGGTATTGAATACTTTCTTATAACATAACAATTATCAAATACAAGTTCGACATTAGTATCTCCGATACCACTTATATGAACTTCGTATCCTTGACTTTGTAACATGGCCATTAAGTTTGTTAATTGGACCAAACTTGTTTTTGGTTTCACACTCTCTTTTGTTTTTATATCATCACTCATTTTTTTAATCCTTGCAGTTCCATTCAACTCAAAACAAAACTCCACACTAGATCACCACGCACCGCCTTCCTATACTTATGGAATATCTACATCACTGCAGTTTATAAGTTTGCCGTTTAATGAACATGTTGACGTCGATGAATTATTTGTTGTTACTTCAGTTATTGATGTTGAATAATGTGAACTGTTACCTGAGCCTCGCGTAGTTGTGAATGTACACCACAACAAATTGCATTCGATCTTATCTGCATAAATAAAAGATAGTAATAATACTATTGCTTCAAATACTCCTGAGATTAATATAATAATAAATATCGCGATCATTATTGATCTTAGATTATCACGTTCTTCTTTTATTTCTTCGATGTTCTCTTGCATACCTCAAATAAACCTCCTATTCCATTCATGACCAAAGATAACCCGACAACTAACAAAGCTAATAAAAGTATTTCTTCTATATCTAGTTGAGAGTTATTATTTCTTGAAAGAAAATAAAAATCTATAGAAGTTCCTATAACTCCTAGAATGATTAGGATTATACTTATTGTCTTTTGACGTCTAAGAGATTCTTCATATAGGAACACTGTTCGCATATGAGATTTACTCTTCTTCGTTGATTGTCCATTCTTTTGTTTTTTCATCAATGAGATCTCGTAACCTTGTAAGCATTATAATTATTTCTGGGAGTTTGCCAGGACTGAAATGTTCTTTTTTTAATTCAAGTATGCTTTCCATTCTTTCAATAGTATCTCTAACACTACGATAAGCCGCATCTTGCCTTGAATAACCTTTCTCTACAGATACCTTCAATCTTTCTTTTTTGATAAGACCTTTATTAGGAAGATCCATTCTTTTTATTTGATAAGTTGAAAGATCGTCTTTAATAACAGTATCAACAATCTCGTCTCGCATATTTTTATTTATTGTAAGGCAGATTTGTGCAGCTTTGAATGCAGAGAGTTTACCTTCATCAATAAGCCCCCAGATCTTTTTACTTGCACGAGAAAGTGACATCACCCTTCGACAGGTTTCATAGGGTATATCAAAATGAACAGACATCGCAGCGATAGTGTAATGAACTCCGTATATTTCTTTGCCGAGAGTATAAGCCCTCGATAGAATTTTATATTTTCTAAGAGTCTCGTCATTATCTACCTTACGGTATTCTACTTTTAGATTTTCAAACTCTTTGAGAAGCTTCTCACGAGTCTTATCTGTTCTTTTTTTACCGTGGAGCTCCCCAGTCAATGCTGTTAACTCTTCTTTCTTTGTAGGTTTTACTTGTTTTTGTTTTACTGGTTTTTTGTTTTTCATTTGTTCGTACTCTCTTTCCATCATTTGATTATACGCTTCTTGCGCTAACCTTCTTTTTTTTGTTTCGTTCATATTCTCACCTACCATTTTTCATTGAGTTATTGTATGTTTATTAAGTTTACCGTTGCTGAATATATTATTAATCATACTCCATCATAACTCCAAACAATATTTCTAACCATCTTTTGAGTTACTATCAAACCTGCAATAATAATAATTGACCAAGTTACCCATGAAGGCCATGGAAAAGTTTGATTGGAAGATGAAGTTTCAGTAACAGTTACTGTTTGATTGTTTGGACCATAAACAGCATCACCTTTAAAATTATTACTTGGATCACTAAATGTTGCAGCATTAACTGAAGTAACAAGAATTATCAGAGCTATTGCTGCAATTAAGATCAAAGCTATTAAACTGTAGATTATCCATAATTTAGATTTAGTGTTCATTATCATTCATCAGTCTCTTCATCAATTCCTTTAGGAACATCTTTCTTAAAGTTCCCACGAACCCCGCACGCTTCGCATCCCCATTGTCCGCCATCGCACTGAGGAGGCATAATGTCTTTAGCCACATTCTCTGTCATAAATGATTCAATATCCTTTATTAATTTTTCGCATAATGACTTATCATAGATAACTTCAACTTCCTCTACATAAGCTTTATGTTTTGATACAAAAAGTAAGTAACCTCGATTAACGTTAAAGAAATGAAGATATAATTGTACTTGATGCATATAATGTTCTACCTCAGAATAATCGCCTAACTTTATTTTATTGAATGTCCAATCCGAAGATGATTTGATATCCACGATGATCTTTTCATTAAGTGTCGTGTGAAACAATATAAGATCAGTACGGCCGGATATATACTTATGTTCAGGGATCAGAACTTCTGCAGCAATAACACGGATTCCTGCACTATCTCCTTTTTCAAAGAACTCGCGTACAGTTTGTCGATGAAACGCGTCTCCGATATCGAATATCCTTTGCGCTCGCGCATCATAATCTTGTTTGAATAATCCTTTCATTTCCATAAATTTACGTCGCCAGCAAACTCCTACACTGCTAATACTAAATTTTCCACTTGATTGGTGAGGTCTTCTTTTCTCTTCAAGAACTTCTTTAATTACCATTTATAAATTAAGCTTTTCTTTGAATTTATTTATGTCCATAGAATTAATTTCAGATTCCCATAATCTTAATACTTTAAATCCTCTACCGATAAGTTCTTGGGTTCTTATACGATCTAGATCTGTTCCAGTAGGATATTTATGCCAGTAGTTACCATCACATTCTATAACTAAATTTAAAGAAGGAATAAAAATATCACATTGATATCCGTGTTTAATTTTTATATACTTGTGAATAAAATATTCAATTTTAAGGGCATCTAGAAAGTTTTGAATTTTTTTTTCTATCCTAGTATCTTCTACAGGTGTTATTTGGATTTTTCTTTTGTTTCTTATCTTATCTTTAATTATTTTAGCTTTTTCTTTACCATAAAAGTCTTCATGTTTTAAACCTTTATTTTTAGGGATCCTACCTAAAGATTTTAACCCTATTTTCTTTTTAGTTTCTTCAGAAAATTTTCTACCTGCTTTGGTTGACCTCATAAGCTCTCTATAATCAGGATCGGTTAAAAATTTTATCTTCAAACTTCGTGATAATTTTAGGTTACGTTCCTTACTAAATATTCTACCTTTATTTGTGAGACTGATAATTTTCCTATGTTCTTCACTCAATTTTTTTCCTTTATGTATTTTGCTAATTTTTTGTTTAGTTTCCTCAGATTGATGTTTTCCTTTGATCCAAGGGATTTGACCTTTGTTAGATATAGAATTACCGAGTCCTATTTTTCTTCTAGTCTCTTCAGAGACGAGATGACCTTTCTGGCTAGTACTCATTTTAGATCTAGTCTCTTTAGATAGCTTTTTACCTAAATTAATCTGACTTAACTTTTTTTTAGTTTCTTCAGTATGTTTAAACCTCTTATTTATCACCATTTTGAACATTAATCCTTACCTTACTCAACACAACAAAACCCAACTGCACGGTACCTGTCAAAACCCAACCGCAATCCGCCGAACCCCACTTTTCTCCACCGAACCGGACATGAATGTTAATGAGCAGGCCTCACGACCTGCCCTGTAAAATTTGACAGCACATGGCATTGTCATTTTTCTGTTTATTAAGTAACCACATTAGCACAAGGCATTATTTATTTTCTGTGGTAAGCCACGGATTTCTCCGTCATCATTTAACATAATGATTATGATCCTTGCAATTCAGCACAGTACGAATACTCTACATGACCTGACACCGCATCACCATACAACTTGAATATTAAATTCCTTACAACACCACTCACTGCATTACGACACTTAACCTGGCGTCTCCAATCTTAACAGTTCGTGAATATTATTGACTTGCGGGATTAGGTGCAGTCTTTGAAATCTCTTCGATCTTTGAAATAGCATTGTCTATTGCTACAATTTTCTCATCATAAGACTGTGCCTTTGCTTTTCTCCGTTCTTCAATGTTTTTAGCCTCGCGCTCAGCGTCTTTAATTTTTCTCTGTTTCTCACGTTCAGTTCTTTCGTTTTCATTTTTTATATTTTTTTGCCAGTCTTTTAAATCTTCTGTCAAACCATCTACTTTCTGTTTTGCAGCTTTGACATCGCCATCAAGTTGAGACTTTGCAGTAATAATATCTAACTTCGCTTGAGTTAAGTTTGCAATTATTGAATAACGGCTGTTGCTACTATTTTCTGACATTTTTCTACCCCCTTATATTTTTTTTTATTTAAATGTTGTTTAAATAAGTCTTTCCAATATTGACGATTTGAATTTGTTTTAGAATGACATTTTTTACAAAGAGTTATTACATTTTTTCCAATGTCGTTATAGTTATCATAATCTATATGATGAACAATATTTCCATGATAACCACATATACAAGTAGAGTTATCTCTTTTTAAAATCTCTTCTCTGAACTTTAGATGTTTAGCTTCTCGATTATTTTTATAAGTTAAAAACCCTTTCCATTTGTTTTCACCTTGTAAAGTTTTACTAATTTTTTCTCTATGATTTAAGGTTAATTTTTCACCTTTTTTTGGACCTATATTCTTTAATCTTGAATCTGTCTCTTTTGTTAATCCTATATTCCAAGGTTTTTTTCCTTTAAAATGATTACTTATTTTATTTCTAAATTGTCGATTATAAGAATGTCTTTTGACTCCTGCACCAAATCCTTTTAATTCTTTGTTCCAGGGTGTCATCCCTTTTTTGAATCCAAATTCTATTTTTTTATGAGCCTCTTTCAAAGATTTTGATCGGGTAGTAGATTTTTTTCCCATATGGTTTATAAATAATACTAATTTTATATAATTTTCTTATTGTTTCTTAGGCCTTCCACGTTTCTTTTTCATTGGAGGTCGTCCTCGTTTCGTTTGAACAGGAATTTCAGGTATGAATTCGGCAGGTTCTGTAATTAAGTCTAAAGGTTCAGCTTCGGCTTCTAAATACCCTCGAGACAACCCTAAACTTGATTGAGGAGTCCAGATTAATCTTTTGATCATATCAACTGTTTGATCGGGGGACATTAAACCTTGATCTGTAAGACTTAAGATTTCACTGATAGTACAGATCTCTTCATATGCTTTGATAACAATTTTTTCTTCCATTTTAGTGTGTTACATTATAGGTAGTTGAAGGTGAACTTGAAGTTGCAAGATATCCTGCACTATTTACTCCTCTCATGTCCACAATAGGATTTCCTCCATTGACAAGACTTACTTGACCATTCCATTTTTCTATCCATTTTAGAGTTAGATAAGATTCTCCACCAGCAATTGAAATAGCTTGTGTTTGTATCTTGATTGCATCGGCCTCACCTTGTGCTTGCGCAACTCTTTGCTGTGCTTGGAATTGAACTGCTGCAAGTTTGTTTTGTTCTGTCAATGCGTTCTGTTGAGCAGTAACTTTCTCTTCGATAGCTTTAGAGTATTGATCACTGTATTGAAAGTTTACTATATTAAGATTATCAAGGACTGCATTTTTAGCTGCAAAGTCTTCTGTTAATTGATTAGTTGCTTCCTTTACAACTTCTGACCTATTCTCAATTAAAGCATTTGCATCAAAATGTGCAGAAGTACCTTTAACAACATTTCTTATAATTGGCTCAAGAATATTAACTTGATAAGTTTTAGAGTCTCCATATTGTTGATAAATGTTTAACACATCTTTTTCATTGATGTGATAATTGACTACTGTCGCAATTTGAACATTCTGAAGATCTTTTGATGCGGCAAATAAAGAAGAGTATTCTGAATTGTCGCCAGTTCCTTGTTTGTTATCGAATGAAATTGTTTGAGTCCTTACACTATAAACAACCACGCTTTGTATAATTGGAAATTTAAAATGTAAACCTGGTTGAGAAATAATAGGAGAAGCCTTACCCAGAGTTAAAACAACTCCACGGTCTCCGGCATCAATTGTATACCAAGCTCCAAATAATAATATAATAACTATAACAAGTAAAACAATACCAACTGCAACTCTAATGCCTGTTTTGATTTCATTCCCTAATGCATCTGTATTTCCTGAGTCAGTTGATCTTGGCATATTTTCTTCCCCCACCATCTTTATTTCATCTCTTGTAATGTAGAACTATATTTCTATATTTAAAGCTTATTGTTGTGCAGTAACATATAATCAAAAAGGTAAGAAAGGTTTTATGTTATGAAGAGGAACAATTATACCTACACAAAATGCAATGAACTTAAAAAGTTCCCAAGTGAAACCGCTTTTAAGAGATCGATTTAATATAACTAACATACAAAACCATACAGGAAGTATAGCAATATATACGAGTAGGAACTATACCAAAAAACTGCATCATGAACCTTGGAAAACTATTCCATTCGTAATTTGTTCCAAGTCTTGAAGCAAAACTTATAGTAGTCAAAACATCAAATATTCTTAGAAATGAAGTTATTATAAAAATACCGATAACCTCGTCGAAGTTTATATCTTTTCTAAACTTTTTAAAAGCCATATAGATACCACCTACAATTAACATATAGAAATAGAAAAATAAATTGAAGAAGAGCGGTATCTGATCCATGTTTTTGATTAATTGTTTTATTTCATCGAAGTTATTCTTTCATCGATATCTAAATCTGAAGGATTATACGTATATATAACATTATTGTCTTTATCAGTCCCAACAGGAGTTAGCCTTCCAAAGAAATACTTGTAAGGACTACTCCCTCTTGAAGGATCATTCCATTTGTTTACAAAGTCATCATAAACTGTTTGCGTTCTTCGTTTAGCACTTTTATATTTATCAAATACAGAACTCATCTCCCTATACATAAAATCCTTCATCCAAATGATATCGATATCTTTTAGATGGATCTTATCTAACTTACCTGTTTCAATATATTTCTTTCTTGCCCTACTTATTACTGCGGTAAGTTGAATACCTTGATAGTTACTTAATGGAGTAGGACCATCTGAAGCCGGAAGCCCGCAACAACAATCAGTATCATTTAATTCTTTAAAATGTGCATCACTTATAGAGAATAATATACCATTAGCCTTACAAAAGTCTTTCATAGTCTTTACATGAGGTTCTTTTATTTTAGGGTTTAACCTTTCATAACCTTTCACAACAGAGTTCTTTTTATAGAATTGAATATAATCAAAACCAGCTATCTTGCTGATCTTATCATACATCAACTTCTGGTTTTTGGAAACTCGCGTATCTAAACAAAAGAATTCTGTACTTATAGCGTCGACACCAACTTTCTTATCCATTAATAACATTTCATTCAAAGTCTTATCAGATATACCTAACATAAATGGCCTTAGCCTATGTATTGTATAATAACCAAGATCTTTTAGTTTCTTTAAAGCATCATATCTCTTAAGAGGCGATGGTGTAGCGATCTCAATTTGTTTGGAAGCCTCTTCATCTAAAGTTATTATACTATAAGTAAAAGCCCATTTATCTTTTAATTTAGGAGCATTCTTTTTCAAGAACTCATAATACTTTCCCTCGACAGGCAATGTTGCTTTGGTACTGAACCTTATTGGATATTCGAGTTCAGCAAAGAATTCCATAAGCTCGTAACCTAATCCATACGTTGCTTCAATTGGATCAAAAGGATCTGCCATGCTTCCCCACTGCAGAACTTTCTTTTTTGCTATAAAGTTTTTGTATAATGGGTTTTTAGGATTCTTACCAAGAAAAATCTTCTTAACTTTCTCTATATCAATAGACTTGATTTCTCCAGTCATATAGTCCTTGCTATTAGGATTATTCTCCCGTTGATATCTCGCGAAACAATAAAGACAATCAAATCCACATTTCTTATATTGATCAAAAGTCATGGGAAGAGCACAGTCTGCGTATTCGCAAGTCAGCCTAGGACACCTATAAGTATTGGTTAACATTATTTATCTCTTTTATCAATTATTTTTTTTAATAGATTAATATTAGGGCCTTTCTGAGTCCAACCATTCTGTTTGTTTCGGAAGAATGATTCAACAACATTACGATCCCCCTCTTCATCAAACCAAAATGTTAATTGCATTTCTTCTTCCAGTTTCTCCGAAGCTGTTGAAATAGCTTCTGTGTTTAATTCACTTTCACTTTTGAAGTGATCTCTGCGATCAAAACCTGAAAGTTTAACATAATCTACATCCATATCTAATAGTATTTTGTTTAATTTGTCTTCATCCCAATCTCCTTTGATCTTGTTAAGTGCAACGTTCAAAGCTTTTTCACGTTTATCGTCGAGATCTAAAGGAATAACTTCAACTTCATGATCTTCACCATACATTTCTTTTAATACAATGTAACGGCTATGGCCCCCGATTATATTCCCATTCCTTTCATTGTAGATTATTGGTTCTATATAACCAAACTCTTTTATTGAATTCTTCAGTTTATCTAATACAGACTTATTTGTTTCTCTAGGATTATACTCTGCAAGTTTAAGGTCTTTGATCTTAATTTTCTTTAACACGTTCTTTTTCCTCCTCAATCAATTGTTTTAATAGCATAGAATTAGGTTCAGTCCTATATTTCCAACCGTGATCGGTTTTGTTAAAGAAATCAGTTATTTCTTTGAACTCTTTTTCCGAAGAGAATGTAAATGTCAATGGATACCTTAACCCGATCTGTTTTCCGATTATATCTATGTTTCCAAGTTCAGGCATCTCGAATAATATAGTTTCTTTTTCAAAGTTATCAAAACCAGTGAGATCGGATATATTATCGATATCTTTGAATACTTCTCGAAGTTTATCTTGATTCCATTCTCCACTTATTTTATTTAATGCTAGATTAAGTGCCTTCTCCTTTTTCAGATCCATATCTACAACTATTACATCAACACAATGATTCAAACCATATTCTTCTTTAAGAACTTCATATCTATGATTACCGCCGACGATGTTTCCAGTTTTTTTATTAAATATAATGGGTTCAAGATAACCGAACTCTTTTATAGATCTCTTTAATTTATCATAGACTGATTGATCCATCTTACGCGGATTGTAATCTGCTACTTTAAGTTCTTTTAGTTTATATTTTTTTGTTTCCATGTTTGCATATCCTCAATATGTTTTGACTATCTTTTCCAATAAACTTAGCCATAGTCAGACTAAGGAAATTACTATCCATCTTATCTTTAAGAAACTTATAAACAGCGTCGACATTTTTATTCTTTTTAGCAATGTCTTCTACGCGGTTAAGATTTGAAAAAACCCCTATTTCAATATAAGGTTTAATATCTGCTTTGATAAATAGTTCTTGCAGTTCAGAGTAATTCCATTCTTTTATATGATCTTCAGGAAGGCTACCGGTTCCACCTTCGAAGTTAGGAGTGCTTATAGTAGAGTAAATAGAAATCCTATTTATTTCATTTAACAAAGGTAAAACAAATTCAGGTTTGAGATGCTCAATAACTTCGCAGCAAATTACAACATCAAATTCTTTATCATTAAATTTACTTAAATCGCCCTTTGTTATATCGCCTTGAACAAGTTCAATATTCATTGCAGGAAGATTGTTCTTTGATTTCTCTAGAGACTTTGAATCAATGTCAAAACCAACATACCTTTTTATGATATCATTATTTTTAATATGGAATGAACTTGAAAGAGTTCTTGCAACATAGACATCACCACAACCAATATCTAAAACCTCAAGAGGTGCTTTTTTTTCTTTTGCAAGTTTGATCAGATGCTCTGCAATATACAAGTATCTCGAAACGTGTGCGAGTTCGTCCCGGTTAAACCTGAACCGTTTAAAATCTTCTTCCACGGGAAGCCGAGTGTTTTTACTCGCATTAGGATTATCTTCTATTGAATATCTTTGACTCATATTGTAACAACCTCTGGTTTAGAATCCCAACCTCTACGCCTGCCAGTTTTATTTTTTATATTAGTGACTAACTCTCTGACCTGCATCTTTGTCATCTGGTTCTTATAAGCATCCTCGAGGATCTTTAATCTCTCCTCTTTGTTTAAACCGCGAGTTTCGTTAATGAGGCTAGGACTTAGCTGTTTCAGATGCTCTGGCAAATTCAGGTTCACACGGTCCATGGCCCAGAGGATACTTATCTCACTTATATTGAACTTACTTGCAATTTCTTTATCAGGGATTCCTTGCTTTTTTAGTTCTGCAATCTCATCATCTCTTTCATAAATAAAGTTCTTACTTACTCTTGAAGGATCTAACTTTAACCTAACTGAGCTCTTACTTAGCCCTAATTTCTTTTCTTGAAGCTCGGCTTGAAGCTTGACTGCGTTCAGGATCACGTTCGGATCTCTTTTTTCTTTGTTCTGCATCTCAGTCAAAACAAGTTTACTAAGATCTTTTTGTAATTCTGAATATAATTCTATAGAACTATCGTCAATATGAGTATTTGCAGACTCTTGAAAACATTTATCAATCAGTTTATCATCTTTCTGATTAAGAAGTGATTTGATCTCCTCTTTTGTAAACCCTTTTAGTATAAGAGATTTAATTTTTGTTTTTAATGCAGGATCGTCTACCATCTTTTTGCCTTTCGCTTTTCGCGTTTCGTGTAATAATACTGCCCAATCTTATAAACATTCCTATCTTCCAGTTCATATATTCTCAAGAACGATACTCGGTCAAAAGAGTCTGCGTTACCTATGATAACAGACCCAGACCTGCAATGATTTTAAGCCGGGAAAGACGTTTTACCGTCTAAAAGAGGTGTTATACCAAACCGGCTCATAGGGGGTTTGTATCCTAGTTCTTGAGTTGTAAAAAAAGGTGTATGGTTTTAACGTTTTCTTTTTCATAAAAATACAATAATACAGAATTATATAAACTTTTACATTATCTAATGTTATA
>Ga0209777_10005364_pt1 | contig 14812 bp, 13 predicted proteins | sample FrelakmetHBP12HB_FD_187147 | JGI IMG/M metagenome (GOLD analysis project Ga0209777, IMG submission 187147) | Freshwater lake sediment microbial communities from the University of Notre Dame, USA, for methane emissions studies -HBP12 HB (SPAdes)... | ecosystem: Environmental > Aquatic >... | reverse complement strand
TCTGCCTTGAACCAGATGGGTGACTGGAACGGAATGGTTATTCCGTTATCCGCAGAATAAAAGAAATAACGGGAGAAGAAACGGAGACTGCCTTGCTGCACGATGGTTTCCCCAAGGCAAAACAGCATAGCTTTTTGTCACAGGAGAACTTTATTCTCTTGACAAGGAACCTTTAATGGGTGACCCCATTGCATCTTCCATTGCATTCGGCAGCGGCAATAGATAATGCATTCTTGCATTCCCCCCAATTGAAAAATATCATGGATACCATCCCGGACCATTTTCCGGCCGCGGCAATAGATAAGATAATATCCAGCGGGCAGGATATCGGCATTGCAGACTTCATGCTGCAGATGGAACTTGTCTTTGAGCACGGGCTCGACGCGGAGCGGCTGGCGCTCTCTCTTGATCTTATGCTTGATGCCCAGCCTGTTCTGGGCTGCCGGCTGGTAACAGAAAAGAAAAAGGCTTACTGGGAACGGCTCACAACGCCGCGCCAGGACACCTTCTTTCTTACTACAGATCAAACTGAATTCGACCGCTTCAGAGACCGTCCCATTGACAGCCGCCAGGGACCGCAGATCAACGCTTATGTTCTACGCGCAGCAAATGGTGATCGCCTGCTTTTGAAAGTTGCACACCAGGCGTGCGATGCAGCCGGTCTGAATGATATCGCCGTGCAGCTTTCGCGCATCTATACGCAGCTTGCAAACAACCGCGGCTACCTGCCCCAGCCTAACATTCAGGGAGCCCGTGACTGCGGCCAGATTATGCGTCACCTGCCGTGGTACATTTACCCGGCGCTGGTTTTTAGTTTCCTGCGCACCACCTTGTCCAATCAAATCCCCAAGAAGTCTCATGCCCTGCAGGTTCCTGCGGGGCCGCCCGCGCCGTTCACGTTTATCATCCGGCATCTTTCACCTGAGCGCGTCGCGCGCCTCGCAGCCTACGGCCGGCAGCACCAGGCAACAATAAATGACCTGATGATTGCGGCATTTTACCGGGCGCTGGCAAAAGCGGAAGCATGGGACGGGCGGGCTGCCCTCAGAATTCAGACCACGGTAGACCTGCGGCGCTGGTACATTCCTTCAGGGAAGGCGGAAGGAATCTGTAACCTGAGCACCTACGAGTACATAAACCTGGGCCGGGAACTGGGCAGAGACTTCGCCGCGACGCTGTCCCGAGTCAGCTCGATTACAAAACGCAAGAAGTCCGGCTGGATCGGGCTGAGTGAACTGTGCATGGTCCCCCTATCCGGGCTGGTCCCCTATAACCTGCTGGTGAAGGCCTGCGATAAGCTCTTACATGAAAGAATTAAGAGCCGGAACTATCCCAGCGGGCTGACTAATCTGGGCCTGATAGAGCCCGAGACGGTTTTTTTTGACGGCCATCCCGTCAATGGATGGGTCCTTCCGCCGGTCGTATATCCTCCGGTTCTCTACATCGGCTTCAGCGGATATGGAAGCCACCTGACGCTCTCTGCCGGCGTGCCCTGTTCCGCGCGGCAAACGATAGAAACTTTTTTTGATACGATGCTGGAAGAACTGCCTGATGGTGAATAGGAATTGAGGGAACCTGTGATTTTGCAGCCTTTTTGACAGGAGCATTTTTATTGCTTTTCAAGAACTACTCCACCGCCGGACTACCCTTTATATTCAAACACCACCGTAGAACTATTAAAGATGCCAGCCCATTTTTAACCGGGCACATTAGAATTTTCTAATGCTGCTTTAATGTTTCTTTAAGGATTATTCTGTTATACTCACGCACATAAACGCTCCTTGTGTGAACAGGGGGAAACAACACCACAAAGAAAGGAGGTGGAGAGATGAAGAAATTAATCGTAGCAGTAGCATTTTTGTTTGCACTCTCTCTTACCGGTATGAGCTTTGCGGCAGAACCGGCAGCACCTGCAGCAGAAAAGCCCAAAGTAGAGGAAAAAGCACCGGTAAAGGCAGAGAAGAAAGCAAAGAAGGCCAAGAAGTCCAAAAAGGCAGAGAAGAAGCCCGAAGAGAAGAAGGAAGGCGAAGCAGCTCCTGCCGCAAAGTAAATAGTTTTATTTTGCACTGCTGTTTAGTATAATAAAGGGACACCATGAGATACGGTGTCCCTTTATTGTTTTTGTGCCTGCCGGTTACTCTAGCGGTATCACTTTCACGCCATACATGCCGGACGGCAGATAGGCCGCGTCATTGATGACCTTGATCTGCGACGGGTAGGAATCGGTCCGGTAGAAGGTCTCAAACGCCGGCTTACCGGGGTTATCAAGCCCGTAGATGATAATACCGCCAAAGCCGGAGTAGGTGTAAAGGAACAGCTTATTCTGCACCGCAGCAACAATATCAGCGCTCTGCACCTGGAGAGCTTGCGATGACGGGAACTGAATACTCCCCGGATCGGAGAGATCCGCGGTGACCAGCGTTCCATCATTCTGGCATGAGCTGTAATCATCAGAGCATGCCGAGTGGTTTATGACATAGTAGGCTTTCTCGTTCGTAATTGTCGCACTTCCGCAGTAAAAGGATTCATGGCTGTCAGCCGGTGCCGGCACGATCTTTTCCCGGTCGCGCACGTATGCCTTGTCCCCGATGGGCTCAAGGGTATTCAGATAGACCTCATACTGGTAGCTTTCCGGCGTCGCTGCATACTGATAGTCTATGGTATAGAGGTAGTTCCCGTTTGCTGAACTCCCTGCCACATAGCCGGGGATATTGATGCTGTCCGAGACGGCCGGGTTATTGATGTCGGTAAAATCAACCACCTTAAAATAGCACTTGTAATACTGCATGCCGGCATTACCTGCGGTAATGGGCTCAGCGTAGGAGATATATGCTTTAGGGCCTATCCACATAATAGATGTTGGCGTGCCTGCCTTTAACGCAACTTTGATGTCTGATGCCAGTTGCGGTTTCTGCTTTTCTGATACGTCGACGGCCTTCATAAGCACTGTGCATGAAGTGCCCATGGGATTCTCGTAACTGTATTCATATCCCGTATAGACGAGCGCGGTGTCAGAGAGCTTCTCCACCTCGGCAGACTGGCCATACGGGTAATAACGGGGCTGCATATAGAGCCAGTAATAGCTGTTGAACCCGGGAATCTCGAGTGACCCGAGCGTGGCAAAGTCAGTGCCATCATAAGACAAGGTCTTTACGCTGATGAGGTTCCCCTGTTTCTCATCATAGAGGTAGCCGGAGAGCAGGGTACAGTTCTTCATTGAAAAAAGCCGGTCAAATGAGCCTTGCAGGTCCAGTGACTTAAGAGGCTCCGGTGTATCCGGATTCTTGAGCGGAACAACTGAAAGCCTGCTGTGTGCCTGGTTATAGGAATACCACCGGGTATCTGCTGAAAGCTCAAGCGCGGTGTCTTCAGTAAGGCCGCTGATATCAACAGCGTTACGTGCCAGCTCAAGCATTTTTATGATCGCGGGCTGGTCCCGGTTGCTGATATCTACCGTCTGCAAGGCTTCGTTGGAAACCGTGAGGATGGTACTGTTATCATAGGGAAGGGCGCGTTCAATCCACCCGGCATGGTCAATGAGGCCCCGCTTGGCAAGACCCTTTTTCGCGCTGTCATAAAAATAATCTATGAGCTGCACGCCGGAGATGTCGCTGCTGTCCGTGTATGACCATGAACTGAATGGCACCAGAATGAGCTGCAGGTCATCAAGCACCTTGAACGCTTTATGCATAATTATTGATATCTGCCGGCAGCCAGCCGTAGCCTTCGCCCACCGTCACCCGCTGCACCAGCACGGGGTTATCAATGCGGGCCACATCAAAAAGAGAAACAGCAAGGGTTGTCATGCCATTAACATCGTCATGGCCAAGTGCCACCAGGTGGTCGGCCTTCGGCTCGATATAGTCGATCCAGCCGGACATTTGAATTTCTGCAAGCTGGCGGGGCTGCGCAGGGTCTTTAAGATCAATAGTGAAGAGCGGGTCCTTTCTCTCATAGGTAACCGCGTAGGCGGCATCGCGGTCAAAGCGCACTGACATGAGGGCTTCAGGCCGGTCAATTTTCAGGGTGAGGCTTGAGACCGGAGTTATGGTCTCAAGGCCGGCAACCTTATAGATATAGAGCGACGGGTATCCATTGCCCCAGTACTGTTCAGGGGTTATTACCCGGAAGTAGCCGTTATAATAGTCCATCTGCCACCGGTTCATCACCACGCCGGGAACGGTAAAGGTCATGCCCTTCCTGATCGTTCCCTGTTCATCTGCGATATCGATACCGGTAATATCAGTGGCATTTTTTTGCACCCAGTTACCAGTACTGTCCGTATATCCCGACCCATATTGGGCGAGAAATATGGCATCAGCGGTGACGTGCACGGCATTCTGATATGAGTTGCTGGTCATGGGGAATGACATCTGATCCACAACTTTTACCTGTGCAGGATCGGCGATAGAAATGGCGGATATGGAGGTACGGTTCCCGTTCTCCGGTGTCTTGTAGTAGTAATACGAGTATTGGTTGGCAACCACATAGAGAATAGAGCCGACCAGCCGGGTGTCGGTAATAGAGCCGTCGATGTCAATCCCGCCTGTTATCTGCGGGGCTCTGCGGTCACGGACATCCACTGCTACAATCCGGCTGCCCTGAAATGATTCGGCTGCAGCTTTTACGGTATTATACCAGCAGTTGAAATAATTGGAAATAACCACATAGGCAGTGCCATTACGCACATACAGCTCAACCGGGTATCCATAGACCGGTACGGTTGAGAGCAGCGACGGAGTATTTTTGTCAGCTATATCTATAAGCTGAAGTCCCCGGTACTGGTTCAGCACAAACAGCGTATTTTCATAGTGCTTGACAATATCTCCTTCCTCGATGGTGCGCTCGTTATCTTTCGTCTCACCGCCAGCTCCCGGGGGGCCTGCGCTTAAAAACCGCCCGCGCTGGGGCAATGCTGAGGAGAAATCGCTTTGTCCTTCATCGCGCACAAAGGCGGCCACAATCCGGTGGTGTTTCTGAACGTTATTGAAGGTGTAGGTTTGGATGGGCCCCTGCGAGAGCCAGTCAACCCGTACCTCCTGCACCCGATAGCCTTTATCCGGTGTTATAATGAAGGTTTGACTGCCGCCGGCACTGGCCTTTATCCATCCCGATGGTGATATAGCCCCGTGCAGCCGCGCCACGGCCCGGATCAGATACGACTGCTGCCGCGCATTGCCTGCCGCAGGATACAAAATGACAGAGAAAAAGATAGCCGCTACTATAACTCTTTTTTTCTGCACCGGCCTTCCCTCATGTTTTCATGTTGTATGGTGGGACAGGGATGGTAACTACTCTGCTGAATAATGACCCATACAATTATAACACAGCTCGATTCTAATAGTTTTTGAAAATACCAGCGCCGGGATAATTTGACGTTTTGTGAATAAAAAGAGTGAAGAGCGCGCTCACGTAATTATGAGCAGTAATGATGGATATTCTAAGAAAGGAATTTCTTGATCTCTTCCTGGGTCAGGCCGGCCTGCTCCCGCAGGGAAGCAATCCGGATGTCCTTTTGAGCGGGTGCTTTTCCCCGGTTCCCTTTCTCCTGCACCAGGAGCGGTTCAAAGTAGAAACCGTGCTCAAGGTCCGATTCCAGATACCGGTATCTGATAACAGCAAGGGGAATAGTGTCGTTGATAAATTCAAAGGCCTCGGTAAAGGCTGGTGGTGAATCAGGAACTATATAGATGATGCCCGGCATGAGCCGCTGGTCAATGGAAAGCGATTCGTCTTGTTTTCCCCAGGTTAAAACATTGTTCATGGTCCATTTAAGGTGCGCAAGCGAGCGATAGAGAAGTCCTTCTTCAAACTGGCGGGCAAGCTCCACAACATAGAGCCGTTTTTCTTCATTCATGCCGAGGAGAAATTCTTCACCGGGGATTTCGCGCGCCGGCAAAAAGGTAAAACCATGAGCTACTGCCCCGGGGCTGCTGAGAAGGTGAGCGACGAGCAGGCTCCGGTCTGCCGGTTCCGCCTTTCTAAAGGTCGCTGTCTTCCTGTTATCTCCTGCCATCACCGGCTCCAGCGCTGTTGCCTGCTTGCATCGTAGGTAACTCCCATTTCCTGACCACTGGTAACGAACAGTTTTTCTATAAACCCGGGTTCCTGAGACTCACGCGTTTTTTGCTGCCGGGTATTTTTCGTGAACACGCGTTCACTGATCTCCTGCAGGCGCTGTGCCGCAGCACCATCAGACGGCAGCGCAGTTTTCCGCAGGATCGAATTAATAACGTCAGCGTCCCAGGGGAAATAACCATAGGAGTTGAGTGATCTGCCGAGAAACTGCTGCGCCGCTTCCTGCAGTTTTTTAAAACCCCGCAGCGCTGCATCTTCCGGTTCGGTCATTATGACACTGATGCGGGGCTGCGGTGCGGCGATCTGATATATCATTTTGACCGTACTGTAGGCATTAATGAGTTGCGCCGGCTCAGTGCCGGAAATGATTATAGTCTCATCCGCAGCCTTAAACAGGGCTTTGGCATTAGCGCTGAACCCGATAGCGGTGTTAATGAGAATAATATCAGCGTTGCGCCCGGCCTCAGAAATCTCCTCTACGATGGGGTTTTGTTCCTCCGGCCAGGGTGACGTGAGAACCGTTACATCCATATCGAGCGTGAACATCTGCAGCGCATAAGGGCCGGGTTCCGGCTGGCATGCGGTGCTCTTCATAGCATGAGACTTCAGCGCGGCAAGAAAATTCATGCTGGGAAAGCTCAGGTCGGCATTGATGACCAGCATCTGCAGGCCTTTTTGGACGCAATCCAGGCACAGGTTAAAGGTGAGAAATGAATTGGCAAGCGGCCGGTCAGGACAGCACAGGGCAATTGCATAGGGTAATTTCGGGGATTTTTCAGCAGCCGTTTCAAGCGGCGGATCAGTGCGATCTTTTTCTTGAGAAGGGTTGATGGAAAAAGAACGACGGGATGGAGCAGTCGTTCCATCTTCCGTTGGCTGGCTGCCGGGCAGCCCCGCATCTATATCAGCAGTAGAGGCTTGCTGCGGGGCAGCAGCTGTTTTTTTGTGGTCTTGATTTCTGGAGAGGAAAAGATGGGCATAGTCCTGAAGTGTGCGCCCCGGCTTTTTATTATGCTCCATCATCGCCCCTCTTTTTAGGGTGAATTTATGAACAGTAACCGTATGATGCAATTAAAAATAGCAGGCAGTTTTATCTGATACTTAATCGTGCGCATTGAAATATTAATATGCGATAAAATTCGATTGCATTCATATATACAAAAAAACAAATCTTTCTGTCAAGAAAAAACAATATCAGGACTTTCCCCAAAATTTATAGTGCTGTCATTACTAGAGCGCAGGGGGTTTTTAGCCACAAAAAAACCGCTTGATCTTCGTGGAACGGCAGGTGCCTTGCGAATTCTCTCCTGCCAGACCCCATTGCATTCCCCTGCGTCGAAGGATCTGGAATCCCGAAAGCGTTCGGGACCCGTACATGATACGCACGCCGCCGGGGTCGTGACGCAAGCCACTAAGAATATTGCTGTGGCGTTTAAAACCCCCTGCGCTCGTGTTCCACTGCTCTATCCTATCCTTTCACTGCGGTCATGCCGTTTCCCTGTTTTCTATGCCTTAATTTTGGGGAAAGTCCTGAAAACAATATATAGTATGTTTTTATTTTAGATAAACAATATGCAAGTATAACCTGTAAAACAAGAAACGCAGCTGAAAAAATAAAATTTCAGGCATTGCAGGATTTCTGGTTTTCTTTTAAAATAGAGAGAAATAAATAGCAGGAAAAACAAGAAGGGGGTTTTGAGTATGGATACGAGTGCCTATATTTTTGTAGAGGTTATCCAGGGTAAATCACGGGAGGTTTCTAACGCAATCGCGCAGGTCGACGGGGTTGCTTCCTCTCACATTGTCACCGGTCCCTATGATATTATCGTGTTTGCCAGTGCCCAGGATATACAGGTTCTCTGGGGCAGGATCATATCGAGCATTCAGGCAATACCGGGAGTGGTGAGGACCATAACCAATATTGTTGCAGAGTAAATCGGGATTTGTGATGGAAAGTTTTTTTGTCGCTAATCCCGAACCCCCAATCCCTATTTATCCAGCACAGCTCTCACTTTTTTCAGCAGCTCGGTAGGTGAGACGGGCTTCAAAATAAATTCAAGCCCCTTTTCCAGAAGACCCTGTTTATGAACTATGTCCGCGGTGTAGCCGCTGGTGAAGAGGGCTTTAACCGCGGGCTCTATTTTTCGTATCTCTGCATAAGTCTCCCGGCCGTTCTTGTTCGGCATTATGACATCAAGGAGCAACAGGTTGATGGTATCGTGGTGCTCCCTGAACAGCCCCACCGCTTCGTCACCATCAGCTGCCGCAATCACCGTATAACCAAAATCCTCAAGGACCTGTTTGATAAGCTTTCTCAGGTCATCATCATCTTCCGCCAGAAGTATTGTTTCGCTGCCGCCCCTGAGGACCGGCGGGGTTGCAATTGCTGATGGCTGAACAGCGGGGTCTGCTGTTTTGACCAGGGGCAGATATATCTTAAAGGTTGTGCCCCTGCCGGTTTCGCTATAACAGTTAATAAAGCCGTTGTGCTGCTTGACAATGCCGTACACGGTTGAAAGCCCGAGGCCCGTTCCTTTACCCACCTCTTTGGTAGTAAAGAACGGTTCAAATATCTGCTGCCGGGTCTTCTCATCCATGCCGCTGCCGGTATCGCTCACCGTGAGCAGAACATATATGCCCTGCGTTCCGTAGCCGTGGGTTTTTATGAATTCCTCATCCATTTCCGTCACGTTGGTTATAATAGTCAGACAGCCGCCCGCCGGCATTGCGTCGCGCGCATTGGCGGCCAGGTTAATCAGTATCTGCTCGATCTGGCCGGCATCTGCCACCACCGTGGTATCCTTGTCTGACAGCACGGTTTGCAGGTTAATATCCTCGCTGATGATGCGGTGCAGCATATTTTCCACATTGATGACGATTGCGTTTATTTTGACCGGCTGCGGATTAATGATCTGTTTTCTGCTGTAGGCAAGCAGGCTGCGCACCAGCGCCGCGGCCCGCTCGGCTGACGTCAGTATCTGGTCGACATGATTTCGCAGCGGGTTATCCTCCTTCAGTTTTGCCTGCAGCAGGCTGCCATAGCCCATTATGGCAGTGAGAATATTATTAAAGTCATGGGCAATGCCGCCCGCCAGATGGCCCACCGCCTCCATTTTCTGCGATTGATAGAGCTGCGCCTCAAGCCTGGCTTTCTCTTCCTCCGCTCTTTTACGCTCAGTGATTTCACGAACGAAAGAGGCAGCTCCAATAGGAACGCCCTCGCCGTCTTTCAACAAGGTTATATTGATATCAAGCGGCACTACTGTGCCGTCTTTGCGCAGCCACTCATTCTCCATGTTTTTGACGAAACCCTTCTCAAACAAAAGATTCATCATGTTGCTGCCCATCTCGACATGTTTTTCATCTTGGGGTAACAACTCTCCAGTATGTTTGCCGATAAGCTCATCCTGACTAAAACCAAGCATTTTTTCAACGGCTGCATTGGCTCTTGTAATATATCCCCGGTAATCACCGATTATAATACCGTCCACGCTGGTATTGAATATATTCTCCAGAAAATCCCTGGTGCTCAGGAGCTCTTTTTCTATTTGTTTGCGCTGCGTGATGTCCCGGATGACAGACACTGCCCCCAGGCTGGTGCCTGCTCTATCCTGCAAGCGGCTGATATTGAGTTCAATAGGGCACAGCGTGCCGTTTTTTCTGAACCATTCGGCTTCAAAGTTATTTATAAAACCTTTTTCGTGGAAATCAGTCAGCATGTGCATGCCTATTTCAAGGTGATGCTCATCCTGGGGGCCTAATTCTGCAGTGTGTTTTCCTTTGAGCTCATCACGGGAAAATCCGAGCATCTTCTCCAGGGCAGTGTTGACACTGACTAAATACCCGCGGGCATCGCTTACTATGATGCCGTCAGCAGTGGTGCTGAAAATGTTTTCCAGGAAGTCCCGTGTTTCTATCAATTCCTGTTCCGCCTGATGGCGCTGCATGGCACTGCCGATACTGCCTGCAAGCGTCAAGAGAATGGATACTTCGCTGTCTGACCAGGGGCGCTCTTTTTTACAGTCATCAAAACCGATGAACCCCCAGAAGGTACCGGCGATGTTAATGGGCACCAGCAGGATAGAGAGAATATCTTCAGGCTCAAGAAATGCGCGGATAGAAGCGGGGAGATCGCGCACGATGCCGCTTATCGGTGTTCCCCGCGAAAGGTCCTCGTACCAGCCGGGAAAATTACTCCAGGGCAGGTTCTGCAGGTCAGGATTATCTATTTGCGCTGTTACGCTTTCATGCGCCCACTCGTAGAGCTGGCTCATGAGGTGCTCGCCGGTCTGCGGATCAGCATGATTTTTAAAAACATACACGCGATCCACCTCCGCAGCGCGGCCGATGGCTGTCAATGCCGTTGTGACGGCACTCTTTAAATCGCCCTGCGAGAGGAGGGGTCCGGCAGCCTGGGCAACGCCGGTGAGCAGGCTGTCTTTTCTTTTTATCTCTTCTTCAGTTTTTTTGCGCTGGGTGATATCCCGGACAATAGCAATTAAAAACTTCTCATTCCCCCGCGTTAAGATGCCCGTAGACGTTTCAACATAGAATACGCTGCCATCCTTGCGCTCACCAAGCCCCTCGACCGTAGCGCGCGGGGCGGTTTCCTCATCAGTTGCCAGGAATTTCTCCAGCCACTGGCGATGCGCTTCCTGAAATTTTTTTGGCACGACTGTGCTGAACGGCTGCCCCAGCACTTCATCCGCCCGGTAGCCGTAGATGTCCTCTGCCGTGCGGTTCCAGAAGCGAATGTTCCCGGTGGTGTCAACGAAGAATACCGCATCATTTGCCTTTTCCATAACCGCGCGGAACTGTTCCTGGCTTTCCCGCAATGCCTGTTCAGCCTGTTTCCGGTCGGTAATATCACGCAGGATGCTCTGATAAAGCGTTTTCCCCTCAACCGCGACCTTCCGGGCGCTTATTTCCACGGCAAAGGTTGTTCCATCCTTCCGCTGATGGAGGGTTTCAAAAACAAGCCCGCCCTGTTCAGCTATTTTCCGGATATCTGCCTCCAAAAATGAACGGGTTGCAGGCGCGCGCAGCCGGCTGATAGGGAGCTGCAGCAATTCTTCGCGGCTGTATCCATAGGCTGCTATGGCGCGGTCATTGGCCTCCAGGATAGTTTCCTGCTTGTCAAACAGCAGGATGATGTCATTGGCATATTTTTTCAGATATTCATACTGCTGCGAGATATTCCGGCGTTCAAGCTCCAGCGCATACTGGGTACGCTCGGCGCCCAATTGCTGCTGGCGCCAGAAAAGCATAATGCTGACCCCCGCCACAGAGATAAGTACCAGCAGCAGGATGGTGATAAACCAGACCTCTTTCCGGAACGGGCCGAGCGCTTCATCCTCATCTATTTTTGCTACCAGAAACCAGGGGGAATCCGGTATCGCCGTAACTGCGGCAAGGACCGCCATCCCCCGATAGTCGATGCCTGCAAACGAGCCCTCCTGGCCCATCGCGGCACGAACTGCGGCCACGTCTTTGCTGCTGAGCGGGATTTTCAGGGACAGGGCGGTATTTTTTCTGTGGCGCAGCTCGTTTAAAAACAGCACGCTGTCGCCCTCGCGTCTGACCAGCTGTGTTTCTCCGGTAGCACTGCGTATTGGCGAGGTCTGGATAAGGGGATAGAGGGTTTTATGGGGGTCAATGCGGAACACCAGAACACCAACGGCAGGGGAATCGCCGGTGTCGGGAGCCAGCATCGGAATCAAGAGATTAATATAAATATGGCCGTTGCTATCTGACGTCACCAGGTCTGAAAGCACCGGCTTACGGGCGCTCAGTGAGGCAACGGCGCTTTTCTGTAATTGCCTGTCAATCGGTTCGCTCCGGGCAGCGGTTGAAAGCCTGACCGTGCCCTGCGCATCAAGCAGCAGAGCAGCCGTATAATCCGGGCGGCTGCGGCGGTTTGCCATCCACGAGAGAATTTCTCCCCGGTGCCCTGACAGCGATTCATTTTTCAGCCATTCCTGGATACGATAGGGGAAGTAGATATTTTCAAAAATAGCCTCCCCATCCTCTATGCGCTCTTGACGCCAGGTTGCAATTTCCGATTTTTTCAGGGTCGCAAGCGTTAACAGCTCCCGGTGCTTATCTGCTATTATGATGGCCTTCTGACTGCGATAGTAGAGATATCCGGTGAGGGAGATGGAAATAAAGAACAGAATAAAAATAACGGCAAGAAATTGGGGGAGCTTGAAACTGTTTTTTCCGGATGCTGTCACCATGCGTCGCCTTGTGATGGCTGAAATTATTTTGTAATATAAAAATTCTGCATCCTCGATGGCGCGTTTCATTAATATTGGAAGTGGATTATAGTTTATTTTTCCATTATTTTCAAATATTTCTTTGCTTTGAGCAAATAAAAATCATACAATTCATACAATAAAATCTATTGAAAATAATAAGCCGATGAAAACAGTAGTCATGCACCGTATTCTCACCGCAATACTTTCTCTGCTGGCAGTAATCTTTTCGTGCGCGTCTTCTTGTGCCGAAGAGTTCCTCAACAAAAGCGAGCAGCAGGTGCTCATAACAATTGCCCGTGATACCCTGCGGCTGTACCTTAACAAACGGCAGGTGCCGGCGCTGTCAGCGTACCCCGCACCAGCCGCCCTGCAAAAAGAGTGCGGTGTTTTCGTTACCCTGAAGAAAAAAAATAATGGCGAGCTGCGCGGCTGTATCGGATATATTGACGGGGTGAAGCCACTGCGTGAAGCAGTGCGGGACTGCACGGTGGAAGCAGCGACCCGCGACCAGCGGTTTGCTCCCATGCAGCCGGGGGAAGAGCAAACCGTGCAGATTGAAATCTCAGTGTTGACACCCCCCCAAAAGATTGCTAACATCAAGGCAATTGAAATAGGAAAACACGGCCTTATTATTTCCAAGGGCATGCACCGGGGGGTGCTCCTTCCGCAGGTGCCTGTTGAATGGGGCTGGAACAGGGCTGATTTTCTCAACGCCATCTGTCAGAAGGCGGGTCTTCCTGAAGGGGCGTGGCAAGAGGGGGCGGAGCTCTATGTTTTTACCGCCCAGGTATTCAGGGAACAAGAAAGATAATAAATGAGGAGGTGCGTATGAGGCGTTTAATAACTACCAGTATAGCAGGTGCTTTCATTGCAATAGTGCTTTGTCTTGCCTTCACGGCACCGGCAGCAGCAAAAATAAGTGCGCAGATCACCGCCAGTGACGCTGGTTTGTACGTTAATTATGATCTCTGGATCATCGGCAAAAAACAGACCACGCTCATCCCCGGCAGCCAGCCGCTGGTCATTTCGGTTCTGGGGCTGGCAACGATCGAGCTGACCGTGCTTGATATTCAGGCAGATGCCGGGATCATTAAAATCAATGCAAAGGCAAGCGCTCCCACGTTCGGCATTCAGCCCGTAGCAATAGACCTTCCCGTGCCCTTTGGCGATTATGGCCTCTATTACAGCCTGTTTGAGCGCCGGTTCATTCCTCTTCAAGGCAGCAAGGTTGAGATTTCGGCATTGCTCACCCGCTTCACGACACAATATGATGTGAACATTAACCTGGAACCATTATTCACCGACCACTGGACCGGAACCAAGAACGCTGCAGATAATATCATTCATGAGGTTGTTGAAAATCCGCTCGATGGCAGCACCGTTGATATAACAATAGAGCTTGACTATGCATCCGCCTATTTTACGAACGTGACGCTGACCATAGCAAAAGACGGCGCCCCGTCCAGTCCGATGGGACCATTTCCTGTGCCGAATGGCACTTTTCACATCTGGGCAGATTTTGAATTGCCGGAAGAACTCTGAGCAGCGTATCAGCATTGCGGTGGAAAAGGGGTTTTATTGCCAGGGGGAAAAGCCCTATAATTACGAAAGCGCCTTTTGGTGTTCTATTGCCGGGAATACTGCGTATGCCGCGCATGGTGGCGGTATTATTTGAAGAAAATATCGAAGAATCCTATGTCGCCATAGCATTGGACGGCACCGAGTCGGAGATTCTTTTTGCCAAAGGCCCGGCGTTTACCAAGACCATGGGCCCGTTTCCTGAGGCCTACGCTGAATCTACGTTCAGGAAGTGGCACTACCTGAAGATTATAAATCCGCCTGAGGTCAATGCACAGGATGGCGCATTGCTTAAGAATGTTTTGCTCCGCCTGCGAAAACATGACGAGACACATGCACGTTATGGTGAATAAGGCAGGGCCTGAACCCGGCGGTGGATGGTTGCCGTGCGGTACTGTTATCGGCGACCCCTACTATGAAAGGTCAGCACATGCTCTTCAGTTCCTTCACGCACAGCCGTGACAAATCCGTCAGCAAAAGAAAACTGCTGATCAATGTTTCCCATCCGGAGGAGAGCCGCATTGCCATCATTGAAGACGGCATCCTTTCGGACCTGGCAATTGAAATCAGCAGCCACGAGAAACAGCGGGGCAATATCTATAAGGGGATTGTGCAGAAGATTGTGCAAAGTTTCCGCGCCGCGTTTGTGGATTACGGCAGCAGTCGGCACGGGTTCCTGCCGCTGGATGAGGTGCACCCTGATTATTTCAGCGACAGCGCGCCGGGCAAAACTTCACCCTCTCCCAACAGAATGCTGCACAATGGCCAGGAGGTGCTGGTGCAGGTGGTAAAAGAGGAAAAGGATACCAAGGGAGCATCACTCACCACCTACCTGTCTTTGCCGGGCAGGTATCTGGTGCTTACGCCGGGGTCTAACCGGAGCGGCATCTCCCGTAAGA
>Ga0209777_10005363_pt1 | contig 14813 bp, 7 predicted proteins | sample FrelakmetHBP12HB_FD_187147 | JGI IMG/M metagenome (GOLD analysis project Ga0209777, IMG submission 187147) | Freshwater lake sediment microbial communities from the University of Notre Dame, USA, for methane emissions studies -HBP12 HB (SPAdes)... | ecosystem: Environmental > Aquatic >... | reverse complement strand
AAGCCGGCCGTTCCGCCAACCGAGAGCGCAAACGTCGGAACAACTGTGTCCACATTAACAGTTTGTGTTGACGAAGTAGTTGTGTTACCGGCATTGTCAACAGCTCTGAACGAAACCGTATGCATCCCATCTTTGGAAATTAGCGCAGAACTACCGGCCTGCAGCGCACCGCCGTCCACCGAGTACTGAAGGCTACTCAGCCCAGAAGTGACATCGCTCGCCGATGCAGTCACCGTCACAGGGGCTGTCTTATACCAGCCACCTAAGCCATCAGCAGAAGGTAGAGTGACAGCGATGACTGGACCGGTCGCGTCCACTTTGACGGTCTGTATTGACGAGGTAGACACGTTACCGGCATTGTCGACGGCTCTGAACGAAACCGTATGCGTTCCATCTGTGGAAATGAGCGCAGAACTGCTGGCATGAAATGCGCCGCCGTCCAAGGAAAACTGCACGCTCCCAAGTCCAGAAGTAGCGTCGCTTACTAATGCAGTCACTGTTACAGGAGTTGTTTTATACCATCCACTTAAGCCATCGGGAGGTGGTAGAGTGGAAGTGATGGCCGGCCCAGTCATGTCTATTTTGACAGTCTGTATTGGAGAGGTAGACACATTACCGGCGTTGTCAACGGCTCTGAACGAAACCGTATGCGTTCCATCTGTGGAAATTACCACGGAACTACCGGCCCTTAGCGCGCCACCGTCTAAAGAATACTGAGTGCTGCTCAGCCCAGAAGTAGTATCGCTCGCCGATGCAGTCACCGTTACAGGGGCCGTCTTATACCATCCACCTGAACCATCGGCAGGAGGTAGAGTGACAGTGATGGCCGGCCCAGTCGTGTCTATTTTGACTGTCTGCGTTGACGAAATAGACGCGTTACCGGCATTGTCAATGGCTCTGAACGAAACCGTATGCGTTCCTTCTGTGGAGACTGTTACAGAACTACCAGTCTGTAATGCACCGCCGTCTACGGAATACTGCACGCTGCCTAGTCCAGAGGTAACATCTACAGCGCCTGAGTTTATATGAATTGACGATATATACCATCCAACTGCTCCTGATGTGCCGCTAACTGATGGCATAAATGTTGGAACGGTTGTGTCCAGCTTCATCGTCCCGGTTGCCGTTGATGTATTTCCTGCCTTGTCAGATGCAGTGGCGGTCAGACCGTACATCCCATCTGCCGATACAGAGAAAGTGTTTCCTCCACCATTGATGCTCACGCTCGACACGCCCGATGTGGCATCAGTTGCTGAGGCGCTGGCGGTCGCTGACGATACGAACCAGCCATTTGCGCCATTAGGCGCAGGGATGTTGAGGGTCAAGGCTGGAGCTACCGAGTCCAGGTGCATTGAGGCGGATGAAGCGTATGACGAGTCACCAAATGAAGAAAGTGCCCAAAAACTCAGGTTTGTATAACCCTGGGGGAAGCCCCAGGCACACGAAGCCCCTATGCACAGCATTCCCGGGTCGCCTTCAATACCAGTAATGTAATATCCGCTAACCGGCTCATTGGAGAAAAGGCTTAATACTCCTGCTCTGCACCAGCCATTATTCCCGGGTGTATTACAGATAGCAGTTCCGGATACTGTCGCCGGAGGCAGAGTGGTCCCGGGGGTATTTTGGGTCTCCTCGCTATCACAACCGCCGGCATCCGCGCAGGCCTGGGTACATATATTTTCCTCAGGCTGTCCACAGGTCTCAGTGCAGACCCACACGCCTTGATGTTTGTGGATAATGCGACAAACCCCGGGTGTAATTCTATTCATTGGCCCGGTATAGGCAGCAAGAACTGCCACAACTCCCAAGAAGATCAACGGAAACACGATACACATCGAAATCAATAATTTTTTTAACGAGGCTCTCTTTCGAGACATAGCGACACTCCTAATCGAATTCCCGGAAAGTTCGGCGACAAAAGAAGATCCTCTTGGTTTCTAAACGCCAAGGCTTAGGTCATATTGTCTTGAATCATAATCTGGTTTTTTTATGGTCGTTTTTTTCGCGCCGCTTCCCGGATACAATTTCCGTCTCGTTACATCCTCGGTGGTCAACTTAAATTCAATAAAGGCGGACAGCCAATCTATTGCAATGAACGATGGGGGTAAATCAAGTCAGGCGTTATATAATTGTTTCGTGCAATCCATTCCCGAAACCACCCTGCTATTCTTTCAGGAATACGCCTTAGACCGCCTTGACCCGGAACGCGACGGTGACTTGGTCATCGAACGCCTGCTCGCCTACGGGATAGGATTACGGGGACAGCGGAGGCGAGAATGGATGGGAGGTGAAAGTAGGGCATACTGAATCAAAATTTGGTTAGCTCAATAAAAAAACATGTACAGACATGCTTTTTTGTATATCCAGTTATCAGAAAGTGTATAATACAAATATCCTAGGGGTGTCATGAACAGTCTTTTCGCCGAGTTATTAGGGATACGTAACGTTTCGCCCGCCCATTATTGTTATCAGATACATCCTTCAAGTAGCCTTGGTTAATCAAATCATCCTTTTCAATTATTAAGCCAGATGTTTACCACTTATGTAGAATAGTGAGGTAAAAAATATGTCAACAAAACCAAGAACAGCAATCATTCCCGAAAAAAAGCTAAAAGAGCTATTACTCCAAAATGAAAATCCGATAGTTGAGTTCAAATGCGAAATCCACCGCATTGATGATGCTAATCAACATATCAAGCAACAAGCAACCGATGAGTTGATCAAAGATATTATTGCCTTGGTAAATGGCAACGCTATCTTTGCAGGCGAGACTGCATATTTAGTGTATGGGGCTGATAATAAGAAAGGTAATAATGGAAAGCGGGAGACCTTCGATGTTGGCTATCATAAGCTGACCGCAAGTAGAATCTTAGACATAGTAAATACTGCCTGCGAACCGAAGATAGAAGACATCAGTTGCGATGAGATTGTCTTGGATGGAAAACGGGTATTACTTGTTACGATACCTCCTACTCCTTATGTTCATGAAACAACTAAGTCTATTCGACCAAAACCAGACAAGTTCTTTTCTGAGCGCATCGCTTTTATACGGCGAGAACAATCTGTAGGAGTCGCATCACAAAGGGAGCGAGAGACAATCTCTCAAGTCAAACGATTTCGCTATGGCGAGAAACGAAACCCGCCTGGCGTATCGTTCGGCATTCTAAGTGGTGGTTTTATTGGCGGTGTGATGGGATATGCAGCCATGAAGAACCGCCACAAGTTCCCAGAGAAGCCGGAAGTAAGCTTGGCGACAGGATTAGCTGGAGCTGTTTTCGGCGCAATTATGGGAGGAACTTCCGCCCAAATCTACAAACAAGTATATGAATTAAGGTCTGGTTGGCACAAAATCCCCCCACGTCTGCGTTTACCAGGACTCGCAGTTTCTTTTGGATTGTCCTATCTCGCAATAAAAACATTGGGTTATATCATCTCGCATATCTTGCCAAAGCCCAAGTTATGACCATCGGAGCTTCAACAAGATTTGAGTTGTTACAAGCAATCTTTTGTTCTTTTCTGGCAAGCAGATGTTTTTCGAGATGATCCGAGCGAAGTTAAATTGATGGCAACATAAATGATACCTGCTCCAGAGGATGGATCAATGAGTCATAAACTGCGCGACTTATTTTTATCTCTCCAAGAGAGCCTTGCATCGGAGTTGCGTGCAAGCAAAGTAGCTTTTTCTCACCCTGGCGAAAAAGGGAGCGCGACTGAAGATAGTTGGATTCGATTTCTCGAAAGGCACCTGCCTCAACGCTACCGGGTATCGAAAGCATTTGTTATTGATGTGGCGGGGGAACAGAGTGAACAGATTGACGTAGTGATTTATGATTGGCAATATACCCCGATACTCTACAGTAAAGAGAACCAGCGTTTAATACCGGCAGAAAGCGTTTATGCAGTATTTGAGGTAAAACAGAACATCAATCGCGATCATATCTTGTATGCTGGCCAGAAAGTATCTTCTGTAAGAAAACTACAACGGACCAGCAAGGAAATCACGTATGCCGGCGGTAAATACAGTCCTCGCCCCCCAATTCCAATCATCGGCGGAATTCTTGCTTATGATAGTGATTGGACAAAGGGTTTTGGAGATTCTTTGATCAAGAGCCTTGAAAGCCTTGATGAATTGGGGAGAATAGATATTGGATGTACTGTAACATCTGGGGCATTTGAAATTACCTACCCCGATGGAACCCCTCATGTTGAAATTAGCCGATCAGAAATAGCTTTGGCAGAGTTTTTGTTTAGGTTATTGAATAGACTCCAGCAGGTGGGCACTGTCCCCGCTATAGATTATGAAAGATACATTCAATCTATAGAAAGTAGACATTGACATTATTCGGCTGCTTTCACGCCATTATGCTCCACCTCTGGTCCATACCATTGGCCGGTTGCCAGCCAAAGCTCGTAGAAATACAACCATTCCGCTGCCCAAGGCAATATTGTCTCAGCAATAAACCTTTGGTTATTCCAAGGTTGTTCTTTTGGATAATATAAACACAAAGAGCCATCCGAGTATGTGTGGGGTGGCTTTGGGGGAAGAGTTGGATGTAAGACATACACCTTGGGTACTTCATATTGCCGGTGTGTAATGCTCACGATATACATTGGCGAGTTTTTTCGGGGGCGAAGTTCACCAATCCAAGTGGCTTTTTCGCGCGAATAACGAAATTGCGGGAAACGCTCTTGGGTAAATCGCTGCTGAAGGGCAGTAGAGTGATTCTTTCTATGGGGCGGGATCATAGTCTTCGCCATAATTCTTATGTTCTGGTATAGACCAAGCCTTTTCATTAGCTGGCGGCTGGGCGACTATAGAACCTGAAGAAACCACCAGCAACCTCTTGCCGGCCATCGCTTCTTTCAATGTCTCATCAACTGTTGAGGGGAAATAAATTGTGCTGTCATCATCGTTAAATAACCTCTGCCACAATGCAATTGCATCTTCTTCGCTATCTGTTGTAAGTGCGCGTTCGGCAATGTTTCTTGACTCTTCTACACGCCGCATGAAAGATTTAAATTCTTCACATGTCCACGTCTTGGCAACATTATTCCCCAGCATGGGATCTTTTACTGCCGGAACAGATCCTTCTTTTTCCAATTCATCATTGTAGTCATCCTGGATCGCGATCAACAAGCTCAGGAAAAGTTCGCCATAGGATGCATCATCGATATCTAATTTGCCTGCTTTGGCATGTTTATATACCATACATTCGAGCCAATAGCTTTTCGGCTTTTTGTACTTCATTTGTACATCGCGCCAATGTTTAAATATTTTAATCAGGGGTACAATCTTCTTGGATAGATCTTGATTTAGATTGCTGAGTGCCAGTCCATATCCAAGGGGATCGGATTGAATCCAGCGCGAAAGGTCTCTGTCTGGAACGGAGAGAGGTTCTTCGATCCCATCAGCAGCAATGGTTGGTACTAAATCCAAGTCGAATTCCTGCTTATCTACTGTGACGTGAACATGAACCGATCTTCTCTGACGTTTAACCGCGGCGTCAGAGTCTATATACCCGTTTTCATCCCCTAATGCTTCTGGTAATCCGTCCAAGGCATCAACGAGGTTGTTGATTACTTTAACGGCGCTATCTTCACCGTCCTCGTAGGAAGGGTCTATGATTAGGAGAATATCAACATCCTTTATTTCTTTGATCGCTGTGTTCCGAGCATATGAACCAGATAAACGGCTATGGGGATCGACCGTTGTGATCTTTTCAGAGTCCTTTATATAATCGCGGACTTTTGCGGGAATATCCCTGGCTAAACCAGCTTTCTCCTCAATAGGTTGGATATTGCTAAGAAACTCGGCAAAGTGTTCTGTAAGGCTCAACATGGTTTGGTCCTTTTGACTTCAAGGCCTGCTGAGGAAGGCGGCGTTCCTTCCTCAGCAGGTACTCGGTTAATATCCCTTACGAATTGGGATTCGTTACGTAGTGCCCCGTACATAAGTTCCATCCTTGCGGGTGTACCCTCCTCGCCAATAGCGGGTAGATGTTCCTGCCCTGGGACGAGTGGTTGTATCGGCCGGTGTGGGTCGATATTTGTTACTTCTCGGGTGAGTTGTTCCCCGTCTGTGAACGGAGGCTCGTTCACCCTTCCACGAAGTCTTTCTGAGAGTTCCACTTCTTCTTGCCAAGTTCTGCTCCTTTCAAATCAGCCGGCTTTCATCCTTGAGGTTAATAGACAAAGCCGCCTTGAGATTTGGCGGCAGCAGTCTTACACATCTGCAATGCGCTGTAATGCGCTGTAACTTGACGGAAACAACGTCGATGTGCTATTATAGGCAGGCAGCCACGTATCCAAGTGTAAGCCTGCTGCTCTTTTTGATTGAGCCCTGTGCGCTAACACAGGGCGTTTTTCTTGGAGGGATTCTAACATGATTGCAAGGGGGAAACAAGAGGATAGAACGTATGTGCGTTATTCCAGGGAACAACGCGATCTGTGCGACATACACCTTGCCCATCACGTTCTCAGATGAGGAGGCTAGACTTGATCCGCGTACATCCACGTAACAGCACACATCTTACTATTGAGGAAACGAGAGAGATCGGGTTTCCGCCAGACGTGTTCGCCCAGCGCAGAGATACACCTCGATGAACTCGACGTTCCTGCGGGGCCGGCAGATTGGTGTGGGCGGTGACAGGAATTAGCGTAGACCCGGCGACGATGGTGGTATCGGTTTCCGTGTCTGCGGACCTGTCGTCGTCGATCCCTGGAATATTGCCTTTCCAAGGAGTGTATAGGATTACGGGGATAGCGGAGGCGAGAATGGATGGGATGTAGAATCTAGAACTTCAACTCTTCAGCCCTCATCATCTCAATTAAATTTATGTTTGATATAGAGAGTTTGCTGCAGACATCTGGAATCTTAACTCTCCCACTACTGTTTTTCGTTGGTAATTCATCTGTTACTACTATGCAGGAAAAATAAATAGCTGTTGCTATGACAAATGGATCAGCACCTGATTTGTTCCTTTTGAGGTCAAGTAAGCCTGGAAAAGATGATAGGATTTCACTTGCTTTACCCTGGATAAAACCATCAAGGGGATAGAATATTGATCGATGGTCCTCAGCCCAAGCTAATACAGGATCGCCGGTCGCCTCATCAACATTTAATTCTTCAAACACTTCATCTGAGGAAATCAGAGTGCCCGAGTCGGCGAGGAGACTCATCTTCTCCCATACATTAGGGAAGATATCAGGTGGATAATCCTCTCTCAGTTTTATAAGAGAGCAGGTATCAATAACGTATTTCGGTGGATTCCCCGCCATTTCAATTATCCTATCCCCACTGTCTCACTTATCTGTTTAAGGTGTTTCAGTTTGATTCCAAGGTAACCGGCAACATCATGGGATGAAATTCTGCGAGAATAAAAAGCTTCAACTACGAGGCGGGTATACGGTCTTCCATTTGCGCTAATGGATAATGATGCCTGACTAGCAAAGCCGCTGCCTTTTTTCCTCTTTTTTACTTCAGCAAGGTATTCAGATCTTTTAGCTTGATAGAAGGCCTCATTTACCAAATTGAATGTGAGTAATCTGCGAACAATTGCTTCTCGACTCGTATTGAAGCGGCGCGCAAGATCACGGATATCATCATCATCCCAGGGCAAGTTTAGTCTTATCCTGTTCACCTGCTCTTCAGCCAGAAATTCACCTTGGGGGATGAGAATTTCGGCTGCCAAGCGGTTGCATATAATTTCAATTCTTGGGGTCGAAGATTTGGTTCGATTCCCGTTTTCATTAGGAGTGCACAAACCCGGAGAGAGAAGCAAAATATGGATTAATTCGTGGAGCATAGAAAAAATCTTAGCTGGAGGTGCATCTTTTCTATTGACAACGATAACAGGCAGATGAGATTCGGCTAATGAAAATCCCCTCATCTCCTTAACGCTGACGTCAGTTGCTTGGAATACAAGTACATTCAAACTTTCGATAGCATTTCTCCAGCCTGTAAAAGCCATTTCAGAAGAGCGCCATGAGGATTGCTTGGCCCTTGTAATTCCCAATTTTTCTCGAACTGAAAGGCCTGTTTTTGTAATAAGGTCAGACTCTCTAATGGTAAAGTCAAAAACAGGAGCTTGTTTCCCAGCCTCTTCTAGAAGTTCAAGAGCAATTTCTCGGCGGTCTACCGCTTGGCGAATTTCAAACGCTAACTCAGGCGAAAAAATGCCAAGACTTGATTCTGGTAACTTTCTAAAATCACTTACTTTGGGTATGCGTGAGGGAGGTGGGGTTGATAAATAGAAAACTGCTAGAGATCTCTTGTAAACTTTAGCGAGGCCTCTCGCCTGACGAATGGTAGGGTTTGCTTTGCCTTCCTCCCATAATTTCAGCTTATTAGGAGGAATGCTGACTTTCTTTGCGGCGAGATCCAATGGCATATTGGCCGATTTTCGCGCCCAGATAAGCATTTCTGGTCGTACTAGAGCCAACAATCCCTTTGCCATATCTGCCTCTTCCTAATTATTCATGGGCACGTTTCGAATAAGGTTTACCATAGCCTATCCTTCCTCGAACCCATGCCCCTTGAATTTCAGGGTGTTGCAGTTTTCGCTGACAATCCGAACTCGATCCTCAGGAATACCGTTGGGGGCTTCGATGCTAATTTCCAGGGTAATAATTGCCTTTGCACCCATCAAGCTGGTCAAATGGGCTACGATTTCATCGGCGATACGACCTGCATCGCGGCCCATGCGGGCGGGATCGAGTTCAACGGTACCGTGGAAGCGCCGAAGAGTATGCAGAGTTGTGGCTAATCCAGGGAAGGTCGGTACTCCTGCGCCAGGCTCGCCAATATTACCAACACCCGGCTTAGAATCTGGACCGAGTTCCGGCTGAGCCGCTGCCGCTTCTTCGTCACGCTGCTTTTGGGCGATATCCGGCTTTACCAAAACACTGACATTATCCATATTTACTGATGGAAAAGAACCGGCTATCAAGCCAACATAGCGACCATCCTCGCGAACAGCAGCGGCATAGGCGAAATAGTCTTTCCAGGTTAGGGACCCGGCCCCATCGCGAATCGCAGAGATCAATACCTGCTCATCGCGTAAGCGGGGCAGGTATGGGTATTGCGCCAGGTACTCCCACAGTTGCTTGACATTCAGGTGAGGCTGATCTTTCCATAACCATTTATCCAGTTCCATGCGTAACAAAGCCGGCGACCAGGCAAGAATCATCTGCTGGTCATTCTTGAGTTTGCGTGAGACTCGTGCAACCAGATCGTCACCTTGTAAACGGCTGGTGGACCATTCGACTTTGTCGGTGCCTTCTTGAGCTGGAGCAAGTAAATGGCAAAAGGTCTCCCGCAAGCGCTCCGTTATTGTCTCCTCACCGGTCTGGATTTGACGTCCTACTTGTCTCTTCGTGGTTACATCCAGGTTGAGTTGCTCCTCATCCTGTTGAATGGATGTCCATGCCAGCCAACCGCGAATTGCCTGTTCGAGTTCGGGCAGGCGATCCGCATCGGGAGCCAGGAAGACCAGCATATTGCGGTACAGACGCGGACTATTACCGCGCTTTTCCAAGATTTCTTGGGCTGCAGTTTGAGCAGGCGATAAATTCACTCCTCCCCGGCCCCGATGGGGTGTTTTTGGCCCAAGAATAACCAGCCGGCAGGTGGTCTCATCAGGGACTTCGCTGCTGTCTGAAGGGATGGGATGGATGGCAGCGAAATCGCCGCGCTCGCGTTTTACTGTATCGCGGACACGTCGGATAATCTCATCTTCCACCCGTTCGGGCTTTCGTTCGTATTGGGCAGCACGATCGGTTGCAATCCGGGTAACGGTTGGACGTGTATCAAACCAATACCGCGAACCGTCTGAGTAGAGGTAGGTCAACTGCTCGGAGAGACGGCGCAACGCGTCGCCAAAGGTGGCGATCGTCTCCCCGGGCTGGGCGCAACCCAGTTTTACGCGTACTTCCTCTAGGCCGCGCACGCGCTGGGCGGCTGTGGTCGGGGCGCTGCCGATGAACACAGTGCGCGCCACGCGCCGGCAGGCAGAATAACGATTTAGGTTGGGGCTGGCGCTGTCAATAGCAAACGGCAGGCTGGTGACGCCGTCTATGTCTTTGTCTAAAACCGCGGACCAGCCATCTGGCAGGTGACGCGTAAATTCAGTACGCGTAGATTGACTGGCGAGAGGAATGTTTCCCGGCATGATTAGCAAGGACTTGTCCTCACGCATCCACAGTTCGTAAATAATGGAAGCCATCAAGCGCAGGACGCCACGTGTAAGTTGGAAGCGTTCGAGTGTGGACCAATCCTGATACAAACGGTCGAAGAGTTCCGGGTGGATGGGATAGGCTGTGCACAAGCGTTCTTCATAATCAGCTTCGCGGCACTCAGGTGGAAAGTCGCCGCGGTTTTCGCGATACATTTCCATAAATCCGCGGCATACTGCATCACGATCAACACGGGCTTGATCGGAAAGTGGCTCAAACAGTCGGCGACGGACAATTTCAAAGGCTTCCCCGGCCGTGGCGGGCTTCCAAATTGCCTCGAGCCGCCCGAAAACGTTGCGAATTCGTTCCAGAGCAATCCGTCCATTTTCACCACCGACTTCGGCATCCGAGGCTGGAATGGCGGCGACAACCAAGGCATTCCCGGCGGCTTTGACTGCCTCGGTGAGTGCTTGGACGAAGGACATATTCACATCAAAAGTGCCGCTGGGTAAGTTTTCTTTGCCAACCAATTGGCGGGCGTAAACCACCCACTCATCCACCAAGACCAGCGCCGGCCCAAACTGTTCGAAAAGATGGGTGAGTTTTTCAACGCCTGGACTGACGGCCTGCCGGTCCGCTTCCGCAACGAGTTCGTATCCGGCCTTTCCGCCCAATTGGTAAGCCATTTCTCCCCATAATGTGCGGATTTCGGTTCCATCTGGTTTTTTCCAGGGGGCGTCTACTGCGAGCGAGTTACAAGCCAAAACGGCTCGCTTTGCCACCGGCAGTCCTTCCGGAGTTGGCTTGACGAGTTTCGAGACCTTTTCCAACCCGGGAACTTCTCCCATCATAATTTTTCCACTGAAAAGATGATACAGTGCCAGGAGGGAATGGGTCTTGCCACCGCCGAAGTTAGTTTGGAGTTCGACGACTGGATCACCGCCCGTGCCATTCAAGCGCATCCAAGCGCGCGACAGGAGCTGGGTCAGGCCATCGGTGAAGTAGGTGCGCTGGAAGAAATCTTTGGGTTTGGCGTACTCCGGCGAGGCGCGCCCGGTCATGACCTGGAACAAGTCGGCGGCAAATTCGGCCTGTTGATAACGCCCTGCAGAAACGTCGGGGTGCGGGGTGGCAATCTCGCGCCATGGCTTCAGCGAGGCCGTTGCACCGCTGGCAGTAACCATCAGGGTAGGCTGGGAGTCCTTGTCTTTAACGGTCTGCTCAACCCGAATCTGGCGCGCCAATTCCCCGGTCTCGGCGCGCTCAGGGGCGGCTACCATTTCGAGCAGGCGCGTCATGGTGTCGAAGGCGCGGTAGGTATCGTCCAGGGTGAATGGATTTTGGTGTGCCCATTTATTGCGAACATCGCGCAGTTCGTTGACATAACTGCGTCCAGCCTGGCCAAGATCTGCTTGAAAAGCATCGCCCCAAACGTTATTGAGGATGGTCAGCAGGGCTTGGATGTCGAGCGCAGCAAACCGTTCGTCATCGTTAGTAGGTTTGCGTCCTTTAGCTTCCTGCCCAACCGTGCCGCGCAGATGCGGTTCAGCCCCATCTTTCCACCAGTTTTCTTTATAAACTGCCTTCAACTGGCGTTTGATGTAGGGGCCTAAACCAGCACGGAGAATATTCAGGCCTTTCCCAATTCGATCAATGTTTTTCGTTGACATGGAAACCTCTTTGCATTTGCCGTTGATATTTAGTAATCACCAAAATCCTCTATCCCAATCATATCGGTACCGGCTTTTTCAGTATACACCAGTCTGTGGTCATCACTTATTTTATACTGTGGTACTCGAAGCTTCCGCGATTAAAACATGGAGCCTTGTTTTGTTATCGTGTCTTGAGCCGACAAATCTTTCAACCTCGGCCAAGCGACCACTAGCATATTACAAGCCATAGCCTCTTGAGCCCATTTCTTCCTCTCACAAAGAATATACAGCCGGTAGGCTAGATCACGGGCAGATTCAGCTGTTGGCCCAAGTTTCGCCAATAGTTGTGCGGCAGATTGCTCTCCGCCTTTGTCCAAAGCCCGGATCAAATATTGGGTGGCTTCCCAGACCGTTGGCCGTTTATCGCTGGAAGGATTCCACTCGGCGTGGAGTTGATCACGATGAAGCAGGCGTACTTTACCGGCGCGAGCCTCCAGGAGTCCCGCTTGCTCCAAACCGCCCACACTGGTATTTTTAGCTTTGCTCAATATTTCCGCTTGTCCAAAGGGACCAGCGTCAAAGCCATATTGTTCAAACCAGGATAACGCCCAGCGGGTATCGGGGTCAAAAGCGCCTTCTTTTTCGGTGAGAAACTCATCCAGGGCTTGGTTAATAAGCCCCAGAGCTGTACGTACAGGCATTGGAGTGCCATCGGCTTCCAAAACTTCGCTATATTGGGAATAAACTGCCATTCCCGGGCCGATGGCAGCCTGTGCAAGGTCAACCGGCGCGATATTTTCTCGTTGTAATTCCTTTAGAGCAGAGGCCAATTCCCTCTGAAGTTCCATCATGAAATCGCGCCGTGAGGCTGATGGCGCATTGACTGCACGTTGCCGGCAAACCAATACGATGGATGATGCCAAAACATTCGAGTCAACTGAAGCCATTTTCATTGCCCTCTCCGTGCGGATCGGCCATGTACCTGTAATGGTAAATCCCGAGTGGATGATGCCTGTCAAGATGGTTTCCCACCCTGTGCTTGCCTCCCGCCCCGTGCCCTTTTCTTCTTGCTGCTTGTAAGCATAGTAAACGGTCAGCGGGTAATCCGGATTGGCAACCTGATAAAAATGACTAAATACTTGAATCATTCCCTGCTCGAAGAACGCCTTGGCCTGCTCTTCCCCTCCGGCCCGGATTGAATCTGCTATCAATTCATTGGCTTTTGGAGTAAGCAAGGTTGAAAAAAGATCAGGATAAATATCATTCAACAAGCGACGCAGCCAGACGTAGAAGAAATCAGAAAGGTCAGAATAGGATATTACGTCATAGTAGGGAGGATCAGTGGATATCAAGGGAGCGGGTAATCCATTACCAGCAATGATCGCATCGCTCTGGAATGCAAATCCTATTCCAGGATAGCGGATGGCAGTCTTTTCGAGGCCCTTTATCATGTTTTCCAACATGGAAGAGAAAGAACCGCTGGGACCAGCAATCACATTTGACTCTGCAAAATCCCAGATAAAGGCGATCGTTTGGCGAGAGAATAAATTAACTGGACATTCGACCGCTACTCCCCAAGGGACAAAGGCGTTGCTGCGGTTCAGGGTTTTTGAAAAAGCAAAGGCCAGATAGGTTACCACTGCATCAGCGTAAGCCAGAGCCTCTGCGCCTCCCTTTGCTAATGAAATCCCATCGTTTGTCCATCCTGCCTGGATAGCATCGGCTTGAACTCTTCCATGAACTTCATGGATCAAATCGGCCAGTACATTAAGGGCAGCCAATTGGCGTGGTGTAAATAAATCCGCGAAGGTCGAAAGACCATAATTTGTCACATTACTGGCCATCCCGGATGGAATGGACTGCTCTGGCCGCCAAGAGATGGGCGCCTGGTCTGCTATTTGTATGTGGTTGGGCAACGGTTGGGAATAGTAACGGCCTTTTGGCGCATCACCTGCAATCGCAATCATCTGAAGGCCTATCCGGCCGGCTTTTCCTTCCTCCCGGATATACTCAAGTGGCACAGGAGTATCGCAAGCAAGGCATATAGCGCCGCGGCGGTCCACTGTTCGCTCAGGGTGCGCTCCTTTTCCCGTGGCAATTGTAAAATGAATTTTGGGCGGATTTATTGAACGATCCACCACAGGTTGTACCCAGGTCTCTTTGCCCTTCTTCGCACTCAATTCCCACTTGCTGGCCAGAGGCATGGCTGCACCACAGGCAGGGTTTGGACATTTGACAGATCGCGCCCATAGCCAGGCAACCACTGTTGCAGAAGTTTCCCCATTAGATCCTGGTATTTTTACGGGAGGATATAACCACCCAATACGCTTTACTGATTCGGATTGAACCCAATTACCATAATAACGAAGGTCTTCAGCCAATCCTTCGATCCCATCTGTTTGCGACCTCAGCCGAAGTTGGACATCATCTTTTTTGGGATGGACAGCAGAGCGGCCCTTGAATCGAAAAGGGATCTCGATCATTGTCTTATTAATCAGGACAGACACTGGATTCAAGTCACTGGCGTAAGCGCGCAGCCCCAGACGTTGGGCCTCGAGCGGGATCGAGCCGCCGCCGGCGAAGGGGTCAAGCAATGGAGGTCCCTGCTCATCCAGGAATTTCAGGATGGCTGCCCGACCAATAGGTATATCCAGCCCTTTTGAGCGAGCCACACTCCGAGCGATCTCCAGGCGGGCTTTATCCAGTATGGTTTCGTCTGCAATGTTATCCCATTGGACAAGTTGCTCCAGAATAGTAAACAAGCTCTCGCGCTCCTCATGAATGGCCGTTTCATCAGTCAGGTATTCACTGGGATCGTCAACGAGGGATGCAAATAGAACCGCTCGCGAAGAGGCCAACGGCTTACGCGACCACCACTGATGCAATACATTGGGATGGCCTAAACGTATAAACTTCTCATAGACCGAGGCTTCGCTGATCGCCTCTAAAGGCAGCGCAACCTCGATGAGTTTCCGGCGATAAGACATT
>Ga0209777_10005362_pt1 | contig 14815 bp, 10 predicted proteins | sample FrelakmetHBP12HB_FD_187147 | JGI IMG/M metagenome (GOLD analysis project Ga0209777, IMG submission 187147) | Freshwater lake sediment microbial communities from the University of Notre Dame, USA, for methane emissions studies -HBP12 HB (SPAdes)... | ecosystem: Environmental > Aquatic >... | reverse complement strand
ATGTCCACGTGGTTTTAATATTCTATGAATGCCTACATATCCCATGTGTCTTACCGTATTTTTTGGTAAGTTTTCGTATAAAGAAAATGGTTTATTTGGCGTTGACACTCGTGTGAACTACCCCTTGGCTAAAGACCAAGGGGCTTCAATGTAGTTGTTATAAATAACAACATCGTTGTATTTTTCCTCTTTCGTTGAACTTGACTTAACAACCCAAGTTAATAGGTTGTCAGAGGTCAAACTCTCCAGAGGCTTGATTTCGGACGGTTCCCGTCCTAAAAATTGATCGAACGCAAACTTCAAGATGTTGTTCGCAGCAAGAACATCACGATCATGAACCAATCCGCAAGAACATTTCCATGTTCTTTCGGACAGTTTTAGATTTTGATTTATTTTACCGCATTCGCACATCTTAGATGATGGTTCAAATCTTCCAATTGTTAACAAGTTAACTCCAAACCAATCACATTTGTAAGTAAGGAATCGTATGAATTGACTCCAACCCACGTCTCCAATTGACTTGGATAACTTACGGTTCTTCATCATATTCTTAACAGATAAGTCTTCAATACAAATCGTTTGGTTCTCACGAACTAATTGATTACTTAACTTATGATGAAAATCTTTTCTACTGTTGGAAATTTTTTGATGGATTGTTGACAATTTCAACCTCATCTTTTCTCTATTCTTGGAACGTTTTAACGTTTTGGAAAATCTACGTTGAATTCTCTTCAATCGTTTCTCTTTCTTACGAAGGTGTCTCGGATTTTCAACCTTGATTCCTTCGGAAGTAGTTAAAAACGAAGACAATCCAAGATCAATTCCAATCGATTTTGATTTATCAATTGTATATTTTTCTTTCTTTTCAATTTCGGTTTGAACTAAAATTGAAACATAATATTGATCTTTTTTATTCTTGGAAATTGTTAGAGAATTGTATTTTCCGTCAACTTTTCTATGAAAAATACACTTAATCGGATCTTTAAATTTTGGAATAATTATATTTCCGTTGACTACGTCAACGGTGAAATGTTGAGGAACTCCGAAAGATTTACCACTTTTATGTTTAGATTTGAATTGAGGAAATCTAGAAATCTTTTTGAAGAATCTAGTGAATCCGTTACTAAGATTCCATAAGGAATCTTGAACGGATTGTGAGTTTACTTCTTTTAGAAAAGGATAATCTGAATGTTTCAATTCTTTAATCTTCTCGATCATCTTCAAATCGGACAAAGATTTCTTAGTTTCTTTGTAAGTTTTATTCTTCAATTCCAATCCTAAATTGTAAACAAACCGGGAACAACCAAAATGTTTCTCCATTAGAACTTGTTGTTCATCAGTAGGATACAACCTAAACTTAAACCCTTTGAGAATTTTGGCCACTGTTAATAAATAGTATTGACGATAAAAATTTTGTCAATATGATTAGGTTTCATTTGGAAAATAATTCAACAATCCGGTCGAAATTCATCCACTGGGCTAAAGACCCAGTGGTATTCTTTCGTCATTTTGATAAATATTGACTATTATGAGGAATATAGTTGTATGGCGAAAAAATTGACAAACGTAGAGTTTCTTGAACGAGCTAGATCGGTTCACGGGGAAAAATATGATTATTCATTGGTAAAATATTGTGGATACAATGGATTGGTAAAGATTATTTGTCCGGTTCATGGGGAATTTGAACAGAAAGGCGGACAACATCTATTTGGAAGTGGATGTCAACGCTGTGGACAAATTCAATTAAAAACCACTTCCGGATTTATTGTTGATGCAAAAAAATTACACGGTGATTTGTATGATTATTCATTGTCCAACTATATTTGCAATAAGAAACATATTACGATAATTTGTAAAAAACATGGAAAATTTTCTCAAACTCCAAATTCTCACCTACGAGGAGAAGGGTGTCCGATTTGTGGGCGAGAAATTATTCGGGAATCGCGGACATCATCTACCGATAGATTCATAATTTCGGCAAAATCTGTTCATGGGAATAAATATGACTATTCCGACGTCAAATATATTGGAAATAAACGGAACATCACAATAATTTGTCCACAGCACGGAAAATTTCTCCAACTTCCGGGTAATCATTTACGTGGATGCAATTGTCCAAAATGTGCACACGGTTCAACGTCGAAGCTGGAACAAGAATTTGTTGAATATTTGGGGATAACCGAAAACAATCATCAATGTCAAATTTGTCCGGAATATATTGTTGATGGTTATGATCCAATTTCAAATACAGTTTATGAATTTTTGGGTGATTATTGGCACGGAAATCCAAAATTTCATTTGCCGGAAAAATTCAATAAAACTACCAATTCAACGTTTGGAAAATTATACGAGAAAACGTTTTCTCGTTTCAACGATATTTCCAAACTCGGATGTACGGTAAAATATATTTGGGAAGCGGACTGGAACGAATGGAAGAAAACAAAAATCGGAAACGTTCCACTTGAAACTTACGTTCCATCAAAATCACCCAACGTATAACATCAACGGAATTTTGTTCAACGATTCTTGTAATTGTTGAGCCTGTGCGGCCTGTTGTTCCATTTGAGTTTTACGTGACGTTGCTTCTAAATTTTCACGGAGTTGAGTGATCAAGTCGGTTTTTTCTGTTGCTCCCTCAGATCTCAATTCTCCGCCATCAAGAGTTAGCTCCGATCCCGGAATTGGTATGGTTTGATATTTCTGTCTAATACTTCCCAAAACAATCTTACATTGGGCCATAAAATATTTTCGTATCCATTGGCGACCAACCGAATTAATATTTTGATATTTTATAACATCATATGGAACGTTACTATAATCACCAATCTCTGGAATATTTGATACTGATCCTGACATTTGATAATACGATGATCCTGATGCGTAAATTCCGGCAGCAGCCGCGTCTCTATCTTGAGCAACAATATAATCAAAATATACAATTGTATTGTAAGTTGGTATAGGAAATAATCGTAATTTATTATTTACCAATTCAAAACTCCATGCCGATTTACGAACCAGATCATTAAATTCAATTGCTTGCATTCTCTCCAAATCTTCAAATATTGGAGTCATTAAAAATTGTGTTGCCGGAGAATAACCGGCAAATCCCATCTCATTTAGCACGTTACTATAACTCATTCCGGTCATGGAAAATGGATCATAAATACGAGCGGATGCCGGTGGAGCGTTATGGAAAATTCGTTTTATTTCTATTCTAGATCCACTTTCGACCGTATTACCCCACAGTGCTTGTAAATCGTAACTTTGTACTCCATATGATGCGGAAAATGATCCACGTTTCCAGTCCACAGTTCCACCTGTACCGAGTTCTGTTCCGTATGCAGATGCCAATCGAATTTGAAAAGGTAAAGGACTTCCTTGTATATTGCGTTGAGTAATATCAATCGTGGTTGGTTGTCCCTGTAATAATGCAATGTTATTTCGTATATTGAACTGGTTTACTTGTGCTCCATATTCTAATACAGCCTCTTCAAAACATGCGTAAAAATTATAATCCAATAATTCAATGTCCACTTGTGGGAATCCAAGATTTCTTGCTGCCCAGTCTGCCGCGTGAGGAGCTTCCACTCTAAATGCTGGATCGTAATCAAAATATCCAAATGGTGTAATCCCCGGAACTATTGCGGAACCAGATCCCGGCCAACGACTACGGTCTTGATCTACTGTATAATTTATGCTATCGTGCGACATGGTGAACTATAATTATCAAATCGGAGTCAATTTTGCTCTGGTAATTATAGTTTGTTGTTGATTGTTATATTTGGATATTTCGTGTTTTTTAACGGTCGCCTTAACTGAAAATTTACTTCCCTTTTCCAAATCATGTGCTCCCGACGCCCACCACACATATTCGTTTCCATTTTCGTCTTTAAATGACAACAACGTTGTTATTCCATATGTTCCGTCAAATTGTTTTGAATTTGTTAATGTACCAACAAATTCTATTTTTTCTCCAATTTGCCCAACATATTTACTAGTTGGAGATTTTTCAGCATTTGCCTTTTTCTCCGCTTCTCCGATTTCACGTAAATAGCAACCGAGAATTGATGCGTGTAAATTACTATTTTTTCGTGAAATTGTTGAAGATTTAGCCAAAATTTTTAAATTATGATAATATTGATCAAATCCATCTCCAGCTTCAACGTGCTTATCTATTTCGGCATCCCAATCTTTATCATCCATCCATTTTTCCAAATCTGAAAATAATTTTTCTGTTTCAGAACGTTTTGAATCTATCTTCTTTTCCCAGTTAATTTTATCGGATGGATTTGGTAATTTTCGGACAGTTTCCATTAAAAACCACGCTAATTGCCCAGTAGATTCTGACGACGAATCACCATTCATCTGCGCATCTCTGGCCGCTTTTGCTCCGATAAATTTTCCATTTAATATGTATGCTAAACAAACGTGCCATAAATATATTTTGGCTGGATAATATCTACTCCAATTTGGTCCGCCGGAACCACCGTCATCATCATAATCATCCATCGATTCTCCCGCGACTAATTCACGTAACGCATTACTTAACAATTCTCCATAGGATAGAATAGTTGTTGGATTTTTACTTGGTAAGAAATTTTTCAGACACGATCTTCCGACTTTTAACAATTCACCGCCGTCGGTTTTTTTCAAGATGAAAGTATTCAACCTATCACGCTTCGTGTGACAAAAATCACATGTATTTTTTGTGGTTAAATATTCAGATGGCAATTTTTTGACGCTAGATGTTGGGCACATATTAACAATGTTTCCCTCTTCTGCGTGTTCGATGCTTGCGATGAATTCATATCCATCAATAACTGGCGGCTTACCTTCAACTTTCACCTTGAAGAAATGTGCCTTTGTAGTTATTCCATTAACAACGATGTTTTTGTCAAATTCTGAAATAACTTGTATCGTCAACGGAGGAGCACCAATACGCTTAGCTTTCTTATTTAATTTTTCCAGTTCCCGTTTAACATATTCAAGTCCGGTATTTGCCAAATCAAATTCGTCTTTCAATGTACGACTTGTAATATCGGAATTTGTAGTTGTCGGATTATCCGATTGTTCATTTTCTCTGATAAGATTTGCTAGAATATGTTTAAGAAAAATCATTTTGTTGAATTGTTGAGAGTGAATTAGTTTTTTGTGATAATAATTATCACTGTATAATATTAATTATATCATTTGTTTTCGACATTCATGTGCTAAATATGGATATGATTCCATAATTTTTGTTAATATCAAATTCTTCAGTTCAATGTATGCAAAATCTTTTCCTATTTGCCCAAACAAATCTCCCAATTCATCATCGTAGTCGGAAAATTCGTGCCGTAACATATTAACTGAAATTCGATTCAAAAATTCTTTATCTGCATTTATGTTAGCCGATTTTTCTGGATCATCCCGCATACTCCACAACATATTATAATGTTGACATGCCGTTTTGTACAATTTTAGTTTTTCAAATTTTGGAATGGAAAACGTTAAGGATTTTACATACGCAACCAATTCATCTCGTTTATTATTTGCTCTAATTTTTCCTTTTTCGGATATAAGTTTCCTACCGGCTGATGTTTTTTCTGACCATTTTTTCCATTCTTCCGTATTTTCGGCAGCGATAACTTTACTCTCAATATATAATTTGATCAATGGTGCGGATCTTCCATGTGGATTTCGAGCAGTTTTATCCGGAGTCGGAAAGATTTCCAATATCTTCCCGTCAGTCCAACCACGGAGTTTCAATTTTGTTTTTGTCAAATATGGTACATCGTCGGGTTTCATGTTATTTTTGTTGATATTAATGAGATCAAGTCAGCCTATATATTCCCTCAATTTTCGTTGGAGTTTCTTTGTTGTAATGTGAGGTGGTGGTCTCGATTGTTCCCCACAAATATTTTTCCCACCCAAGATTGTTTGCCAATGGAATTGAACAATTGATGTAAACGTTCTCTCCGTATAATGTTGAAACAAATTGAGTTTTCCACGCATCGAAACTAATTGTTTCTGACTCGCTATATGTTTCCATATCAAAATATGGAATGCTGGTAAACGTCAAATCCGGAGTTATTTTGGATCGATCAAAATTTTCATATTTGATATTATGAATCGTAACGTTTGTAAACTGAAAGAATTCTGCTAATTTAGTTAATTCGGCGAACGTTTCTTTGTTTGGTTCACATCCAATATAATGCCCATTTGGATATGCCATTTTAAATCCAAGCAATCTGCCGCCAAATCCGCAGCATGGGTCAAGTACCGTCGGAGTAGTTGCGTCAAGCAATAATCGTTTATAAATAGAATGCGCTAGGAAGGGATTGAAGAACGAAATCGTTAATCTACGAGCCGACATGCCCTTCAAAATTTCATATAATGAAAAATCAAATATTTCATCCGAATTATTACATCCGATTCTGTATTTAATAATTTCCTTGAGTAGATCGATGTCAGTCCATGATTCGACCGGAGATTTTCTATTTTTATATGATGATTTCCAATACGACTTGAATATTGACTTTAGAAAGAAATTTAATGATTTCGGACATTTTTGAGATTTGAAATTATTGTCGGTTACGATGGATTTCCAATCATAATTCTTGAATAATTGCGCTACATCCGTAACAGATAAATCCGTAGTTATTTCGGGAAACTTGGGATGGACAGTTTTCAAGAACTTGACAAATAGATATGCATATGAAGATAACTTGTCCTTACCATGAGTATGAATATAATTTTTGAAATATTCTTTTTTGCATATTATCTGTCGTAACTGGATGTCATAGTTTGGAACGTATGTGTAGTTGGTAATTACCGTGGATAATTGCTGGATATTTGAAAATGTCGTTTCGGTATTCCACCTAATTCGTGCCAACGCTTTTCCCGATAGCTTGGCAATTTTATTCTTTTCAATATCATTGATGGCACTTGAAATTGTAATCAACGACAAGTTTTCTAGTGTATTTTTATGGAACGCCTCACCGTCAATTTCAATGATAATATCAATTTCCGGTACGTAAAAATCAAATTTTTTTCCATCTAGAATATACGGAGAAACAAAGTCAATTTCTGCTAGATTGAGCTTGGACTCAAAATCTAGTTCCAATGTGGATCTATTATATTCTTTATTGTAGTCTCCCGATTCAAACTTCTGTTTAATTGTTTCATAATATTGGTTGAGTGCTTTTGCTTTAACGTCCGAGTTTTTTGCTGCATTTTCCACTCCATATTTATTGAGATTCGTTTCTCTTATTTTTTGTTTGATTGATTCCGACTGGAATGCATTTTTTACACCAAACAATTCCATTGCACGCTTTTCACATCCGGCCTTAATTTTTTGTCTGGATTCGGCCGAGTGGGGTTTTCTGGTGAAACAATTTTTTACGGTATCCGAGAACCATGGACCTAATTTGTGGGCCTTGAATGTGAGAGGTTTTCCAGTTTTCACGCACACCGGACGGATGTCATTGTAATAGCATTTGATGACATATTCTTCAAATGAGATGCCATATGTCTTTTTGACGTGATGAAGCATTAATTTTGATGACGCAAATTTGAGATTATCAATTTTGCAAATCTTGGATTCATCGTCGGAGATTGTTATTTTATTGGAGGTCATCCCGATTTCACCTGCGTGGTCCATTCATATTTCAAATGCCCACAGTCCCAAATTCGGTCATAGCCAAGTTCTTGCATAAGTTCCCACTCAGTTTTAGTTGGATCTCCACCGGAGCTAACGAGAGTTGATTTGGTGAACTGGAAACGATGCAACCGCCGAAGCCCTCGCCCTAAATAAAAGTAGTTAGGTGTTGTCTCGTCTATTTTCACGAAACCTATCTGCGTATATAGATTTCCGGTAGATCGGGTCCATCGTCTGTCTGCGTATGTTATTATCCGTGCCGGGGAGTATTTTTTTATATAGTACGAAAAAAGTTTTCCGGCAGCACCAATGACCTGATAATCAAACTTCGTCGCAAATCTGCTGAGTTCAACAAACCCTTCACCACCACCCTTTGATACGTTAGGCTGAGAAAATGTCATTACCGCAACGAGTTCATCGGTAAAAAATAGTCCAAGTTTTGTTTCGGATTTATCCTCCCCTTGAATATGATATTTTTCTAAAAATGGATTTTTGTCACCAACACCAATCTCTTTAACTAGGCATTTTCGTGCGAAGATTTTGCTCTTTGTTGGGACAAGTAATCTTCGTATCTTCTCTTTTACAATGTCTTTTTTATATAACCACTCGTCGGAAAATATTTGTACCAAGTGAATTCCAATTCCGTTTGCCTCCAACGTTTTACCGATATGATATTTACTATCCTTTTTTCCAACCGATTCCGAATGATAATAATTTCCGTTATACTCAATTCCAATCTTTACATCCGGGAGATATATATCAATTTCCTTTCCATTCGGCAAAACTTTTTGCGTATTCTCTATTACCGATCCCGAATAGATCGATCTGATAAAAGACGATACTCCATCTTGTTCTTTACTACGAGTCTTTTCCAAAAAAGGTGAAACCACATCAAAACTTCTTTGTGAGAATGTTTTTCTCGTTTCTAGACACAAAAACAACATTTCTTTTTTATCGTCAAACATATCAATCTCATCGGATATGATGTCTATATTTCTATTTCTTAGGGTTTCCTTATATGTTTCGATATTTTTATATACCCTTAGAAATATAACTTTTCGAGTGTGACGTGGAGAAACGATTCCTAGTTCCCGATCTTTGTTTAGTCTATCAACGGCTTTCTGTCTCATTTGTTTCTTTGAGTCGCTGGAAAAATGAAATCCAAGTGTGGATTTATTATGTCCCGATACGTAATCTATTCTATACGGAATATGCGTTAAAATCGGAACCGTAGTTCCACATCCACACTTGCACGTTGGTTGGATTCCATTAAAAATATATTTTAGAACGTATTCGTTGGCTGAAAGTTGGTGGATACGATGTACATATCCATACAATTGTTTAGGTGTCTCAAATCGTTTTCCATCTATCAAACAGATAAGATTTCCGGATTCTCCGGTAGATACGACATTTAGCTTCTCTTTTTTTGCATTATATTCACCAAACTTTGTGACATATTCGTCTTTGGTTATTTGATGAGTATCACGGAGATGGGAAAACATTCCAACTGATGAATATTCTTTGTTGCAAATCGCACATGTAACTTTTTTTATTGTTCGCGTGCTGGCCGGTTTTATTTTCCGAAATTCTCCATATTTTGTTGCATATTCATCGGAAGTAATATTATGCGCGAGACGGATGTGTGAAGCGAATGAGTAGAGAGAAAAACTTCCCTCGCATATCTCACACGTTTTACTTTTTGGTTTATTTACAACTGTTCGCATGATAATAGAATATTTAGGAACTGGCAAAATGTCAATTCAATTTCATTGGAACATGGAGTTCGTACTTAAATTGTCCACAATCCCATATTCGATTATATCCTCGATCCTTCATAATTTCCCATTCACTTTTTGTTGGATCAAATCCTTCCCGAACCAATATTTGTTTTTTGAATCCAAACCGATGTACCCGTTTATGTCCTTTGATGTACCAATATCCGGGCTTACTATGAGAAACGAATGCGAATTTATTTTTTATATAAATATTATCGGTTTTATCCGTGAATCGGGCGTCCGCATATGAAATAATTTTTGCAGGAGAAAATTCGTGGATAAATGTGGACAATAATTTTCCAAATATACCAGTAGATGTTATTTTTTTGTCCACACAAAATCTAAGTAATTCGTATGTATTTGGTATTGGAGTTTGACCCAATGATTTTCGCAATTTGGAAAATGTCATTGTGGCAAATCGTGTCCCATCAAAATATGCTGAATATATTATTGTACTTGGAATAAATCCCTGAATATGTTCGGTATCCATGAACAACTTGATGTCACGGGAAGTTTCACGTTTAATTTCGGATTTTCTGGTAAATATTAATTTTTTGTTGGTTGTTATTTTTAAAATTGAACATATTTTGGATTTAATCAATTCACGTTTGATATTCCATTCATCTTCAATTATTTGAATTACTCGGTATCCAAGAGTATTAAAAAATTTCAATTTGTTTAGATGATACAATCTCCCTTTTCCGTTTAGTTCCGAGTGCCAATACAGTCCGTTTAGTTCGATTCCAATTTTTAATTCCGGGAAGAAAATGTCTAGTTCGTACGTTTTTTCATTTTCGGTAAATCGTTTATTTGTTTTATACGACAATCCAATTGAATCTAAAAACATACAAAATTCGCGTTCAAATTCCGATCTACAATCGGTGTGATTTTTTTCACATGTTGGACAACATGGTGATAATTCTGAACTTTCAAATATAGTTTTGTCGATGTTACATTCAAATTTGTTTGTACTATTTACCATAATATCCAAGTTCGTGAATTTTGGCGTTAGATGAATCTGATTTAAATGTTCCACGTATTTTTCCCATGTTGGATAATAATGTTTAAATGATGATCGTTTTATTTGTAATTTTCCGAGATCCGATGCTGAAAATGTTATTGCTCCGTATTTCTCGAAATTTGTATTTTTTGCCTTTTCCAACGATTCACTTGTTCTGGGTTCGTATCGTTTAAATTTTTCCGATTTCATCGGGTTATCCACGCCATATTTGGACAAATTTGTAGTTCGTATTTTTTGCTTAACTACCGTGGACTGAAATGCATTCTTTACGCCAAACAATTTCATTGCGCGTTTTTCACACCCAATTTTAATTTTTTCGCGGGTTTCTATCGAATGCGGTTTTCGATCAAAACAATTTTTTGTTGTATCTGAGAACCACGGACCCAATTTATGAGCTTTGAACGCCAATCTATTGCCGGTCTTTAAACATGTTGGCCGAATGTCGTTGTAATAACATTTGATAATATACTCTTCAAACGACAGTCCATATATTTTTTTGGCATGCCGAATCATTAAACTTGACGATTCGAATTTCAGACCGTCGAGTTTACATATTTTAGACTCTTCAAGCGAGATTGTTATTTTGTTGGATTTCACGATTTCTTTGTATCCGGCGTTATCTATATATAGTTCCAAAAATTAAATTTCGTCAAGATAAATAGACAAAAAGAAAGGGCACCCCGGTTTGGGGTGCCCTCGTTTAATCTTCTAAACTAACCCTTAAAAAGTCCTAACTATCAGACTTCGTTGAGGTTACCGATAATTATTTTGCCATAAAACTCTGGGCGGATCATTTTCTTGGCATAACGTGTCATTACACCCCGTCTCGGAGTGAAGTTGACCGGGTCATAAACCAACGGAGTTTGAATTAGCGGAATGTATGGTGCGTAAACAGCTCCGGTTTCAAGGAAGTTGTTTCCACGGAAACCAACCAACATAACGTTATCGGTCATGTAGGGGTTCTTGTATACGGTCCAACGATTACTTAGTGCACCAACTTTGGCGACACCCATAGCAAACTTGGCTTGATCGCCATCGGTATTGGTGCTAAATCCCGGAATAGACTCAATGATGGTAGCAACATCCGGTGAACATACGAGGAAGTTTGCACCGCCACGTAGAGTTAACTGATGGATCTTGTTGGATACCTTTTGAATCTTGTTACCGAGAGTTTGGAACCAAGTGCTCTTAACATACGCGGTGCGGTTAGCAGCGGTATCACGGAATGTGTTGGTGATAGAATCAAACTCTGATCCAACACGTGCGGACCAGTACTCGGTAGTAACGGCCGGTGCGTTCTGGATCAACATGTCAAGGATTTCAAGGTCAATTTCCATGGAGACGTACTCAGAAAGAAGAGCAGTTAGCTCGGCCTCTGCGTCGATGGAGTGATAGGCGTTGAGATCTTGTGCTAATTCAGGAGTCCAAACTGCTTTCAGTTTACGGGTCTTGGCGACAATCGCTTCACTCTTCAGTTCAAGGTTGACTTCGGGAATACCGATATCAGCGTTGAGACCTTGTGGAGGAAGTGGGGTACCTTTATCTTCAAAGTCACCACGGCTATTATCACTCGGTTGGACGTGATATGCGACATCAACGGTGGACGGAGCAGTACCTGCGACAGCGAAGGTAACGGTAGTTCCATTGGTTGATGTATAAGCCGGATAGAAATCGGTAATACCGGAACCAGATACCGTAAATGCGCGAACGCCGTTATGATCAAAGGTTGCGCTTGGTCCGAAGTCAACAGTGACTAATTGTACATTTCCGGTACTTACCGAATGTGATAGAGCCGGTTCAAAGTTTACATTGATCCAGTTTGCACTTGCGGAAGTTGCGGCGAGAGTTGTGGTCTGATCGTTGATGGTATAACCGAAACGGCCTTGACCGTATAGACCATTGACAGCGGCGTCAGTGGATCCATTCTTAACACCAGTTCCACCGAAGAGGGACTGATTTTGGAATGAAGGTTTACCGGCTTGATTTGAACCGTACTTGAAGTCTAGATAGAAGACAAGGCCGGAAGGAAGATTCATCGGTTGAACTGAGACGAATTCCTTAGCCGCAATTTCAGCGAATACACGACGAACTAGTGGGAGAGCTACGCCAGCCCATTGTTCGGAATTAGCGGAAGTACCGGTACGGGTAGCTTCATCAATGAGTTGTTTGGCCTGATTCTCTAAGAGAATTGCCATATGTGACTTTTCCATGTCAGTCTTGATACCTTCAAGAAGACCGGTCTTGTCCCATTTGCCGATGAGTCCACGGGTCTGCTCCATGAGCTGAGCCATCGGATTCATAGTTTCAGTGAGTAATGATTTTACGTTTGACATATTTACCTTAGTTTTAGTTTGTTTTTATTACTTAATTCCAGCGAGTTTCTTGAATCGATTTGCCATTTCGGCGCCTTCGGTTAAGATAGCTGGAGCTTTTGTCGGTTTGGTTGACCCAATAACCTTTGATGCCAAACCTTCGGTGATGGCCTTGATATTTGTGGAAACTTGCTTCTTTTTTACAGGGATAGCGGATTCTACAATTTTCTTGGTTGCACCGAAACTAAGGGATTCGGATAGGTTTACGAATGTGAGTTTTGCTTCACGAACCGACTTCGTTAAGTCAAATTGCTCAATTACTTTGATCTTCTGATCCTTTGACAAGCTTGCTGATTTAAATATACGGTTAGTATACAGAAGCTTTGCGTTCAGGAGGTTTACTTCATTGATGCGGTCGCGTAAATAGCCAACGGCCTTACGATATTCTTGATTTTCCGCTTTCAAAATTTTATTTTCTTTTTGGAGCCAAGGTGGGAGTTTCTTTTTGTCTTCTTCCTCTTCCTCTTCCTCTTTTTCCTCTTCCTTTTCGTTTTCGGAAATTTCGTCCAATTCCTCTTCGGAATCTTCCGTCGATTCATCGGAAAGAAGTTCGTCCAAATTAATTTCTTCATCTTCATCATCTACGGGAGAAGATTCGGTACATGCGTCACGATGTGAAGTTTCTGCTGGTGAAGATTCATCGGTATCCAATACGGATTGATTAACTTCGGATTCCAATTCTTTTAGAATTTCGTCGAGTGAATCCTCTTCAATTTCCTCGTCAGATTCCTCTAACACTTTTCCAGTTGAATTCTTTTCGTTCTTTGATGGTCCCTTTGATAGTTCATTTCCCTGTCCCTGTGGATCATTGGAGAAACTTGCGACGTCGCGCTTTACAGTAAGTTTGGAACCAGTTTTTTCAGTTGGTTCTTTTTTTGTACCAGTAAGTTTCTTGACAACAATTTTTGAACCTTGAGGATCTTGGGTTTTGTGTCCGGAAGTAGTTTTCTTATAATCCGGTGATGCGGTATCTTCAGTTAAATCTTCGGATTGCTCTACGGGATCTGGGTTACCTTGTCCTAAAACTGCTTCATCCATATCAGATTCCGGTTCGTCATAACTAATCGGTTCTCCTTCGTCTTCAATTGGAGCAGAATCGGCACTTACGTCGTCGGTATATTCGTCTTCAGCGGGAGCATCAGACACGGGAACCTCGTCGGTAACGGTATCATCAACCGGAGCTTCATCAGCAACGGGAGCGGCGTCGGCAGGAATTTCTTCGTCTGCGATTTCTTTTTGTAATTTTGCTGATAGCATTGATTCAAGTTTTGGATTGAACGCTTCTTGTAAAGCAAACTTTGCGTTTGCTAACGCAGTAGCCCGAACGGCTTTAGCGTCGGCAATTGCGTTTGACAGTAATGAATTTTCCATAATAATTTTTGTATTTTTGTGTACTGAGATTATTAGGAATCCCAAAATTGGTTATCAACCGTCGCATCAAAAAATGATGCATTTCTGATTTATAAGTATATACTTAAATGAGAATTATTTATTTTTTTGTATAAATTATTCATTTTTCTTGATTTTTGTCAAAATTGCATCTTTGTTGGAATTCCAATTCGTTTCCCAAATTATCAATAATTCATGGTTAGAGCGTATTACTTTTTCCCGGATATTATCTCGCTCCCACAATTCTTTTGCTGCAATTTTGCAATTTTTATGGAAATATTTCGGTGAATAAAATTCTGGGTTACAGTGCCAATAATCACCGTAGCATTCAATTATCAAGTTTTTCGATGGAATGAAAATGTCAGAAGTTATTTTGGCTGAAATTTCATACTCCATCATCGCGTCAGGAAATATTTTCAAAATTTCGAAATAAACATTCGATTGAAACTTTGATATCCTACCCCTAGATAACCGACTGAATATTTCAATTGGATTTTCTACTCCATATTTCGTCAACATTGTATTTGTGCGTTTCCAGTTAACGCATTTGATATTGGAACAAATGTCGATTAATGATCTGGAATTTTTCCTAGCCATATTCACGCCGAACAATGTTTTT